>PJUD01000945.1_pt1 | contig 10983 bp, 7 predicted proteins | sample 1512341 | NCBI WGS metagenome assembly PJUD01 (sample SAMN08177675, study PRJNA422409) | Feces metagenome, whole genome shotgun sequencing project. | isolation source: Chicken feces (3) enriched on wood chips: beechwood xylan treatment | host: Gallus gallus | place: USA: Madison | collected 2015-01-15 | reverse complement strand
AGAGGAGCATTATGGAAAGGGGAAGTGGTATCAAGGTCTTTTGTGTCTGATTTGTTGTTGTTGATAGGACTTTTATCAAAGCTGACAGTTCTGGAATAGTTGAAGCGTTTTCTTGGAGTTTTGCTATTAGGACTGAGAGTTTTCTCTTTTGGACTTGGAGTTTTCTCACTGGCTTCCAGTGAAATTTCATTTTGCTTGTGAATGATTTTACCTGGAAACTCAACGGTCTTGGCAGCTTGATGTAGAGGCCTTGGATGATGACCTGCTCTTCTGGCCATGACATTGACATCCCCTTTGAAGATTATATACATTTTGCCATTAGCCTGATCTCCTTCTTGAAAAACAACTTTTCTAGGCGGCAACTGTTCGTACCCTAAATGTTGGCAAATGTGGATAAGGGCATCCGTTTCGTGGAGTTCAGAGTTATTCTCACGAAAGTTTTTAAAGAACTTGGTATCTGATAGAAATTTATAAATCAAAAGAGCCTCTTCAGGTGTTCTATGTTTATTCTTGAGCATTTTTCGAATTCGATCTAAAGGATCAATGTTATTGGCAGGCTTTTTCATGCTTGGAACTTTGCGAAGGTTTCTTGGTGAAGTGTGTCTAGATTCTTCAGAAAGAGCCGCATGGGTGGGAGATTCCGGGAGTTTAAGATACAGTTTTTTGACACTAGAGGATCTTGCAAGACTTGATTGATGAGTTGGTGAAGAAGGGCCAGAAGGTTGAAAGGAATGTTTGGTGATGAGTTGGAGAGGCGAAACTTTGGGGATTTTATGAGAAACTGGAGGAGTTGTAGTTGATGACATGCAAAAGTTTTACTATTAATAGGGTACTTATCACTCGATATATATATGAGATATATTTGATAAAATTTAATTTTTGAAAAATTTCACAAACTTAATCCCTTTTGTTGATTTCATTATGAGCTTGAGCTTTTTTCTTTCTCTCTCAACTAATTAATGACAATATTTACCTTCTTCCTATTCCTCAGTTTTATGTTCCAGAACCAACTTCGTTTTGAGTCAATAAAAAATTTTTTGGGAGTTTCTCTCTTAAATTTAAGTTTTTGAAAAAGGGATTCCTATTATTTTGAGTCAATCTTTTTTTTTCCTTATGTTAGATATTCTTAAATATATTCTATTTTGAAAGCAGGAGAATAGAAATAAAAAATGGTTTTCCTTCTTTTTTGTTTTTGGATCTCTAATTCTGATGCATCTCTCAAAAAACAAATCAATGAGTTTTTTTTCTCAGATATTTGCACATTTTCTCTTCAATATGAGAAAGTCGGGATCCAAAGAATTTAAATAGAAAAAGTTTTTAAAAAAAATTCTTGCTTCTCATTTTTTTTCATATTGAAAAAAACTTTGAATGGATCAAAACTTTCCCAAAATATTTCGAATAAATTTTTATATGATATTTTCTTCCACTTCATTACTTTGGAGAAGAATTTTTAGATTGTGAAGGAATAAAATTAAAACAATTGAAGATTATTGGTAAATCATTTTTTGTAAGGCAGTGCTTCACCATAACGTATTAATAAATCTTTTCAATAAGTACAATACTTCTTTGAATCATTTTAATAAATGTTTTAGAGTAAGCCGAATCAAGTCTCACCCTGCAAAATAATATCAAATTCATTCGAGATCTTTTGAATATTTTTTTTAAGTTTTTTCTGAGAATGAAGAAAAATATATCTTTTGGTAGATTTAGAAAAAATTGCAAAATCATATCTAGAAAATCAGAGAAAATCATTTCAAAACAGAGAGTTACTGAGGAATTCTAAGAATAAATTCCCCTATTTTAAGTGTCCTTCTGCTTTATGCAGAGATTTTAAGACCCTAGAAAAACCGGCTATGGCCGAATTTTCTGAAATTTTATTTTGAAATGGCCATTTTTTGAAAATGCACCGACCAGAATAAAAATCTTCAATTTGAGAAATATCTTTTTTTTTCAAAGCTTTTTTTTTGAAAGTGAGAAAGAATTTTTATCATAAAAAATTTTTTCGACTCTTTTTTTCTGGAAATATTTTTCGATTTTTTTTAAAGAGGAAAAATTTAATTTTGAAATCAGATATTTTGGTTCTGACCCCAATACTTAATTCATAACTTCTTTCTGAATTTTAAAGAATAAAAATTTTTTTTTCGGAGAGGTGACATTTTATACGTCCAACAATAAAAATCTGACCGAAAAACTCCCTTTTTTGGAACTCCTGATCGGCCCAAAGGCAAAGAGAAACCTTCGAAAACTCTGTCTTTATTTGCGTGGTAAAGACATGAAAAAGAGATTTTGAGATCAAAATTCTTTGGAATTTTTATGAATTTTTTCTGAATATTTTTTCTTGGAAAATAGAGAGAAACACAGAATTTAAAAAAAAAATTTCTTCGGAAAAATCAAGAAGTCCAGAAAAAATTCGGAAAGATTACAAAGAGTGGAATTCGAGAGAGGGTCATTAGTAAAATAAAAATCTCAAAAAAATGCTTGATTTGTTATTGAACCCAATGAAAAAATCAGACTATACAAACTCATTTGTCTCTTTGTGAGTGATAGTTTTTAAAAGTAAATAAAAGTATATTTAGTACATTTTTTTTATATCTCTTTCTTTATTACAATTCTTTTCAAAAAAATTATCTCTCCACTTTTATGAATAAATCAATCTTGTAGAGTTAGTCACCAAGACTTCAAACAATCCATCGCCAAAAATCTCTTCGGTATCCTCTGCATAGAATCCAAATAAATGAATCGATTTGGTATCAATTGACACTCCTTTATGCACAACAATCTTCAAAAACTTGCAAGGCAAGCTTCCCACTTTAACTCTTCTGAGACTTGATCTTGGGAAAAACTTTTTTCTGACAGCTACCATTTCAATTAATTCAATAGAACTCAGAGTCATTTTTACCAGGGATATAGGGTCCAGTTTCGGTTTCGGAAACGGAAATTTCCAATTCGCATCCATTTTCGAAATTTTCAAAGTAAATATATGTCACATTAGTCATCTTCCCTCTATGAAAATTTCATTAGAATATTATTCTCAAAGGCTTTTGTTTATATACAAAGAAAGAATGATGTTTTGAGGAAAGAAAAGGTTAGTTCTCCAGCAAGGATTTCCAACTTTGTCTTTAAGAGACTTGACTCTAAGAAATTTTTAGAATAAAAGGAGATTTTGACAGAGCAGACTTGGGCTTAGGGAAGACACTGGAGTAGGTAGTGGGAACAAAGTCGATTTCTTCAAGTCTAGGATTCATTTGATCCTTTTCTTCAGCCATAGTGAGCATCATTTGTCGGTAAAAATGGGAAATTTATTAAGGAATTTTGGGGAATAAATTATAACTTCTTTTTTCTTTAAGTAACTTATCTATCAAATAATCAGGAAAAGTTCACAAAAGGTCTTGAGAGAAGTAGAATGATGATATTGACAACAGGTACTTTCTGTGAGGCTTCAATTCAGGGACTCTCAATTGTAGTATGAAATTCAATACAAATAATTCTTTCGAAATTCCTTCACAAATTATCTTATAATTTCGCATTATTTTCAATCAATCTAACAGCCTCATTTCAACTTCTTTTCATATTTCATTTCAACCTTGAATCCTTTTTTCTCTCATATCTCAATTCTTCATATCAATGGCTAATCTCTCTTTTTTATACTCAGTCCTTCAGTTTTCTTTTGTTTGTCCATGTTTACTCTTTTCATCTAAACTGTGCTCCATTCAAGAGGAAAAAATTCATCCACCAAAAAAATTTTTCATTTTTCATAATCGCCTAATTTTAAATTCAAAAAACAACGGATATACTGCATACGACGACATTCATAAAATTTCATGCTTTCAAGACTACTTCCTTCACAATCACCTGCCCGTTCATTTAACATCCTTTCTGATCCTCTTGCCTTCCTGAAACAAACTTCCTTCAATCGTTCTCAAAGTAATAACCTTGTCCCTGAACCTCCTTCCCAATCAACTCAATCCAACCAATCTACTTCACAAAATGAACATTCCCATTTGATTCCCAAGCCTCCATCAAGTGCCCGTGATCTTTGGAAACAGGAAGAAACTCTTCCCAATCCTCCTCTAACGACGACTTTTTCTCGTGATAACAGTCCATATGAAAGAGAGAATCTCAATCTTGGGGAACGAAGTCGAATAAAAAGAACAGCATTGGACCTGACAAAGCGAAGAGGTGGCGATAAAGAGAATATCAAGTCAAGTCTTTCACAAAAATTTGGACTTAAAGCCTTAAAAATGAAAATTGATAAAGAAAAAGCACCCATTATACAAAGGAATTTAAAATGGCCTGATAATATTCAGGAACCTGATGGTGCTTATGATCCATTGGCGATGATAAAAAGAACCCAAAGTCCAGTAAAAACACGTGGTCGAATGGAAACGGAAGGAATCTCTGCGTTTAAAGGATTTAATATAGAGTTGATGAATTCAAAATTGAAGGATATAAACAGGAAAATCGCTCATGTAGAAAGCATAAAAAAGTCTGCAAATAAAAGGCCAGTAATAAAGTATTAGAGTGAGGCTGCTGTGTTTTATAGTATAGTTATTATTTATGTAATTTGTTGAATGTTGCTGTTGTTCTGTTGTTATTGTTCTATTGTTGCTGCTGTGCTTCTTTTTTTTTTATCATCAAAAGGAAAAAGAGAATACTCCTTTATAGATATCAATATATCTATAGAATTTATGTAAACTAATGCTCTGATTATGTCAATATTATTACTTGAATTTTCTTACAAGGATGATGTAAAAGGAAAAAAAACATTCCAAATAAAAGTTCAGAAAAATTGAGACCCCAGATCCTGGTTGTTTCATAAGATAACAAAGATCTTGGATACAATCATGAATTTTTTCATCGACATGTTTGGGAGGCTTTCTTTCAGGATCATCTCTTTTGATCTCGTTCAATTTCAGGATATGTTCTTCAATTGTATTTCTGCATATAAAATTCATCACATCCAATTTATTCTCCCCACCTCCAGCAAAAATCTTCTTCAAAGCTTCTTGCTCTAGCTCTTCATCATTTGATGGTTCTACAATAAACACCATATCTCCCATCACTTTCTCTGTGCCAATATCTCCAAAAACCATCGTTGATAATAACACCAATATCTTTCCACAAGAATTAAATTGTTGGAGAATTTGGATTCGCTCCTCTTCATCCATTGCTGTATCTATTTTCTAGAATCAAAATTATTTTGAGAATTACAGTAAAACCCTCACTAAATAATTGATTTTATTAGCTTTGAGATCATATTCCAATAAGAGTAACATAGAATGGAAATGAGATAATAGGAAACTTTTCTTTCTAGCATTGACTGCTTCTACTAGATGTGACCTTAGAATTTCTAATTTTGAGCTTCTTCGGTATTTTTCTGATATATCAACAAACATAAATTCAATGTTCCTAAATTCAGGATTAATAAATGTTACCTCATTCTAAAAACCTGGGAATGTAGAGACAATCTTTCCTCGTTAATATTGTACTGCAGGCAGGGCACATACTGGAATCTAAAATGCTATTTTTCTCACACACATTACAGAAGATATGTCCGCAGATTGTAACAACAGCATTCTTCAAATCATTCAAACAGAGTGGACAATGTACTATATTACCTTGATCTAATTTTTCGACAGTTTCATTAACCATTTCTCGAGCGACAATTGTGTGAGATTTTCCGTCTCCTACGCTTTCTGTTTTACTTGTATTCTCATCATTATTATTTTCATAATGTGCTCCAAAAAAATCTTCTATTTTTTCTGTCATACAATCACTATCTCTGATCTTAAACTTTGAATAGATCAGAAATAAATGATCACACGCAGATCTTAACCCTGTCAATGCATAGGCTTGGAGATAATTCTTCTCTGACTCATCCAATTCCAGCAATTTATCGAATTTCGTCTTGCTGTTTTTCTGCAAACACACGTAGTAATTCTTTTCCTCTTTTTCCAGGTCGATCATTTCCACCTTACAACTCTTCTCAGTTTCTTTCACCGTATTGGTCGAAATATGAGATTTTTCAACTCTTTGGAATCTTATCGCAGAACAAAAAAAATTGACTCTTTGAGAAAATTTTATTCCAAAACATTTCTACCTGAAATTTTTTGAAAAAAAAATAAAGAGAGAACGATCTGATCAAGAACCCCATTTATTCACTCCGGAAAATTTTTTTTATTGCTCACCATTGAAAAGAATTTTAAAAAAATAGAACAAAAGACTTTTGCAAGAAATTTCTCTTTCTCTCTCTTCTTCTCTTCATCTGTTTCTCAATTAAAGAAGAAAGATTTCTCGAGATTTTTCTAAATTTCAAGATTCGCTTAGTAGAGAGGATACGATATGTTTCATATTTTGACACACAAATCAAATGATAGGGATTGTTCTCTCAAGAGAAAGATAATAGAAAAACATTACAGAAATACAAGTATAAATCAATTGAAAAAGATACAACTCACGGAGAAGATGGAAAAATAATTTCAACTTTGGAAGGCCATCAGACTACAATGCTGATTGCTTCATGAGATAGCAGAGATCTTGGATACAATCATTAATTTTTTCATCGACGCTTTTGGGAGGCTTTTTTTCAGGATCATCTCTTTTGATCTCGTTCAATTTCAGGATATGTTCTTCAATTGAATCTCTACAAACAAACTTCACAATATCCAATTTATTCTCCACACTTTCGGCCACAATATTCTTCAAAGCTTCTTGCTCCAACTCTTCATCATTTGATGGTTCCACAATAAACACCATATCTCCCATCAGTTTCTCTGTGCCAATATCTCCTAAAACCATTGTTGACAATAAAACTGAAGTCTCTCCACATGAATTAAATTGTTGTATTATCTGGATTCTCTCTTCTTCATCCATTGCTGCATTTATTTTCTAGAATCAAAGTTATTTTGAGAATTACAGTAAAACCCTCACTAAATAATCAACCTCATTTGCTGCAAGATCGTATTCTACGAGTAGAAGCATCGGATGGAAATGAGAAAGCACAATGCATTTCTTTCCAGCATTGACTGCTTCTGCTAAGTATGACATCAGAATTTCTAGTTTTGTGCTCCTTCGGTATTTCTCCGATATATCAAAGAGAAATCCTATCTCCCTGATTCAAAGTTAACCAAACATTCCAGTTTTATTATCTTACCTTGTGATATTGAGACAATCTTTCCTTGTCAAGATTGTGCTACAGACAGGACACATACTGCGATCTTCAATACTCTTTTTCTCACAAACATTGCACAAGATATGCCCGCAGATAGTCACTACAGCATTTTCCAAATCGTTCAAACAAATTGGACAATGCACAACATCGCCTTGATTTAGTCTTTCGACAATTTCTTGAACCATCTCTCCATTGACAATAGCATGAGGTTTCTGTATAGCCAAGATATGTTCAGCTCTCGTATTCTCATCCATAACAATTTCAAAATGATCATGAAATTTATCCCGTAGACTACTTGGGTCTTTTATACTCAATTCATCTCCGACACTTTCTCTTTTACTCACATTCTCATCATTATTGTCTTCGTAACGCGCTCCCAGAAAATCGACAATTTCTCCTGCTAAACAATCGCTATCTCTGATCTCAAACTTTGAATATATCAAAAATAAATGATCACAGGCATATCTTATCCTCATTGCCAATGCATATGCCTGCGTATAATTCTCAGCCAATGCGTCCAATCCCAGCAATTTATCGAATTCTGTCTTGCTCTTTTTCTGCAAGCACACGTAGTAATCTCTTTCTTCCTTTTCCAAGTCGATCATTTCCACCTTATAACTCTTCTCAGCTACCATGATCTGGCTCAATCTTTGCCCGAAGTCTCTTCCATCATTGTTCAATATCAACGCTAAAGGACTCAAAATTGTCTTTACAATTTCAAAGCTTTCCGTTTCGCCCTTTTCCATAATAGGTTTCCCAATGTGTGCATTCCACCAAGTTAAACAATTCCAAGGCTCAATCTTCAAGAAATTCACCATATTATACAAATCTTCCAATTTACTCTTCTCATTTATTCCACTCATGCACCATCTATTCAACATGTTCAAGTCCTCTATTGCCTTGACCGTTTGTATTCTCTTCCCTTTTATATAGTGAGCTTCATCTAAGATCACTCTAAACCACTCATAATTATATAAATCTTTCTTCCCTTCTCCTGAAAATTCTCCACTTATGATCCCATAAGTTGTCAACACAATATCATAGGCTCCAACACCCAAATCTTTTCCTTCTTGTTCGCGTTTTTGTCCGTAATAAACCAACACCTTCATTGTTCTATCTTGATGACTCAATCTACTCAAAGCAGATTCCCAGAAATATAATGAATTCACTGGAACTATCAACAAGGTTCCTGCTGGCAACAATGGTCCTTTCATGATATTACTAGTTGTGCTTCTTCCATGTATCATTAATAAATTTTTCTTCCTCACCAACATTGGATCATATCCCCCTGTTGTCTCCCTATCAAATCGGTTCGCATTTACCAATCCTGCTACCATTCCAATCTTGAGTCCTCTTTCCATATTCCCAATGATCCCTCCAGAGCAATCAAATGTATTTTTTGGGGTTTCCACAGAAAGCTGTCCAGTAAATGGATTGAAGTACAATAGACTTCCTTCCTGCAAAATATACTCTTCCCATAGAGGATGCAGAACTCTGGCTTTCCTATACAAAACCTCTCTCTGGCTTTCATTACTACCTTCTCTCAATAACATCCAGGTTAAAACTTTTGCTTCTTCTTCTTGATTAAGTGGAAGTGATAACAGGGAAATCACTGGTGAAGGTTCCAATTCCTCGCAAGAAAAATAATCCTCTGAGCTGAGTAAATATTTAAACAGCTCATCTTCAATATTCTGCGATTGCTGTTGTTGATTCTGAGGCTCTTCTTCATTTTCCTTTACTTGAGAGTTCTTCTTTTTCAAGCTCGCTTTCTGCGTTCCCACAAGTGGCATAATATTTCTTTTTACCAGTGTTGGAGTTTTCATTTGAAGCCCTAATGTTTCAAACAACCACATGAATGCTTCTTTTGTCTGTTGAAGATCATTCAATATAGCTTCATCTTCTATACTCAAATCCTCATGTGAAGAACGAACTTTTGTCAAGGGTTTTGATATTGCCGATGGCAAAAGTAAAATCTTGAGATTTACATAAAACTGAGCAAATGTTGACCAACTAACTGGAGCTTCATCTAATGTCACCTGTAATTTGATATACTCCTTATCTAATAACTGGCTTAATGGCCCTGAATATGTTGTATCTAATTTGCCAAGCTTTTAACAAACAATTAAACCACATTTTCATTGAAAACATTACTTCTTGATCATTAAAAAGAACTCTGATTATCGTAGCTTGTGTGGAATTAGTATTTGCTTTACTTCGAGCACCACCACCAGTTTTCTTCTTTTCTGCAGCATGAAGTTTCTCCAATCTCAACTCCAAATCATCTCCTTTGCAGAGAAATTAATAACCAGATAAAAATCTCGTCCCTTACCAATTCTGATATCAGTTTTTAATGTAGAACCAACCGAACTTTTAACAATCAAATTTCCTAAAGCTTTAGGCCATTCACCTGCTCTCGCAGGATCTTCAATTGTCATTGCGATTTGTTCGACTGTGTTTTGCTTTGACCAAGACTGTTCAAAATCATAATTCTCTTCATGGATACTAGAAAATTGAGTAAATGTTCTTTTGAAATTCTTTGTTGTATTCATGGTCTGAGGAGGAGGAGGCTGAATAACATCACCGCCGCTAGTTTCTATTTCTATTGCATCAGTATTCAGTTCTGCAGTCATCGAACAATGTCGTTTAAACTCTGAAATCGCCTTTTCTTCAAGCCTTTTGACTTCGTCAATTGCGTTTTTTACCGGTTCCGCATTCAGACTGGCAAACAAATTATTATTGAGTTTGGGATGATCTTCTATCGCCATACTGTCAATCGAGATATCTTCAATGCGATCTTCTTCGATGACTCCTTTTGAAATTGCGGTGCTTGGCGTTGCGATTTTCTTTTGGGTTTCTGGCTGTGAGTTCATTGACCCAAACCTAAAGAAATTTTCCAATCGGTCTTTATTATCAGGTGTTTTGGTCTCGCTCCCTCTTTTAGAGACAGAACCTCCATTCTTGCTTACGGTAGATGTCCCTTGTTTAGCATTTGAGCTCTTTTGGCTGTTTCCGCCGTGAGTAGAAGGCGAAGGGGAAGTGTATTTACTCGCAGTAGATTTTTTCTTCGGATCATTTTGAGATGATCTTGGAACATCGCTAGTAAGTTCTTTGACAAGTTTTTCAACATGAGCTTGCTTTTTGTTGCCTTCTTGAAGCTTTTGGAGTAGAGTCATTGGCTTGGGAGCCTCTTCGGGAGGAGGCTTTGTGGTTTTGTCTTTTTTGTTAAAGAAATAGTTGAGGGCTAATTCAAGATTATTCTTTCCCATTTTGAGATAACGTTCCGCATCTTCGAGAGATACATCGCCAGCAATGGCAGCAAATTCTTCGGGGGTCACTTGCTTTTTAGAGGCCATCTTGGGTATTTTTCTGATAGCTATCTATGTGAGCCAAAAAATTTTAAAATTGCGAATTTTAATATCTTGAATAGTCTGGTTTAACTACTTTTCCTCAGAAATTTGCTTTTTCTTCTACCGATCTTGATAGGAACTTCGTAGATTTGAGAGTAAAAAAACAAAGAAATCGATGATTCTAAAGGAAGGAAATTTTTTACAAAACAAAAATAATTTTGTGTGAAATTTTTCTGATCGAGAGGATCAATTTCAAGTTGTTTCTTGAGGGAGAGAGAGGACAAAATTTGAAGGGAGTCAATAAGAAAAATTTATTTCATTTTTAAATCGAATTCTCAATTAAACTTTAATTTCTTTTTCAGATGCTCATTTCTCTGATTCTGATATCGCTATTTTCAAGTATATTTTCTGGTTTCCTGAAAGGAGGTGAGAACTCTCAAGTTTGAAACAATGCGGGTGAATTTT
>PJUD01000944.1_pt1 | contig 10994 bp, 8 predicted proteins | sample 1512341 | NCBI WGS metagenome assembly PJUD01 (sample SAMN08177675, study PRJNA422409) | Feces metagenome, whole genome shotgun sequencing project. | isolation source: Chicken feces (3) enriched on wood chips: beechwood xylan treatment | host: Gallus gallus | place: USA: Madison | collected 2015-01-15 | reverse complement strand
GCGCTCTAACGTTGCCCAGTCGCCTTGCAGCTTCTACGGGCGATCATTCTACGCTCTAACGTTGCCCAGTCGCCTTGCAGCTTCTCCGGGCGATCATTCTGCGCTCTAACGTTGCCCAGTCGCCTTGCAGCTTCTCCGGGCGATCGTTCTGCTCCCCAGGAACAGCACAAAAAAAATGAAGCTGCTCCAAGTTGGAACAGCTTCATTGTATTAACCGCTCAAAAAGCACGCCGAATGCTTAGGCTGCGACGTCCCGCTTCCGGAACACCGTCCAGGAAACGACGTTGAACAGGACGAAATAGACGGCCAGAACCGCCAGCGAAAAGCCGAGCGTCGTCGGATGGTTCGGAATCGGTCCGTTCCCGCCGTCGATATAGTTTGTCAAGTCCAGGTGCATGAACAGAACGTACTTCACCCAAGCCTTATTCGCGATAGCGAACAAGCCGGTGATGAGATTGCCCGCGAAGAGGAACGAGATCGACAAGCCGATCGCCAAGCCTCCGCTGCGGAACGCCGAAGACATCGTGAACCCGAACGTCACGATCATCACAAGGGTAATGAACTGAAACAGATAAAACGTGAGCATGTACTCCCAATTGGACAACCCGGAACCGGATAGGGGCTCATCGCCCAGCCCGAAGATCAGCATATTGGACAGCAGCGTCACGATAAATGCGGTCACAGTGAAAAATAACGCAAACAGCAGCGTCGATACGTATTTGGACAGCAAAATCGTCGAGCGGCTCCATGGTCGGATCAGCAGCAGCTTGATCGTTCCCCACGTAAACTCGCCGGCGACGCTATCGGCCGCTACCACTACGGCGAAGATTGTAATGAGGGAGTAGAGAATATACGACTCCGTCATCATGATGCCCCAGCCGGAGATGCCTTCCCCGCCGGCCAGATAGATCGCAAGCGATACAAGCGGCGGAATCAGCACGATAAAACCGAGCATGATCCACGTTCGGATTCGGCGATAGATTTTCATATTTTCGTTCAGGATCAGGTTCATAAAGTTAGCCAATGGTTTCACTTCCCGTCACTTCGAGGAATTGGTCTTCCAGCGACTTCGTCTTCACGCGAATTCCGTAGACGTTGATTCCCGCCTCCACCAATCTCCGATTCATGGCTGCGATTCCCTGACGATCGGACGTCAGCGTTAAGAAGCCGCCCTCAATTCTGCCCGCGCCTTGGCCCTCAAGAATGCCGAGCGCCGCGTCGGGATGATCGACGTCGAATTGAACTTCCTCTTGGGCAACGCTCTCCCCTTCGGCGGCTTGACCTCTGATCGAGCGAATGTCGATGATCCGCCCATTCTGAAGGATCGCAACCCGATCGCACATCAGCTCCATCTCAGAGAGAAGATGCGAGGATACGAGCACGGCCGTCCCTTCGTCTTGAGCCAGCTTGCGCAAATAATCCCTGAGCTCGCGGATACCGGCAGGATCCAGCCCGTTCGTCGGCTCGTCCAGTACGAGCAGCTTCGGTCGATGCATGACCGCCTGCGCAACGCCCAGCCGCTGCCGCATACCGAGGGAATACTTCTTCACCTTGTCGTGAATGCGTCCTTGCAGCCCGACCAGATGGATGACCTCTTCAATTCTCTTCTCCGTAACGGAAGGGTTCATTCGAGCATAATGAAGCAAATTCTGATAACCCGTTAGAAACTTGTACATCTCGGGATTTTCCACAATTGCGCCGACATGTACGATCGCTTTGGGATACTCCGTTTTGATGCTGTGATCCGCAATGTGAATGTCTCCTGCGGTTAATCCCATCAAGCCGACGATCATCCGGATCGTCGTCGTTTTGCCCGATCCGTTCGGGCCCAGGAAGCCGAACACTTCTCCCGGCCGAACCTCGAAGGACACTCGGTCGATGATCGTCCGTTTGCCGATGACTTTCGTCACGTTCTGCAGCCGGACGACAGGGGTCTGTGACATGCGCTTACCTCCGACATGTTCAATTTGTTCCAGTTTCATTATACCAATGTTGCCGGTCCAATCCGAATCTTTACCAAAATTTTAAGAGGTCATTCAAAAAAAGGCTAAGGCAAGCTTATCGCCGTTATCCCGAAGTGCGTGCCAACAGCTTGCAATTGACGCAGCAGCCGAGCGGATACTGCGCGCGGTAATATCCTGTGCGGAACAACATGCCGGCCTGTTCAATCGGCTTCAAATGCTCGCATTTCACGCAATAAAACAATACCGCTTGCTCTTTCATTCGTATCCCTCCGTAATCCGTTTCAATTCGAATTCAAACCCTTCAACATCTCCGATTGTATTCTTCGGCGTTCCTCCGCCGTAATCGTGTAATAATAAATCCCGTTGATCATCTTTCCCTGTCCCTGCAAATACATAATTTGGACGTTACCGCTCGTCGACCGATACTTCGTAATCAGGTCGATCATCTGGCCGGAGGTCAAGTTCGTTCGCACATATTCGGACAGATGAGACAGCAGCTTTGGAAGCTTAGTCACCGTTCCCGCTCCGGCCACCCGATCGACCGCGTCGGACAAAATCTGCCTTTGCCTCTGTGTTCTTCCGAAATCGCCTTGAGGATCTTCCTTGCGCATTCGGCTGTAAGCCAGCGCCTCTTCGCCGTTCAGATGCTGCTCGCCCTTCGGAAAAGAGTGTCCCTCGTAATTGAACGCCCGCTCGTTATTAACGTCGACCCCTCCGAGCGTATCGACGATATCGATGAGCCCGCCCATGTTCGTTTTCATATAAAAAGCGATCGGCACCCCGAAGGCCCTCTCTACCGCTTCGACGGACAACGCCGAGCCTCCGAATGCGTAAGCGTGATTGATCTTGTCGTACTTCCCTGAATTCGGCATCAGTACTCTCGTGTCCCGGGGAATCGACAAGGCGATCGCTTGGCCGGTACGAGGCTGGACCGTAAGCAAAATCATCGTATCGCTTCGCCCGCGGTCTCCTGGACGCTCGTCCACTCCCAACAGCAGCATCGTAAACGGCTCCTTGTTTGCCGTGCTCGGACTCCTCAATCTCGCAACGTCTTCCTCGCTTATTTTCAGCGGTTCCGCAGGATTGCGATCGATCGCCGTGATCGGAACGACCGGCGGCTCGCCTTCCTCTTCCATCGCGGGCTCCTCTATATCCTCTTCCCGTCCTGCCGACTCATTCGTAGGCAGAATTTCCGGCTCATCTTCCGTCTCGAACACAGGGTCAACCCATTTCGTCGACGGGAGCGGCTCGTACATGGCGTTCATCGTCCGCTGCGCGGATACCCAGACGTACCCGCCGGCTCCAATTGCAATTACCAGCACAGCGGCCATGGCATAGCCGAGCCATCTAACGAATCTTCTCCGTTTCGGCTTCATGATCCCTTCACCGTTCCTTTATGAAGTTACGTCCAGATGCTTGAATTGGCCGTCGTCGTGTCGGCTTGCCACCTTTTTATACAGCGTATGGATGTGCGGACTGGCAATCAGCATCTGCCGAACGTATTCGTCAAAACGAAAGCGAAACGCTTGATGCTCCCAGCCCATCATCCTCCATTCTCCGCCATAGAAGAATAACCCGTCCTCTTCGCCGGAGTGCAGCAGAACGATGCGCGGCCGCGCCGTATATTGACCGAGCTGCAATTCGATCATCCACTCCACGTCATCCCGCACCGGCAGCCGCAAATTCGTGGCGAAGCTGCAGCCGCCGTGCCCGACATCGCGAAGCAGCACACGCTGCGCCCGGCTCTTCAGCTCCCTCTCCTGCACTTGCCATAAGCTTAGCTCCACGTAAACCGGCGTTTGCGGCCTAAAGCGGATATAGGTGCGTCTGTTGACCGTGATCTCTTCGTCCATGGCTTATCAAGCTCCCGATTGATACAATTTGTAACAAAGACATGCGATTAATTTACGATACATTTTGTATCTAGTCAAGGGGATTTTTTCGATTTTAAGCCGGAATGCTACAATTATTTGCAATTTTGCTCGATTAATAATAAAATAGAGACAACTTGATGTGACATTTTGTCGCATTTGACGCAGACCAATGAATTCCCTGGGAGGGATCCGATGAATATCGGCAATCGTCTCGCCTTTCTAAGAGACCAACGCGGCTTAACTCAAGAAGAACTTGCTGCTTCCCTGGGCATCTCGCGCGCGGCGCTGTCTCACTACGAGAAAAGCCGCAGAGAGCCCGATACCGAGACGCTAGGCAAAATCGCGGATCTGTTCCAGGTTTCCATCGATTATCTGGTAGGAAGGACGTCGCAGCCTCAGACGACTCTGGACCCCGAGATTCGTCAATTCGCCGATGAGCTCGAGCTGTCGGACGAGCAGATATTGGAGCATTTCTCCTTAACGATCGACGGACGCAAGCTGACCGCCGATGAAGCGCGTCGCTTCATCGCTTTCGTGCGCGCCGAACGCAATATGAGCAGTTGAGAATATCGGACGCCGTGCGGCGCCGAAAGAATAGAAAAGAGAGCGGCATCTTCGCCGCTCTCTTTTCTATTCTCCTATTCGATCAAACGGCTCAAGACCGTTGGCTCGAGCTTATGAATTGTTCCAACAACGTTTCCTTATGTATGCCCATTTGCTCCAGAATCTTGCGGATGTCAACTTCCAATGGTTGCTTACACGATCTCTGTTCCATCGGTAATTCCTTCTCCATCTCCGCTACCCAATCCTCTCTTCGATCCCGGTTTGCAAAGCTAATTCCAGTATAGTGTACAAGGCTTGCAGAGGGTGTCGACCACTGTAAGCGTTCCATTTTTTTTATTTAGAGGTTTTGTCGAATTCCGTGCTTCCTCCGCGCAATTCCGGTTTCTCTATCAAAATAAACCAAGAAGCTGTCCCATAAGCGCCTCAAGTTGCTCTCAAGGACGATACTAAAGGTTCAAGGGTATGTACCCTCTTGCTTTGCTTATCGATCCTCTTAGGCGACTCTGCTTATGGGATAGCCTCTTGGCGTGCGTTAACAAGTATTACCGTCTATTGGCCGATAGCTGTCTCTCCGCCATTAGCGCTACGGGTATAACGATGTTCTAACGATGCTTCTTGAATGTGGCCGAACGCCCAGTGACTCTCAGGCACGTCCTTCCATTTTGCCTCCGTATTCGCGAGAGGCCCCCGATCAAGCACGCGATTCAAAATCACGACTGCTTCGGCGCGAGTCAACGAATGATTCGGGCGGAAGAGCCCGTTGCCGGAGCCCGTCATGACGCCAACGGCGCTGACTCGGTCAATAGCTTCGCTCGCCCAATGCCCTGTCGCATCCTTGAATTTAGCCGAATTCGGGTTGGCCGTCTTCTGTCCGCTCCTCAGCAGTCGATCGACGATCGCTGCCATCTCCGCGCGGGTAATGAACTTCTCCGGCATGAATTTTCCATTAGCCGCCCCTTGCATATAGCCTCGAGCCGTCGCTTGAGTAATCGCCTGCTTCGCCCATGCGGCGGTTGGCAAGTCGATATACGCTGTATCGGATGATGCCCCGGCAGAGCCCGGCAGCGCTCTGGTCAGCAACGCCGCCATCTCCGCGCGGCGAACCGGCTGATCCGGACGGAACGTTCCGTCGCTGTAGCCTTCAATATAAGCGGTATGGGAAAGAATATTTGCCTTAACGATAGAGAAAGTACTGAATTTAGTGATCGTGAACTGGATCCCTTGTGTACTCGATCCGTTGTAAGCGACAAGTTCTCCCTTCACGACCTCCTTCGTCCCATCGCTATGTTCAATAAAGACGCTAAGGTTGCGAAGCTCCTCCTGGGACAGCTCACCTTTGACCGGGAGCACAAGCGTAACCTCGCGGCTGCTCAAGTTCGTCTCGATCGTCATCGGCCGGCCAATCAATTGCAGACCGTCCGCGCTCGCCAATTGAAGCAGCAAAGGCTCGCCCTTGAGCCGTTGCTCCACCCGCTTGCGCTCGTCCGCTGCCTTGATCGGCACAATATGGAAGTAGACTTCTTCCTTCAAATCCTTTAACGAACCGCTTGGAATGATCATCCCGGCATTGTCGGTCCAGATCTGCATCGCGATCCCCTGCTCGGCAAACGGCTTCGTTGCATCGACCGGCAGTCTGACATTCAACTCGGACACTTCGTCCTTAGCGTCGGGAATAATGATTTTCGCAGCAGAGGAACCGGCTTCCTTAAGCTGTTTGACCGCTTGGGCCGCCTGAGTCCCCGTCAGCGTCACCTCGTCCTTCTTGCCGCCGTCGGAGCGTGTCGTTCTTTCTATAGTCGCGCTGGCCACTACGCCGCCTTTGCCACTTCCGTCATTTACGTCAAGTGTAATCCTCTCGCCTTGCGGTGTCGAACCGCCGCCACCACCACCGCCGCTGCCGGTAGATGGGGCCTTTGGTACGGCCGCTTCCGAAGGCGTTGACGGATCGGACGTTCCGGCAGCGTTCTGAGCAACTACCGTAAACGTATAAGACGTTCCGTTTGTTAGCCCAGAAACAACTGCCGACAGCAGATCCCCGCTTACAGTAACCGACTGCTCCCCGGGAGAAGCCGTGACGATATACGAGGCGACCGGCGCTTGCGCCGCATTGGCAGGCGCGCTGAACTTCACCTCGACTTGCTTGTTTCCGGGAACGACTGTCACAATCGTCGGAGCCAGCGGCTTCGCCACTGGACGAACCGTGCCGATCAACGGCTCCGAATCTCCCACAAGGCTCACTGCATAGATTCGAATCGTATACGTTTCGCCATTATTCAGACCATCGAAGCTCGCGCTGTAGACGTTCTCTGAATTAGTCGGTACTTCCTTCGATGCGACGACAACGTTATTCAGCACCGCTTCGACACGGTACTTCGCAACGGGCGCGCCGTTCGAGCCAGTCGGCTTGGCGAAGGAAATAACCGCAGTCCCGTCGCCTGGCGTTGCACTGAAATTCTCTGGAGCACCCGGAACCGGTTGAGGCGCGACGGCTTCCGAGGCCGGGCTCAAATCGGATTCGCCGGCAAGGTTGACTGCTTTGACGGCGAATACATAGTGGGTACCGTTAGTAAGTCCTTCCGCAGTATAGCGGTTAGTTTCAACATTGCCGGCGATCTCGACCCAATCGGCCGGATCGCTTGGCGCAGCGCTGCCTTCGTAACGGAACACCTTGTAGGTTTCCGCAAGCGGAACGGCCGGCCATTCCAGCCGTATTTTGCCGTCGCCCGGATTCATCGTAACCGCGGTTGGCGCCTCAGGCGCAACAACGATGGCAATTTTGCCAGCCGTAATGGTTTTGTTCATTTCTACGACGTCCACATCTGTGAATGTCAGTTGTCGAACGTCGCTCGGCTGCTCGACGGTCAACGGATACTCTCCGCTATCGGCGTTCTGCGAAACTGCAAACTTGATCGTAAACAAAGTTTGCGCCTCGGTCGAGGCCGGAATCGACGCATCTCCGCCGGTCAAATCCACCCAAGCGACAATTAGCCATCCGTCGGTATTGTCATAATTCGATACCGTGTCCTGGCCGATTATTTCTTCTACGCTCATTACGGATGGATCGAACTTGATCCGCATGCCGTAAGAAGCGACTGCCTTATCCAGCGACAGCGCTCGAACCGGCACCGATACGGATGCGGCTTCGCCGGCCCTGACGTAACCGCTGCCGATTTCGATCTCCGCTTGGCCGGCCGCAGCCACGGTGATTTTGCCATTGACCATAGCTGCATCGATCGGATCGGTATCTTCGTAGAGTTGCGCAGTTACGAGCGACAGAATCGAGTCTCCTGACGCTGCTCCATCCTTGACCTTAAAACGCAGTGTAATCAGTTCGCCGGATTCGTCAATAAAGTCCGATAAAAGCAGACCTAACTTCAGATTGCCTGACGTGGATGCATCTACAGTTAATTCCGCGTCCGCATCGACATTGGTGACAAAACCGCTAATGCGAGCCTCATCTCCTGTTGCCGGCTCCAATACCTGTGGATCGTAGGCCACGGTAATATCGGAGCGATAGACATACAGCCCCGACCCGTTATCATCGAAGAAGATAGGTACGTCGACATAATCGCCAGGCGCGCCCGCTGCCGTTCCGATCCGAATGGAAGCCGGTGCCGGATCCGATGCTGCGGACGCGCCTGGGAGCGACGGCAGCACCAGAACAAGGATTAGCAGCAAAGCAAGCACAGCATTGAATTTATGGCGCATGCCGGTTAAATGAGAATTGCGGTAAGTATAGTTCAATTCGTTCACCTCTCGGTTTCTAGATGGCCTTGCCCGAATAAATGTTCATAATGATGGTCGCATCCGCCGCGTCTACTGCGCCGTCGCCGTTCATATCCAGCATCTCCAACTGATCGGCGGTCAGCGTAATCGTGCCCTTCACATACTTGGTGACCAGCAGCGCATCCGCCGGAGTTACGGCTCCGTCCCCATTGGCGTCGCCCATGATTCTCACAATAATCTCCACTTTACCAGCCGTTTCGGAGTAATCCTCGCTATCCTTTGCCAGCCATTCGAACGAGGTCGTTCCTCCCCATCCGGCTTGCGGAGTATACGTCAGTCCGTCCAGATTACCTTCCGATATTATCTGCCCTTCTGTTACAGGGTTACCGTTCAGACTAAGCGTCCCATGGGACGGCAGAGAAGCAATGCGTATCGCTTGCATCGCATCATTGTTCTGATCGGAATAACGGCTTAAGAATTCCGCTTTGTCAAAAGCAATTGTCTGATTTTGCTTGCTGCGTTTCGTGAACGATCCTGCCGTCGGCGGGTCGTTGATCTCGCCAGTTAAGCTTAGTTCCCGGTTAAAGGTTGCATCCGTATCCAAGCCGATGACGATAATGCGGTCGTTCGTCGCGTCCGTCACATACAACGCTCCGTCCGGGCCAACGGCGATAGAGTGCGGAGCGATAATTCCATACTTATCCGCAAGATTCAGCCAGGGCTGCAACGTCGGACGGTTACTGTAGGACGCTCCGACGTAGGAGGTTCGATTAATTGTTGTTTCGTTCACGACCACGTAGAACATTTTTCCAATCGGATCGACAGCAATTTCTCCGAACCTGTCCCCATTCGCGGCAAACATATTAAAGACACCTTCGAGGTCGATGTAGTCTCCTCCGGACTCCCACTTCTTGCCGTCATTGTGGTAGGCGTATCCCAGCTCTCCTTGCTTTGCCGATCCTCCCCCGCTCCTGCCTGATAAGCTCATATCCAGGCCGCAGCTGGAGGTTCCCTGCCCGTAGATCGGGGGATCGTAGCCGATCACCCGATAAGCCTCACAATGAAAGTAGGCCGTGGTTTGGATTTTATGGCTAAAATCGTTGAACCTATGTACAACAATAAGGCTTTTGACGTTCATATTATCGGGAACCCCAGCAGACGGTGTGAAAAATGGCGAGATCATCAGATTGATCGGATATTGTATCGCCGCGTTGTTATAATCCTTCAGTTCAAGCGTATTCCCATCCCGGTCGAACGCGTACAAGCCGGCCGTGCTGCCCGATGTGGCAACGTAAAGATGGCCCTTCTCGTCGATGGCGATAGCTGTCGGGTTAGGAACGGGAATGATCAGATTAACGAGTCCATCGACGCTCGCGCGCAGAACCCGGTTATTGCCGGTGTCGGCGATATACATCTGGGTCACGCCGTTATAGGTATTAAACTCGATCTCCTCAGGCGATTTTAGACGTATCGGACCGGTTGCGGCTTCCGCCGCCGGCTGCGGCACCGCCCATGCCGTGAGCAATACGGCAGTTAGCACCGCCACTGTCCATCGCATCATCTTGTTCAGCCTGCTTCTTCCTGTTGTCGGCATCTGCGGACTTTTCCTCCTTGAGTTGAATAGGGTTGGGAACAGTGTAACAGGACGCACTTAACAATCTCTTAAAAATGCTAAGCGATAGCGCGTTAAACCGCCTTACCCGAATAAATGTTCATAATGACGGTCGCATCCGCCGCGTCTACTACGCCGTCGCCGTTCATATCCAGCATCTCCAGCTGATCGGCGGTCAGCGTAATCGTGCCCTTTACATGCTTGGTGATCAGCAGCGCGTCCGCCGGAGTCACGGCTCCGTCCCCATTCGCGTCCCCCATTATTCTCACGACAATCTCCACTTTGCCAGCCGTTTGGGAATAGCCGCCGCTGTCCTTCGCCTTCCATTCGAAGAAAGTCGTGCCTCCCCAACCCGCTTGCGGAGTATACGTCAGTCCGCCCAGACTGCTAGCAGGAATGACTTGTCCTTGAGTTACAGGAATACCGTCGTGTTTAAGCGTCCCCTGTGGCGGCAGGGAAGCAACACGAATCGCTTGCAAGGCATGACCTTCCGGATCGGAATAACGGGTCATGAAGTCATTAGGGACGAAGGTCATGTCCTGATTCTGCTTGCCGCGCTTCACGAACGATCCCGCCAGCGGCGGCTCGTTGATCTCATACGTCAAGCTTAACTCCCGGTTAAAGGTCGCATCCGCGTCCAGACCGATGACGATAATGCGATCCTTCGCCGCATCTGTTACATACAGCGCCCGGTCGGGACCGACGGCGATGGAGTGCGGCTCGCTGATTGCGTATTTGTCCGTAAGATTTAGCCAGGGCTGTAACGTCGGACGATTATAGTAGGACGCTCCGTTATAGGAAGTGCGCTCTATCCTTGTTTTGTTCACGACGACATAGAACATTTTATCGACTGTATCGACGGCGATCTCTCCATACGACGTCTGCATAATATCAACAGGAGACATATTAAAGACGTCTTCCAGGCTGACAAAATATCCTCCAGACTCCCACACCTTGCCGTCGGGATGACGTGTAAAGCCGATTTCTCCCTGACCCGAACTACCGCTGCCTCTGCCGGCCAAATCCAAATTCTGGCTGCCCTTGAAAGTTACCAGTCCATAAGTGATCGGCGGATAAAAGTTGGTTTGCGCATAAGACTCGTAATGGAAATGGGCAGTTACAAACAACTTATTTTCATTGTTGTATCTTCTAGTGACGATCAGACTTCTAACATTCAGATTGTCGGGATACCCTGGCACAGGCCTGAAAATCGGAGCTTCCATGAGATTGATCGGGTATTGTACCCGCTCGTTT
>PJUD01000942.1_pt1 | contig 11034 bp, 6 predicted proteins | sample 1512341 | NCBI WGS metagenome assembly PJUD01 (sample SAMN08177675, study PRJNA422409) | Feces metagenome, whole genome shotgun sequencing project. | isolation source: Chicken feces (3) enriched on wood chips: beechwood xylan treatment | host: Gallus gallus | place: USA: Madison | collected 2015-01-15 | reverse complement strand
TTTGAGGGAGGTTTGTTGTTGATCGGCATCCAAAACCTTGATTCTGAGGAAACTGTGACATTAAAAATTAAAACTCATTTTGGTAAACTAATTCTAATGATCCTTCTGACAAAATAAAAGGGACCGAAGACACCTTATCTTTCTTTGACAAATCTACAGAGTTTCTTTCTTGGGGGCTCATAATCGGAATAATTCTTATCATATGTATTGCTGTGGCGCGGCTTTGTAAGCATAAAATTTTAAATCATCAATTTTAAATTTGAAGTCGGCTGGCAATTTGTGGAAGATGAAGATGGAACTATAATATTCATTCGAAATCCTCGAAATAAAAGAGTATAAATCACAACCTTCAAAATCCTCCTAATCATGTCTGTTAGACAAATAACTTCTTTACAAAAGAAGATTTAGATACATTCTTCCCGATTCAACCATTTGAAGAGATTGAGATCTCTTTTGATCAAACAGCGTAAACCTCCCACTGAAACAATGACCCATTATGTTAGGTGTTCTGTTTGCTTAGTCAATTATAATGCCCAAGAGGCTTGTCGTCGCTTGAATTGTGAGCATATCTTTCATCATAAATGCATTGAAGATTGGCTCGCAAAAAGTAAAGTAAGACTCGTTTGTTTTGAGAATATGCTAACAAATTCCTAGCTCTGCCCAAATTGTAAAGTTCAAGTCAAGCCAAAGAGGAATTAGGTGAAATAACTCTGTAGGAACTCAAAGGTAAAACTTTTGAGAGTATTTTTCCAAATTAAATTCAGTCAAAATTTATCCTCTCTTTAATTGAATTTTATTTCAATTTAATTATACTTTTCGTTTGATCCAATTGTAAACTCATTCTATTTTCTCAAAGGCATTGATGTCTATCATTCTCCCTCTTGGCTTGCTGAGAGTGAAGAATTTGTATTAAAACCTGTATTTTGCAACGTGTCATGAATTTTGATGTAAAAATTATTTGAAAGAAACAACACTTCTATTTTAAGAAGATTTCTGTAAAAATTCCTTAACAATAGATATTTGACTTTTTTAAGAAAAAATTTCAAATTAACTTCTAATTTAAGAAGAAGAAGATATTTTTATAAGCAGTTCACAAAAAAAAGATTTTCCTCTGAAAAAAACTCCCAAGCAACAAAAGCGCAAAGTCATTCTTGAATTTTCTTGAGAAATCCTATCTCTCAAAAAGAGTTGTTAAAATGACATGACGTCTTTCATTTCTTGCTTTTGTTAATTTGATTGGTTAATTTCTATATGACTACTAATTAAAGCATTCTATCATTCGAACCCAAATCAATTTCAATATTTTCCTTTTGAATCAAAAGTTGTTTGAGGGAATGATTACTATTTAAAGCAGTAATGAATTAAAAAGGATTCAGAAGGGGAAAGGAATTTCAATTCATGCCTACATACTGTATTTCGTCAGTTGACTTTCAATCGATTCTAAATGAGAGGAAGACCCTTTTTTACCCTATCAATAAGATATCGAATGACATGAGATTGTAAATTGACCTAAAACCCTTTCTTAAGCCTCGAACATATGGCTAATCCCGCTCATTTGATAAATATAGTAGTCGTTATAATATTATACAATAGCGCTTTGAATTTTTTCCAACAAAATTCAAAGTCAATTTCTTTCTCTTTTTAGGCATTGAAATATGAATCCTAAGAAAATTCAACACATATTTCACATATTTTGCTACCCCAAAACCTTGAACAAAAAGACTCTCAAAAGATTCACGTTAATTTTAAATAAGTTTTATCTTTGAGCCCCCAGAGTACGAAAAAAATAAATTGGGAAAAAAATTTTAGTTGAAATTTATTGATAATTTTAGAAGTGAAAAAACAATTTAACCTCTCAAAAAACACGCACATTTGAATTGACTGACAATTATAGAAGTTACAGAGCAATTCAATCTTTGAAAATATTTGAAAATGAATTTTTTAGATCAGGCTTTTTGTTACTTTCATATTTGTTGGAAGATGCTTTTGAGTCTTCTTTCCATTTGTTATCCTGAGGAAATCTCAAGATGAATATAAAAACTCTGAATGTTATTATTTTTTTGGTTCTATGACAAAATTCAAAAAATCGTTCATATCTATAATTAGAAGAAAGTCAAAGAAAAAATAGTAGTCTTGCAAAAGACTTTATTGATCAGCTATCCCTTTCCCCTCTCTTCGAAAAATATATTTACAATATCCCTGGACTCCGAAATCTTTTGGTAATAGGTCTTCTCAAAGTTGAATTTCGAAACAATGAGACAATGTTACTCGATCAATCATTCAAATATAAGAACTTTAATCATTTGAGTTTTTTTCGAGTTTAAATAAAAACATCCAAGGAGAAAGAAAGACATTCTATTTCTTCAATGGAAGGTTTTTCTAAGCTTGTGTTTTCGACTTCCGTATTATGAACGTTAAAATTCCGTTCCTTTTTCTTTTTAAGAAAAAAAAAGCTAAAACTATATTTTCTCGTTATTTCTTTTGAAAACAATAAAAGGCCTCTTTCATTTCTTTATCATGAAGTGGCTCTCTGATAATTTGCTTCATAGAAACTTCCATTCAAGAAACTTAAGGATGGCTATTTAAAGCGCTCAAATTTTCTTAAAGCAAAATTTGTCCCAAATTTAATTTTTTTAAATTCTGAGTTGGAATTAATTGATTCAAAAATGTTTTATTGACCTTTTATTTTTAATTTCCAAAAAGGTCTATTTTTAGAGCTTCCGGCGCATTGATAAACCAACTATCAAAACTTTTTGAATCATAATTAAATTATCTCATCGAAAATGACCATCTCAAGATTCGCTATCTTCCTGATCTTCCTCGTCTTTCTCCAAGCCAATTGCAAAAGACCATCCCAAGAGGACTACTGCCCCAACAGCTGTACCAGCTCAGAAAACGGGCGCTGTTCTGCACGATTTAAACGATGCTTATGCAACGGAGGTTTCTTTGGCGAAGATTGTGGACAACAAGCTCTTTCATTATCAAGTGAAAATTCTCAAACAATAACCGTCTCTCCCTCTTCTTGGAAATATTTCTACCTTGAAATTGACTGTATTCCTCTATTTTATTCACTCTCTTCTTACTCTTTCTCATAGACACCTTGGAAGATTTAAAATTCGAATTTACCACATCTAACCCCTCAATTGAATATTCCTTCTTGCTCCAAGACCCAGAAGAAAGCATCTTACCTGATAAAACCGATTCAAGAACCCTCAGAGTTTCCAGTTCTGGTGAATCCCCACAAACTGTGATCATTAACAAGCAAGAACTTGAAGAATTTGAAGGAGGTTTGTTGTTGATTGGGATCCAAAACCTTAATACCCAACTTCTTGCTTCCATAAAAGTCGCCCACAATTGGGGTAAATAAAAATTTCCTTTTAATTATTCTAATTAATTTCAGATGTTGAAGATAAATCCACTACTTTTGAAAAATCTACAGAGCTTCTATCATGGGGACTTGTCATTGGAGTTTTTGTTGTTCTCTGCATCACTGTGGCAAGACTTTGTAAGCATCAAGTTTAAACGCAAAATTTATATTTTAAGTGGGCTGGCAATTTGTGGAAGACGAAGATGGCACCATTGTATTCATTAGAAATCCTCAAGATAAAAAGAGACCAAGAGTTTCTTTTACAAGAGAAGATCTGGATGCCTCTTTCCCTATCAGAAAGTATGAGGACCTTGAAATAGCTTTTGAACAAACATCGTAACATTTTTTTCAAAGAGTTTTTATTAATTTTTTCTTAGATGCTCAATTTGTTTACTGAATTATAATGCTCAAGACAATTGTCGAAGTTTGACTTGTGAACACATCTTCCATCATCAGTGTATTGAAGATTGGTTATCAAAAAACAATGTAATAAAATTTCTTTTTGAAAATTTTTAATTTATCTTAGTGCTGTCCCAATTGTAAAACTAAAATTAATCCAAAAGCTAATTAATTCATCCATAAAACTTGTAAATTTTTGTCTTCACTCCTGTCTTTGTTTCTATTCATGATTTTGTAAATCTATTTGATTGGAATGTCATCCATCTGTACTCTATGAATCAAAGATCTTTTGCTTACTTTTTAAACGACACTGTCCACTTTTATAACTTATTTTACCCCCCTTTTGGAGAAATATGATCAAAGTTGTCAGGAAGAAAAGATCGAAAATAGATTTTCGGAAAATCTAAACCGAACAAAATTAATGATTGAAAGCAATAAAAAAATTCCGGACTCTAAATATCAGTCTGAATTTATCAATTAATTTTTTCATCTATTGAGTTCAGATTAAAAATTATATTTCGCGAGGGATGAGAAAAGGATCTCGAAAGTTTGAAAAATTGAATATCACCCTCAACTTTGTTTGTCAAACAATGAAATTTCTCTGTAACTGTAAGAATAAGCAAGTCAGAGATAACTTAAAGTGAATTATCGAGGCTCTCAATTATTTCGAATTAAATTAAAGAAATTTCTCTCTCATAAAGTAACGCAATCATCGAAAAGAAATCGTATTAACATGTCTTTCATTCTGTCCGAATTGCAAAATTCTCATTCCCACAGAGCCAGAAAATTCACAACAAAGAGAATATCATCATTTCTTTGGAATGGAAAATTTTGGTTTACCTTGCTTTTATTTCTCAGCTTATTTAAATAATTATAGAAAATAAAGTGCGCTATTTTTGTGCGTAATTATTCAAAAGTTCAATTATCATTTTTTCGCAGGAAAAGGAGTCATGAACAAAATAATTAATTAAAATTCAACAAAAATCCAGAGCCTCTCAAAATCAGTCTGACTGTTGTTGGGAATTAAAATTCCCTTGCATAACCTCCTTTGATGACTTCTTCCAACTTCAAAACTCGATCACTCCATAAAGAAGAGAAGCAACCTTTGTTTGAAGGAAAAACTTAAAGTATAATGAAATTTCACTTCAATAAGCAAGACGTCTTTTGATGTGTCAAAGAAGAATTCTGACAATTAAAGCTACTTTCTTCTGAGATTGTCATTCATTTGTCTAAATATAGCACGGTTGGCCTTACCAGTAAAATTTGAATCTGAATAAAAAATTTTAGGCAATTTAGTTTTTGTTCAAATTTCAACGTGTGATTATTTGAAGTTTGATCTTACATTTGCTTGGAAAATTTGATAAGATTATTGATATTCAGAGGTTTTTGGACCCACTCTCAAACCCCCAATTGGCTTCAAGTCCATCAGAACCTCTTCCAAAGCGCCTCAACAACCCCCAGAAACCTTTTCTTTTCATCTTTGCCCTGACAATACTTTGACAAATTAATTTAATTTATGATGCTACATGCCTCTAAAAATAGCCAGATTTTATCAATTTTATTGAGGCTCTCAAAAGTTCTCAAATCAATGAAAATAGATCAGAACAAAAGGATTGGAATTGGTCAAAGAGATTCAGAAAAATACCAGAGATTGTTATTAGAGACTTGTTAAAATATGCCTCCGAAATATGTTCTATTGGTTTGCAATCTCCATGAAACACATGCTTGGGTCGAGGAACTTATTTTATCAGACATTGAAGTTGAAATTCTTCTTCTAAAACAATTGAGCCAGAAATCTCTCCACACAAGTTATCGAAGAGATATAAATTGAAACAGGCAAAAAAAATGTGCTTTCGAAATTGCTTTCAATTAAATTTACAAAGTTATTTTTAGGTCACAATCAACTAATCCTGAAATAATTTTCTTTACCTTTCGTTCCAACTGATTTTAAGACCTGTCCAAACTCTTCTTATAAAAATTAATTTCAGAACTAAAGAAAATGACTTCTCCCTTTCCAAAATTTGTTATCTTGCTGGTTTTGTTCATATTCTTCCTTCAAGCCAACTGTCAAAGACCTTCCAACCCAGACTTCTGTCCCAATAATTGTACTAGCAAAAGAAATGGACGTTGTTCGACGGCCTTGAGACGTTGTGAATGCAAAACTGGTTTTTTTGGCACAGACTGTAGTCAAAAGGTTTCTTCATTATTAGACAAAGACCTTCAAAAATTATCCATCTCGCCTGCCTCTATGAAATATTTTTCTTTGAATATCGTAGGTATAAAAATCCGCTTTTTCCTTGCCTTATCTGTGCCAGATTCTTTAAAGAGCCTCACATTGAAACTTAAACCTTTGTCTGCTCAAAATGCTCTTGAATATTATATATTGGTAGCAGATCCCGAAGATAATGTTTTACCGCATGAAATGGAGCATAAAAGCCTCAAACTTGTGAGTTCTAATTCAACAACACAAGCTGTGACAATTGACGAGAAAAAACTTAAATTGTTTGAAGGATGTTTGATATTAATTGGGGTTCGAAATCTTGGCAATCACAAAGAGACTGTTAAACTAAAAATCAAAAAAACGTTGGCAAGTAAACAAATTTCAATAGAATACAAGTCTTATATTCAAAAGTTGTTACCCCAGAAATCTCAGAATCCACGAATATTGTAACCTTTGTATTCTGGGCAATCGCTTTTTGTTGTGGATGTGGCATAGTGGCTCGATTCTGTAAACATAAAATTATAAATTTCGATTAATCCATCAAGCTGGTTGGCAATTTGTCGAAGACGAGTTTGGATATATTCAATTTATTCAAAGTTCCGCAATAAAAGTGAGACTTTTCGGGAAGTTTATTGTAATTAAGAGTATAGGTTGAAGTTCCCCCTTCACAAAAAGACTTAGATTCATTATTTCCAGTCAAAAAGTATGAGGATTTTCAAGTCCCTTTTGAACAAATATCGTAAAAAAAGTATATTTCCGGAAATTTCATTCTAATAGATGTTCCATTTGTCTGCTTAATTATGAGTCTCAAGATCCTTGCCGTAGTTTGACTTGTGAGCATATTTTTCATAGCCAATGCATTGACGACTGGCTTGTCAAAAACGATGTAATAATTATTACTTTGAAAATAAATTCTTATTGACCTCAATTTAGTTATGTCCTAATTGCAAAAGTAAAATAAAATTTGAAGCCAACTCTCCACAAAACTCTTCGTAAAAGACTGCGATTCTTTCTTCTGAAAACCTACTTTCTATTGTACATTATCTTTTGAAACAATTTTGTTTGATATTTTGCTGAAATATTTTTCTATTTTTAGTTCCGAAAAATTAATTTAATAAAATTCTCACATTCTTTTCATGCAAAGAAATCAAATTCTTTTCGTGCAAAAAAATTATTTGAAGGATTCTTCTTTTGAGTCTTCAAAGATTCACATAGAAAAGCCTTTCTTTACAAAAAAGGAAGCAAAAACTTGAAAGCAGATTTGTTAAAAAGGCCAAAAAAGCGTCAGAGGATGAAAACGGAAAAATTGACGATTTTCAATCCAATCCACTGTCTCTTTTATGGTTCACTTCTCAATTAGCTTGAAACTACCTCAAAAAAGACTTTCTTTGAAAAATTAGGAAGAAAAAATTATTTCTGCGAAAATTAGAAAAATCAAAAACTTTTTCTGAACAAAATTTTGATGACTCTGTATCAAAAATGACATAAAGATCTTGGAGGGGGAAAAAATTATAGAGCCAAAAAATTTGTGAAGGAAAAAACGAATCAATTTCTTCGAAAATCTTTGAAGTTGAGTCAAAGATTATCTTTAAAAATGGTAGCGGAGCTTTCAAAAGTCCCCCAGAATCACTACAGAGTTTTTTTCTTCAACTTGAAGATACAATTATAAAACTTCTGAAAGAAGACGAAGAACGCAACAGAAGAGATTGAGATTTGTTTTATGAACAAGAAAAGAGTTGCTCAAGCAATTTCAAAGATTATCAGGGACATTTTTTCCTCGATTTGGCAGGATCTGAATAAAATCTCAAGCTTCTAAACCCTTTACAGGCAAAGAGATGGACTCTTTTTTTTTTCTTTTTTTAGGGAGGATCTGCTTTTTAAAAATTGATTGTGTATTTCAAACCAATAAAGTAAAAAAATCTCTCTGTTTGAAATATCTATGATTTTCTAGCTAATCCCCAAATTGACCTGGATGTCATGAAACCCTTTTACTTTCCTCCCAAAATACAGGAGCAAATCTCAGAAATTATGTCTCTTTTTCCAGGATATCGTCCATCAGATGATGATCAAATTTATTTTTAATTCATAATGATTTCAACTTCTAAAAATAACAGATTTTTTCACTTGATAAATAATCAGAACTTACCTTTGGTCCCTTGAGATATTCCTCTAAAAATAATTCAATTGATATGGCTCTGAACAAACTCTAAAGGGCCAAAGAAAAAAGGGGATTTGGGGAGGATAAACTTCAGAGTCGACCAAAATTGCAATCTTCTTTCAATATGGAGGTTCTTCATTTCCTTATCAGTAACTTCATATTTCACCTTTCAATATAATTCTCCAAACAAGAAAGCTTAGCTTATGAGATCAAAAGAAATACAGAAGGCTTGATTTCGAATGAAATATCGAATATGGAAACAACAAAACTTCAAGAGTAAAATCGATCTATGTTTTAATTAAATTAAAAAGCAACCTCTGGGTTATAATTCATCAATTTTAAACCTTAAAATTCACTCCAAAGCTTCATCTCGCAAAACAATGTTTTTAATCATTATATAATTAATTAAAAATAGAAATGCCCATTCCAGTCCCAAAACTTGTTATTGTTGTTTTATTATTCATATTCTTCCATGTAAATTGCCAAAGGCCTCAGAAGCAAGATAACTGTCCCAATCGTTGCACAAGTCCAAAGCATGGCCAGTGTTCAATAGAACTTCAACAATGTCTTTGCAATCCGAGATATTTTGGCATCGATTGTAGTCAATTCGCTCCCTTAATTTCCGCAAAAACCTCTCAAACATTATCTATTCCTCCAGAGTCGGAGCATATTATTTATTTTTACATTGATTGTACTACTTTTAACGTTTTTCAATCTCACTTAAAAAAAGGCTTTATAAAAGATGTAAATTTCGAATTTGAGGCATCACACAATTTGGCCAACTACTTCTATTTCTTGGGAGAGAAAAATGTTTTACCAGACCAGATGGAATTAATAACCAGCCATTCTGCCAGTTCTGGCTTCAAAATTTCCAGTGAAACACTTGAACCATTTGAAGGAGGTTTATTACGCATTAAAATTCAAAATTTTGATAAAGAATTGTCCCTGAACCTCACAATAAAAAGCAATTCGGGTAAGCAATTTTTTGTGACAGTTCTTATGAGAAAAAGGTCTTGGAGATCACATGGTTTCTTCAGAAAAATCTGCTCAACATATATCTTGGGGACTTTTGGTAATAATTTTTATGATGATTTGGGTTGCTGTCGCACGAATATGTAAAGATAATATTCAAGTTATAAATTGATTTTTTTTTTTAAGTTGGCTGGCAGTTCATGGAGGATGAGGATGGAACCATCACTTTTACTCGTAACTCTCCCGAGAATAATGTTAGAAAAGAATTTTGGTGAACCTCCCAATCATTTTGATAGGTCAAAGTTTTTACAAAAAATGATCTGGATACATATTTCCCAATCAAAAAGTATGAAGAACTTGAAGTCGCTTATGATCAAACAACGTAACTAACTTTCGCTCTCTGAATTTAGTTATCAATGCAATTAGGTGTTCTATTTGTTTGGTTAATTATAATGCTGAGGATTCTTGTCGTCACTTGAGTTGCGAGCATATTTTTCATAATCAGTGCATAGAAGACTGGCTTTCAAAAAATAAAGTAAAAATTATTTCTTCGAAGAAAACTTAACTCACCTTTATGTAGTTCTGCCCAATGTGTAAAGTTGAAGTTAGGCCAAAAATTAATGAATGAATGGAAAAAAATTTCTACAACCAAAAAAAATCCTTATTTAAATCATGAGAATATTGTGAAAGCGCATTTTTTTGCATTTTATCAACTGTTATGCATATTTTTCTATTTATTCCAAGTTCATTATTTTTCAAGAAATTTTGTACACTAATGTTTAAAGTTCACCTCCGATGAGTTTGAAAAATGATTCTTCCAAAAATTTTTCATATTAATTTTTTTGTTTTATTCTGAAAATTCCTTTTTAAAAATCAAACTTGCATTTTGGCAAAAGAAATTTCTCTGGGATCCAAAAACCTTTTTTTCCCCAGAAAAATATTTTTGAGATTTTTTTTACAAATTGACACTTAATTTTCTCTTCAAAAGATTTTTCGAGATTTTTTTTTCTTCGAATTTCAATCCTGAAAGTAAATCTATCCCCGCTCTATAATTCATTCAAAACCTTCAAGGAAAAACAGTTTCACACCTTGAAAACTGAAGAGTTCAAATAATATAAAAAAAACAAGGGAGCCACATAAAATCATTATTTAAATTTTAAAATATCAATATTTTTTCTTGATTTTTTTACAGATTCTTGGAAGATGAATAAAAACTTGAGACTCCAATTAACTTTTACAGGGAAAGGGAAATGGTTGAAAAATCACAGAAATCAGATACAAGATTTAGAAAGGGAACTTTACAAGCATCAAAGTGATCATCAAGATATCATCATTTGTGAATCTCTCTAACAAAGAAAAAATGGAAATAAGTGATTTCTGAATGTTTACAGGCGTTTCTTTGCTTTTTAAGAGATACCACAATTTCTCAAAGGAGGTTTTTCAAGGAGGAAAAATCTCTCTTGAAACTAAAAATCCTTAGGACTTTGAAATCGGTCAAAAGATTCATTATCCTTTTTTCGATAAGACAACTTGAAAAACAAACCGTTGAGAAATTCACACGTTCGTGAGTCGATTTGAAGGGTCAAAAAGTTGAAATAATCAACTGAGATGACCGGGTAATGATATTAAATTTTGTTGAATTATTTAACCTATTTGGAAAGATTTTATCCAAAAACACTCTATTTATTATTTTGACTTTTCTTCCTTTACTACTGGAGGAAAAAAAATGTCGAAGGTAAACCTTTTCCTCTCCATAAAATTTCAAATTTTAGCTTGTCAAAAAATTTTTCAATTTCAAGGACGTGAAAACGCCCTGACTCCAAGACAATAAGGAACGAAGTTGATATATTTAGAAGTCTAAACGATCTTTTCAAACTTAAAAACTGTCTCCATTTAAAGATTATCCTAGTCAGACAA
>PJUD01000940.1_pt1 | contig 11096 bp, 4 predicted proteins | sample 1512341 | NCBI WGS metagenome assembly PJUD01 (sample SAMN08177675, study PRJNA422409) | Feces metagenome, whole genome shotgun sequencing project. | isolation source: Chicken feces (3) enriched on wood chips: beechwood xylan treatment | host: Gallus gallus | place: USA: Madison | collected 2015-01-15 | reverse complement strand
GAAACTTCTTGAGCATCGTATTTACGACAGTTCTTCTCATTTGAGATTGAACGCTTTAGAAGTCTTTATTTCTATCCTTAAAAAGAGATTTGACTCTCACTTATTCCAAATTGTTCTTGAAAGATGCAATGATATTTCTCCAGCAGTCCGTAAGGCAGTTGTCACTTTTATGCTTGAAATGTTGGTTCATGAAGAAAGCATCGAAAAGGACTCCAGTGAGTTGTTCTTTGAGACTTTTGCAAAGAAGGCTTTTGATAAAGAAGATATCTCCAATACTTGTTTCACAGCTCTTCTTCACATCATGTTCAGTTCTTTCCGTCCTCATGATCAAACTTTGAAAAAGCTCTTAAATAAAGGGGCTTCGGAAAGAGGATTAGCATCTTCAGCAAAGAAAAAATCTGCCAAAAAGAGTGATGATAAAGAATTGACTGTTGCACAAGAAAAGCGATTTGAAAAGGTGTTGAATTTATTGAACAATACCTTTAAAGCACTTGGTGGTCAAGAATGGTATAACAAGATGTTACATGAAGCTTCAAAGATTGGAATGTTGGATTCTAAGGAAATTGTTCAATTTATCAGTTTCTTGCTTGGCAGAGTTCATAAAAATACTGAAGATAAGAGTTTGTTATTCAGTATTTTGAAGCCTTTTTCTGAAAATTTCCCTGCTGAATTCGTTCCAGAACTGACCTATTTCCAAGTTTACCTCAATGAATATAACCAGAAGATGACCAGTACCAATGAAAATATTGACGAAAGAAGAGCAGTCCGTCAAATCTGTGAGATCCTCCAAAATGTCATTACCAATTTCAATGAGTCTTTCACAATTACTCAAATCAAGAAATTCTGTAATCTTGAACAAGAACTCCTTCAAATTGCTTACAAAGACACCCAAATCCTCGTCTCTGCTGCTCTCAAAACTTTGTGCTTGAGTGCTAAGAAGATCACTTTTAACACTGCTTATGTGACTGATGCTTTTGTGAAATGTTACAATCTCTTTAGTTCTCGTTTCCTTACAAATTTCATTCCCTTTAGAAACTTCTGCTCTCAAAAATCAGAAGAAACCACCATTGAAGAAGTTGACTCTCGGTTATTGGAATTCCGCCCATATCTTCCTTCTTTGATTAGATCATCATATATTGTTGCTTATATCATTAAATTCTTGGGAACAAAGGATTTATGCAGCTCTTTGTATATGCCAGAAGCTGAGTTGGTCAATAGTTTATATGAGAAATTCTGCAATTTCCTTGGTAAAAGTCACGGATTGATCGAGTTAAATCAAGCTGGAATTGAATGTGTAGCTGCCTTATGGGATTACAACCCTATTCTTGCATTGAAGAGTAAGGATATCATCTACCAATACTTGGCTCCAGCACCTAGAACAAATGAAACTTTGGATCGTATGCAATTACAAATCATGAGCTTGTTCCATAATATTTTATTGGACTACAAAAAAGATAATCAAAAGTTCTTGCAAAAACTCGAAGATAATTTCAAGCAAAGAACTCCCAGTATGAAAAAATCCGTGGCTACTACTCCAAGAAAACCCATGTTAAGTAGTAGTAATAGCACTACTACTCCAAATTCTGCTATCGAAAAACCATCAAATCAAAGTTCTGTGATTCAATTGATATCTGAAGGTATGGATATGGCAATTGTTCATATTTATGAAGCAAATGTTGAAATGAAACTTTTGATGGTGAGAATCGTTTTATTGATGGTTCAAGAAGGAAATTGTCACTTACATACAGTCTTCCCTAAGGTTTTTGCCTTGGTTGGTGAAGACAATGAAGATATCAGAGCTTGCTGTTTGGAGATTATTGAAACTGCTATAGGCAAAAATGCTACTTTTGTGGCATTCGAATTGGAAAACTCGTTGGCAGAGGCACAATTCTATGAAGAAAAATATAAGAAGACCACCAGTTTATATGTTGAAAATAACGAACAACAAAAAATCCCTGCTTATGAAGCTGTTTATGAAGGCTCAATTAGACAGGGTACTTCCAAAGAAACTGTCATAAGAACCTGCTTGGATGCTGCTTGCACCTTGATCTTGACCATGGGCACCTCAAAGCCAAACCTCGTCCGCTTTATTGTGGAGTTTATTTGCAGTATGCCAAGAATCAAAGTTGAGCATTTTGTCAAGATTTTGAATGGGCTCAAGACATATATCGAAAGAAGCTATCATAAAGTTCAGCTTTTATTGAAACCTGTTGCTAAAACTGTCGTCCAAAGTACCAGTTCTGCTCGTAAAAGTCTTGGTGTTGTCAGTCAGCCAGGAGAGGAAGAAACCAAGATGGAAGAAGAAAGTGCTCGTAGTCTTGTTGAAAAGAATCAAGATTTAATCTTTTCATTATTGACAGCTGTTACTTATACAAATATCTTGGTAAAAGCCGCAAAAGATTTGTCGACAAATAAATTCTTGTTATCTCAAGTCACAAGCTCAGAAGGGTCAATAAGTTCAGTGATTGAGGCTTTGCAAAGTAAGCTCCTTGAAGTTGACAGAAGTTCATTCATCAAGATTGAGTTTAATTATGATGGTATTATGTCTGTGAAAGATTGTCTCAATCAATATTTGGAAATGGGAAATTACACAACAAATCAAAGTATCAAGGATTTGTACAGAACAATCAAGGCGCTATATAAAAACAGGACCGAACAAATGGAGTTGTTTGATAACTTGAGATTGAATGTGGATGTTGATACTGGAAAGAAGGTTGCACCTAAGAAGAAAAAGGTTCAAACAAAAGTTGAAGGAGCAGGAGGGGTAACAGCAGCGACTCCAAAGAAACCCAAATTTAAGGTTATGATTAAAAGACATACAACAGTCAGCAAGAAAGTCAATAAATTAACCGAAGATGATGATGAAGATGGAAAGGAAGGAGATGTTATGTATGATGAAGGATTGACAAGAAAGGTTGAATTTAATACTGAATATAAAACGAAATTAAGAAAAAGAAGACTCGTTGATTTTAAAGAACCTGGAGTTGATCAAGAAATTTGTTAATTGTAATTGTAAATGTTATGTAATTTTTCCTTTTGTGATATTTTTTGTTTAATATTTAACATTTGTTAAATATCTTTATACATTTGTGTGTATATATCTCTTTGGTTGAAAGAAGAAATTGTGATTTTTAATATGATTTTATTGAGATGATAACATTTGAAAATGAAATATATAATATGATAAAATAAAAATCAATAGATAGATAATTCAATTTTCTAGGAAAGAGGAAATAAGTTACAGGACCAAAATAACATATTTTTGGTTTATTATTTATTTATTTTTAGAACCATGTCTAGCAATTTGTTTTTCACGGAGTTTAGCACCATCTTGTCTTAATTTCTTTTCATATCTTTGTCTAACTTCAAGGAGTAATTTCCATTGTTGAGCATGAATCTTATTATTTCTCTTGACCCAAATCAAATCTTCTCTGAATCTAGCATCAGAAGGAAGAGGATCTTGAACAGGAATGAAATTGGTAGGAATATCTCTGTTAACATTGAAAGTTTCCTCATCACCAATCTTCAAATATTCAAGCCAAGATCCATAGATATCGCAAATAGGAGTTTCTAAATCTCCATAATGCAAATCATCAGTTTTTCCCTTCTTTTTAGCGCCTTCTTGAGGAGGAGCAAATCTGTACAACTTTCCAGAATAGACATCAGTTCTTTTCTTGGGAAGTTCTTTAATATGCCCAGCATCACCGAATTTCACAACAGCCTTAATTCTATTGGTTTCATCGATAACTCTCAAATTGCCAACGAATTTAGCGGTTCTGTCGCCATGCATCATGCCTTCCAAATGAAGATAAGGGCAATAGCAAGTCAATTTTTGTCCATCACTAAATTGAATATGAGTGGCACCTTCTTGCATCATGAGAATGACATTTCTGGTGATTCCTTCCAATTTAGCAATAAACTCGAATTGTCCCCACATTCTAAAATCTTTGTGAGTGACCAAGAAGTTAGCAATGGGAGGATGATGGCTTGTATGCTCTAAATCAATAGTGATACCTTCATTGGGGAAATAAGCTTGATAGGTTTCTCCAAGAAGAGGATTGAAAGGTTTGAGCTGTCCAGCGCCCAAATGAAGAGCAGCAATGAACATACTGATAACCTTCTTTATTCTTTCAACGGGATCGTTGGTACGGGTAGCAGGAACGAGGTAATTAGGGACATAGGTCCAGAAATCGCAAAGTCTTTCAATAAGAGATCTTGGTTCGAAGACTCTGATGGGCAAAGAGACACCGACGACACCTCTACCTTCAGCAATACTCTTGAAGAGACTTTGAAGGACTTCAGTGATCAAACCCTTTTGAGTTTTGAGGATTTCAGGGTCGGTAAGTTTTAACAAACCAGTATTGGTGATTTCAAGGCCTCTGAAAGCTTCAGTTCTGTCAATGGTTTTCTTGGTGGCAAGGAGAGAATGAGGAAGATAGGTTGGGGGAGGAAGCTTAGGGTCGTAGTTTCCAGGCATAACATTGATCATGTAAGAGAATGGCATAGTATTGGTGGTGTGGCAGTAAATATCTGGTTCAGATCCTTGGACTGACACGGTACCAATACTTCCAGTTGGTGGTCTTTCTGGAACTTTTTGAACTTGTTGCTGTTGTTCCTCTTGAGCTTGAACGACAGGAACAATGACCTCTTGATTTTGGTTTTCAGAAGATGAAGGAGCTATGCCTTGATTATGGTTAATTTCTTGTTGTTGAACTTGAATATTATGAGCTTCAGCACCACTTAAAGGATCAACAACAACGACATCGACGGGATGATAATTTTCATCATTGACATTGACATTTTCTTTGGCTCCGATTCTGCATGCGAGACTTTCTTTAGCAGCTGAAATTGACATTTTTGCAGCAGACATGGTTTTGACTCTTTCTTGAGGCTGAGCGTTAGAAACAACATTGGACAAGACTTTCTCAGTTACAATTGGCCCTTCACCTCTTCTAGCGAAACTAGAGTCGTCAAGCCTTTGATTAGAAGAAGCAATGCCACCTCTAGTTGGGGTTTCAGGTTGAGAGCCCAAAACATTAGCTCTGACCTTTTTTCCTTGATTTTGTTGAATACCTGAATTTGCTAAGGCATTTTCAAAAGTTTCAGTGGCTTGAGAGTTTGGTTGAGCTTCTGATAAAACGATGGAGTCTTTCTCATAGAGTTGGTCTGCTGAGCAGTCGATTTCAACTCCTTGAGAAGCATCCCAGGCTTTCAGTTGAGGTTTGTTAATGTGATTCTTAATATTCTCAATGGTTTCCTTGACAAGAGCATTGACGTCTCTTGAAGGAATATCGGCATAAAACTTGAGAGGATGAGGTTCAAACTCTTGTTCAGTGGAATAAATGGTAATGGTTTTAGAGTTTTCACTGAATGACATGAAAAAAATCTAAATCTTTTTTTTATTTGTTGAAAAGTATTAAAATATATTTTTTTCTAAGAATATTGAGTTTTCCTCACTTTCTCTCTCTATTAATTAAACTTTATCGATCGACTGTTTTTTTGTTTGAAGATTAAAGCAAGCCGGTTTGTCTATTTTGGTTTGTAACTAAAATTAAAAATCATTCTTGAAAACCACTTTGATACTTACGTTTAATTTTAATTTTCTTTAACTCTATGGACTCTGAAAGCAGTTCATAACGCACTCTATCTCTCTGAAGGAGTCATTAATTGACAAGAAGTGATTTGTCTGTTACTTTTTTCTTTCAGAGAGAGGCGAGAAATTTTAATTCTTTAATTCATAAAAATCGAATTTTTCTCTCCTACTTTTTTTTACAAGAAATTATTTAACGCTGGATTAAACCATAAAATCCCCTCTAGCCTAAAAATGAGGGAGATAGTTTGGTATTTATGAAAATATAGTGATTTTGACTTGACAGAGAAAAAGATTTCTACTGTATTTGAGGTTACTAAAAATGGAAGGATTTTTTTGAAGGGATAAAGCAAAGAGATTTTAATAATACAAAAAAAAAGAAAGCTATAGATTACTTTGAAAGACATATAAAATCGACTGAATACACTTTTAAAAAATACCAACAGTAACAGTCATTCATAAGAAATAATTTTTGAATATCAAAGTGGACTTTTTCAAATCAAGACAACAACAGGGGATAAGAAACCCCAAATGAACCAAAACTTTAGATTAAACTTCTTTCAAATACATCACTAAAGTTTGGCAGGCGACCTTTTTTAACATTCGCCGAATTTCCATAAAGTTCTTGTAACTCTTTTTCTTTATTTTTTCTAAATAAGATTAATTGAAATTCACAATATTAATTTTTACCTAGCTTTTTCAGCTAATTTAATATTGCACGAATATAAAGCAGAGATATTGATCATATTGAATTTTTCTGATGCCTTTTCGATCAATTGTTTTGCTTCTTGCTATGAAAAAAATTAAGAAAAATCTTTCCAAGAATTTTTTTACCATATTTCCTTCAGCATTTTTATCTTTAGGAATTGTGATAAAAGGATCCAATCTTTCCTTTTCCGTGATTTTCTTATTCGTTTGATTGAAGTTTTGAGTATCGGTTTCATTGATATGCTCATAAGTGACTGGAGCTTGTTTCTTTCTCAATGTTTCCCAATTGATTCCTTTAAAGAAAGCATGCTCTTTAATTTCTTTGACACCAACTCTTTGAGTATAATCGACAACCAACAATTTCTTTATCAAATCAGCTGCTTCAGGGGACATACAGCCTTCTTCGTATCCAATCGAAATTTGATCCCAGGGAACTCTCAAAGCAAGAATATTTTGGAAAATCTTCTTGGCAATTTGTTCATTGCTCATTTTCTTATCAGAATCACCGTCTTCAAGCCCAAATGGCGTCGCTCCTGTAATGAACTCAAACAGCATAACTCCAACACTCCACCAATCGATACTATAACTTGTATTCGTAATTTCCTGAATAACTTCTGGAGCCATGTAATCTGGCGTGCCAATAACCCTCTGGCCTCCTTTTCTTCGAATTAGTTGATGAGATCCAGAGGACTTGAAATGCTTATTATGTTCATCACTGCTCATCTCACAACTTCCATAAGTCTTTTCATTCAGCTTAATTTTGACATTTACATTGACGGAAGTATCCAAATTTGTTAAACTTCCATACAATTTATCAATGGCTGCAAGTCTGTCTTCAACTTGATGCAACATTTTTCCATCAAAAGAGCCCGCTCTAGCTCTGAATTTCTGTGTCAGACCAGTCTCTGATAGTCCAAAATCAGTCAATTTAGCGTGACCGTCTTTATCAAGGAGGATATTATCTGGCTTGAGATCTCTGTGGACTACACCCAAAGAATGCAAATATTCAACGGCGAGGATAACTTCTGCAATGTAAAATCTTGCAATATCCTCATCGAAAGCTCCACAATAATTGAGCAAGTGTCCAAGATCTCCACCTATCATATATTCCATGATAAAGCAGATGCAAGTTTCATGAGTAAAAGTAAAAAGTCCTCTAACAACAAAATCTTCTGATGCAAGGGTTAAAACTTTCTTCTCTTTAATCATATCATCAAGATTTTTCATGAGTTTTTCAGCAAGATTGATGACTTTCATTGCATAGAGTTCTTTTGTTGCCTTCTTTCTAACAAGCCAAACTCTTCCATAACCTCCTTTACTGATCAATTTTATGGGCTCAAAATCAGTAATACAAACACTAGGCTGTTGTACTTTGAAGCTGGCACAAGGATTCTTGATTTGAGAATCACTGAAATATCCTCTGTCTTCAAGTGAGAAGTCAAGGAAAGAAAAGGATTCTGAAATATCTTTTAATGTTTCCAACTTATGCTCTTCAGTGAAATGTCCATCTTTTGGTGTATTTTCACTATTATCACTGCTGCTATTACTGCTACTGCTGGGAGTATTATTTTTGCTCTGTTCATCATTCTCATTATCGATTTCACTGGATTCTTGACTTTCTTCTGCAAGACCAATCAAAGTGATTCTTGGTGGTGTGGATGGCGTCACATTGATTTGAATACAGTTTTTATTCTCATTATAAAAGGGATTATTAGCATGATTCTGAGGAGAGTCTCCTTCTTTGATAACATTTTCATCAGTTTGACTTGGTAATCTCAAATACTGAAGACTGCTTGAATGATCAAAACTCATTCTTCGAGGCGATTCTGTTTTGTTGGAGATTGAGGCTTCAGAATGTGAACCCTGCTGTTGCTGTTGATCTGGGGACTTTTGAGCTTTGATTGGATAATGATTGAAATTTTTGGGAGTCAAAACTTCAAAGGTTGGAGTTTTTGGAGAAAAGCCTCCTGCTGTTAATTTTCTGTTTGGATAAAGACTGATAACTTCTTGAGAGGAACTGGTAATTTTGGGTGTTGGAGCTTCATCCTCATTGGGCTCGATCAGTGCGATGCTTGTCGTATGGCTGATGTTTGAGACTGAAACATTACCAGCAGTTTGTGTTTTAAGGATTGCTGAAGGAATGTTTTCTTCATTTTCGACAAGATTTTTTACATTTTGAACTTCAGGAATCTCAGCAAGAGAAAGATATTTCAAAGAGAGCGTATTGTCAAGTTTTGAGTGTTTTCTGGGACTTGAATCACCATTCGTTAAAGTGAGTGGATTACTTCTTTCTTTACTGGCAGCTAAACTTTGATCTTTATTTTCTGAACTATCTTCTGTCACAAGATCCAAGCCATTTGTCTGCCCATCGACTCCAAAAGTGTCTTTTCTAGTGAATAATTTTCTCGCGCTGTTTTGAGGTTCAGGGAAACCTTGGTCATTACTATTGGGCAAAAAGCAGCTATTCCTTGTACTTTTGCCGCCAAGTGGGGTATTCAAAGTCAGTTGTCTCGAAAATCTTCTTGGAGATGATGAGTCCTTGCTGGTATCAAAGATATTTTTGCCAGACTTTCCTCTTTGGAGGTTCACTTCACTGCTACCTCTTGTGAAAGATGGTTTTTTCTCGAGCACTTTAGGTCTTTCGGGTGATTTTCCACGAAGTTGTTGAATCTTTTTTGTCATATTCTCAAATTCTTTTCCTGTTCCAACTCTCTTGTTTAAAAGTGAAACGAAGTTTTGAGCAAATTGTCTCAGACTTTTGCTTTTTACATCTTCTAAAGTCTCAAATATATTATTCGATATACTCTCTTTTAATCCTTCCATTTCTAGGTTGGGGGTTAGAGAAACAATTATTTTAATAAAGGGTACCTTTAACGTAAGGAACTTGATTTAACATAGTTTTAGCTTTCATGCCGATGAGATTATAAGCTTCAATAACCTGCTTCTTCTTTTCTTTGATAATCTTGAGTTTGGTTAGCTCTTTGAAAACATTTCGAACTTCTTCATCATCCATAAAAGGTGAACCTTTACTTCCTGATTTTTCTTCATCTTCATTATCCAAGCCTGTTTTGGTTCTACGTAAGAAACCTTTTCCTACTTTCTTTGTGGGTTCTTCTCTTGAAGTTGTTATTCCTATGCAAGACTTTGCGTCATCATTATCATTGTCGTCCTCATTTGGTTCTTGTTTGATGTCTTTTTGATTCCAAAATCTTGATTTTCGAGAGACAGGAGTTGGAACTCTTTTTTCATTTGTGAAATTATAATTGGCACTCTTTTCAGAATTTGTATTGGAAGTATATGACTCATTCAACGAATTATCACTCATGCTGTCAAGTCTCAGAACATTCATACCAGGACAACTCTTTGCGTCGATGCTCTCATCACTAAAAGTGGTTGATTCTTTATGAATAGTAATGGTAATCTTGTTGTCTTGTTGGACTTTTTCAGCTTCTTCGAGATGCAATGAAATCAAATTTTTCGCAATAAAAGCTGAGCGCTGACTTTTTCTTCGTGTGAGCTCGATACTCTCTTCTTCGTCTTCTTCTGGAACTTTCTCACTTTTGGGAGATTGAAACAGGGGATCAGGAGAACAAGTTTTTGATTTTTTGTCATCAAAGGAGTCGGCAGAAGATTCTGCTCTGCTATTATGCTCGGAATTATTTTTGGAGTCTTCTTCACTATGCACTCCAGTACGAAGGTTATCACTCAATTTCTTTGATTTATGCATGCTGGAATGAATTTCTCTTCTGAGATCTTTTGATCCCAAGAATTTTGTTCCAACTTGAACACTAAATCTTCTTGTGTTTGGGTCTTCAATTTTGCCTGTTGTGTTTGTTCTTCTAAATTCGACGACGGATCCTGGTCCTGTCTCTGGGCTCTCTTCTGGTGGCATCAACGATGTCATTGCTCTCGTTAATCCTGAAGGCTTTGTCTGTTGAGTTTTAGGAGTTGATCTGTTTGATTTTTCTTCTTCTAGTTGTCTTTTCTTTTTCTGTAAATTATTGTATTTTTTACTATTATTAAATGGGTTAATTATTACAAAACAATTCCCGGTTACTTGTTAACATTAAGATTTCGTTGGATAGTTCTAGCTTCAATGAAAGCTTGAAGAATAACATTACTCAATTTATTATCAAGTTGATTGATGAATTTTTGAAGTTCAGCCTTCTTTTTACAAAGTTCAATATGCTGTTCAAAAGTACTCATTTTCATATCCATTTCGCACATTTTACATATGACTTCTTCATTATTATGTTTCTTTTCAATCAAATCTCTTTTATAGTAAAGTCTCCATTCTTTGATTTTAAATTTCCAGAAATTTTCAAGTTCCTTGACTCTTTTGTTCATTATTTCAGGCTTTGAATCACCAGCGAGAGTTTTCTTGAGATAAATGAAGTTTTTGAAGATTTTTGAATCTTGAGAATTTTTTATTTTTTCTTTTGGATTATTTTGTTTTTGAAGTAACGCAATTTCTTCAGTCAATTCATCCACATCAATACTTGTGATTTCTGAAGCTTTGTTATTATTGTCAATCATGTTTTTAATCATAGCCTCCTCAATAGAAAGCATCTGGACAAACTTTGGTTTTCTCGGTTTACTTGGGCTGTTGTTGACAAACGGCTTTTTTGGCTTACTTATATAATTCTCAGTTAATGCGTTTGCTAAGGTTTAATGTTAATTTTAATTAATAAACTTCACATTACCAAGTAAAGTATAATGAAGAAGATGTCCAACTTGAGCGATATTATATTTGATTTTATGGATTAATCTCATACAGGTCCTTTTTAAAGCTTATCAG
>PJUD01000937.1_pt1 | contig 11107 bp, 14 predicted proteins | sample 1512341 | NCBI WGS metagenome assembly PJUD01 (sample SAMN08177675, study PRJNA422409) | Feces metagenome, whole genome shotgun sequencing project. | isolation source: Chicken feces (3) enriched on wood chips: beechwood xylan treatment | host: Gallus gallus | place: USA: Madison | collected 2015-01-15 | reverse complement strand
TTCTTTACTCAAGACATTTTCTTTAATATTGCAGAAATCTTAACAGCTAAAAATAATTTTAAAACTCAAATCCATTGTATTGAAGTAATCTCTCTCTCTTTCTGAAATTTTATTCTTACCTCTCTCTTAGATGTTTACTTTAGCTTATCAAAAATTCCCAGAAAATCCTTGCTTCCCTTCATTCATGAAAACACTCATTCAACTTTATTTTGCTTCTGAAGAAAGTGATTTTGATGTTTCAGAACTTCGTTATCTCCCTCACTTAAGAAAAGATGTAAATAACTTTTAGGAATCTCATCTTATTTTCAAATAGATAAGCAAACTTCTTTTAAATTTATTAAAAGATGGTGATTTTGAAAAAAATTCCAATTTTATTGCAGAAATCCTTTCTTTAGTTCCTCATAAATTATTCAAAATAATCTATGATTCTTTAGAAAATCTCTACAAAGATCATAAAGTAATTTTTCTCAAGACTTACCATCTTCATCATCCCCCGTTTAGGATAAATTAGTTGAAGAAAAATGGAATGATCAAGAAAATAAGAGTCCAACAATTACACCAAAGGATGATTTAATGAATTTTGATGAAGTTATGATTAAGGGAAAAATGGATCTTAAAACAATCATAATTCCCAAAATCAAATTATCTGAAGAGGATTTGCAGTATTTCAAGGAAACCCTTCAGAATCTGATTTCTGTGAGTCGTAAACTCATCAATTTTATTGATGCATCTGAAGATCTCTCTGTTCCATTCTCAGCTTATAATGGTTTGAAACAACTCGCTGATATTGATCTTGATGCTCCTGAAAATATTATTACCATTAAACTTGATCAAATATGAGTATTATACATGTGTAATTTGATTTTTGTATGTTTATTTGAAAGAAATTGGTACGAAATTTGAACAAAGCGCCAATACCGTTTTTAAATATATTTTAAAATTAAGAGTGTTCTACGAGAAAACTGAAGTAATATAAGATGTCATGGGATCGATTAAAAGCTGAGATTCAGAAAGTCTCAGACACTTTGAAGAACCAAAACATCAATTTTCAGGAATTTATGGAACATCCAAAACAGTTATTATCACTATCAAGCAAACTTTCTCCTCTCAAATCATGTGGCAAGAAAAATAATTTTTCAATCGAAGCTCCGACTTCAGGCGAAAGTTCACCATGCTTGAGTGAATCTGGGAAAACACCAAGATACGTTGCACCTTCTGTCTCAGATCTCACACAACTCATTAACCAAGAATCATTCACAGAATTGGATTATAATATTGAAAAGCATAATGATTCTTCTGAAAAGGATTTGATCATGCTCCTCTTGATTGAAGACTTGGATGCTTCAATCACTATTGAAGGGTTTTATAGCTTGTTGTCTGAAGTGAAAGTGAATAATTACAACCACAGTGATATCTTCGAAAGTAAAAGTCCAAAATTCATCAAATTTAAGGAGAAAAGATGTCTTTCCTTTAAAGTCAAGTTAAAATGGCCCAAATTCTTCGCAAGGTTCATCAGAAAACTTCAAATGCATATAAAAAATTCTACTGGCCATGCTGTTCGAATTGGAGAAGCTAAGCTTCAACAACCAACCATTCAAAATAAATTTCTCAATGGGGTGGTTTTGAGAAATCTTCCCCCAAAGCTCACTGGTGAAGAATTACTCCATGAAATTAATCAAAACATTCAGGGCGAATTCTCTGTGAGCTCTGTCAAAAAAGTCAAAGAAGCAAACTGCTGTGTCGTTGAATGTAACTATCTCGAAGATGCTGAAGTTATTTGCAAAAAGATGAATAAACAAAATTGGCAAAATCCTGAATCTTCTCAAAGTCATATTATCAAAGTAATCATCTGTGAATTTCAACTGTCCTTTAACCATCTCATAGGCACATATCTATCCTCATAATACTCTCAAACATAAACAAAGAGAAAAATCTCTATTTTCAGACATGTTTACCTTTAGACCTATTCTTAAACAAAAACCCGCTCCTAAGCCAAAACCAAACAACTTGAAGAAAACTGAAATCCGAAGGCTTATTGATATTTTTGCAAGCTCGGAAAAACCAACTCAAGAAAGCACTCAGCAGCCGGCTTTTGGAAATCAAAATTTTTTATTCAATCATGAACAAGATAAATTCCAATCCATCAAATCATTTGTCTTTAACTTGACATAATATTATATCAAAACCAACCACATCTTTTTATTGTAATTTACTTCATTATTCAGATTACATTGAGATTCTCGAAAGTTATTTTTCTAAATATGTGTTTGTATGTTTGTTTGATAATTTACTTTCTGAGAGCAATATTCTTGATCAATTTCAATACAAAAAAAATATAACTCAAAATTCAGACATACATACAAACAACAAAGTAATTATTTCTTCATAAACAAAATCTATTCTCTATTTCTTATCTTTAGCTTCTTCTTTGGCTTGTTTTTCAATTTGCATAATCATTTCATACAATTTTCTCTTAACTTCGACGCTGATTCTCATGTTCAAAATTGCTTGTTCACTAACAGGACGTTATTGAAAGAAAAAAAAATATTCTCTATATACCGAGCATTCTTTAATGATTTTTCCATTGCCTCTTGTGTTTTATCAAGCAAATTAAACAAACTTCTGCCATTTGTCTCCATATTTCCATACATTTCATCTTTCATGACATAACGAGCACTATTCAAATCCTTAAAAATCCATTTTAACAAAGTCTTGATTTCTTCATCTGCAAGTCTGAATAGTGTTTATCAAAAAGAAACTTTTGAAGAAGCTCACCTTCTATTTGTATTCTTTGGAGCTTTGTCTCCTTTTTTGATCAAAATTTTAAAAAGACCACGGAAGAGAGCATCTAAAAACCAATGCATTTCTCCTTGAGTAATTGCATTTGGTTGTTCACCTCCAAAGATTTCAATGATATCTTTTGTAAAATCAGATTTGAACAAAAATAAATTTCTACTTCCAAGTTTTGTTTCAAAGGCTCCTTCAACCATCAAAAGCATGACTGCAAATAATTCATAGGCATCAATTCTATCTTTTTAGAAATGTAATTAATAAGATTATCATTTTCACTATTACTCTTCTTTCTGACATCCATTATCTTGAAACATTCTTGAAGAGATCCGAGCTTGTTTGATATACCATCCATAGATTCGGGACTATCAAACCAGAGAGGTAAAGGATTGGTCCCTTTTTTTGTTATCTTCTGAATATTCTGCTTGAAGGTTTCTTGTGACCCTATTCTCACATTACTACTTTCCCCAGCAATCAATTTACATCCTCCGCAAATCTCCTCCATACAAGTTGGAATACAAGATGGCACATTCAAGTTATTCTCATATTCCTCGAGAAATGATTTAAAAGTAACTTCTATCATAATCTATCTGGAATTTAATTTATAATAATTTTTATCTTCAAAAGAGAAAGAAAAATTCACTTCCTTTTATTTTTTCTGGGGTTTATTCTGGGCTTTATTTTGGGAATATTTTTGTTTCGTCTGAAACTCAAGCACTCCTCCCAAAAAACTCAAACCCTTTTTTTTTCTTCCATCTTCAACTCTCAAATCTTAAAAATATTTCTACAAAAATTTCATGTAAATTTAAAAATTATTTCAACAGAACCTCGAGAGTTAAATTTCAAAATATCTCGAAAGTATGAATGCCAAAATTATACAACTAAATGATGAATTAAAGACATATCAAGCAACTGGGCTTGATCATAAAAAGAGGCTTGTTGCTTTGAATAATGAAATCTCTTCCAAAAGTGAATCTTACAAAAGTCATCAAAGAAAATACGAACAAATGAAACTTGAACTTGAACAAAGGGAAAAACATAAAAAGGAACTCCAAAGTGAAATCAGCCAATTTTCCAAAATGGACACCAAAGCTCTCAATGTAATTTTTTGGGAGATTAATCTGTCAATTTTTTTAGTCCAACTCATATAATGCAATGATTGATCAATATCTCGATGAACTCAATGTCAAAAAAGAACTTCTACTATTATTAAATGAAGAAAACAAAAGAATTGATCACAAGTTCACTATTGAATCCAAGTCTCTTGAGAATAATCAAGACCAGAATATTGCTCCTGAACAAGAAGTTTACGTCAAATCAATGTTGGAAGTTATTACCATCAAATACATCAAGAGAACGATTGATGATAAAAAGAATAATCAAGATGAAGGAAATATCCAAAAACTGACTTCTTTAGTATCTTTTAGAATAAATAAAGATACAACATTCGATAGTCTTAAAGATGTTGCATGCAGCTTTTGGGTGACATCTCGATGATAACACCTCTAACTAACTTCTAATAGAAAACATTGAAAGAAGAAAATGATTTAACAGATGAAAATGGAGCGCAACTTCCTGAAACTGCTAAGGTTCAAGAGTATTTTAAAGTTCATTCTCAAGATATCCATACTATTTTACTTTATGTTAAACCCAGAGAAATTACAAAAGCTCTCACTCCTGGAATGGTTGAAGGTTTGTTTTACTCTTTTAATATTCATTAAACCTACTCCACTAGTGATAACATCAAAAGATCATCAAGCAACTGGAAAAATCAAAAATACAAATTTTCAAAGAGTCAAAAAAGTTGAAATTAATGGATATGAAGAATTTTTTGCAGAATTCCCAGGAATGAAAGATTACATTGATGAGGAAAAACTTAAACAAAAAACTAAAGATGTTGGACCTCTCGCTGCCTCAGGTCCTCGGAGAAAAAGAGTTATAGATGACAATCATTTCTGTCTCGCTTTTTGGCTTTTTATTGTTCTGGTAATTTTTCATATCAATACTTTCGTTCTCAAGTCTCAAGTTAATCAATATTATCACGGTTGGTCTTCAGAGAAATAGTTCAAAGCAGCATCAAATTCTCGCAAGTCTTGATACAATGCTTTTGATTGAAGATCAATATAACCAAATTGAAAGGTTTACTTGTTTTAGAAAAACTTTTTCTCAATCCGTTTACAATTAGTTCGTTTCAAGATATTACGACGATTTCAGACTTTTATGATTTTCTCAGCACTAGTGTAGCAAATGCTCTGGTTTTTGATGATACTGACATGGATGGACCAATCTTTCTTGTTCAAAACACGTTTGTTAGTCCAGTGAGACTTCGGCAAGTGAGAACAACGACAAGAGGGGAGTGCAAAAAAATCGCAAATCCAATCATAAATATTCAATGCTACAATGTGGAATACAATGATGATACAAAAGATACTGAGGACTTGACAGGTTCAACTGACGATTGGGCCAAGTATAAAACTAAAGAACAAAACAATATCTTTTCAACAATTTGTGGTTTTTCTTCTGATTATGATGGATCTGGATATGTTCATGATTTCTCTGAAACTGCTATGTACTTTTTGTGGATAACTCTCTCTCATAATATACTTAGTAAATCTGATGTCACAACATTGATTAGCAATTTGAAAAGTGCGAATGCATTTAATTATCAAACAAGAGCCGTTTTTATCAATGCAAACTTCTACAGTCAAGGAATGGATTTACTCTTAGAAATTGAACTTGTAATCTTTTGTTCTTCAAACAAATCTCATGATCAAAATTTCTAGGGAGTTGAATTTACTACAGCTGGACTTCTTCGTCCACTCAATAAACGCATCAACTTTTATAAACTAAATAGATATGATGATGATAATTACACAATGGGCATTGATGTCTTTAAAATTCTCGTTGTCATATTTATCATCATTTTCCTCATTTACATGACATCAACTGCTGAAAACGGATCGAGAAGCTTCAATTGGAGATATTTCACTACCATACCAGCCTTTTTGAATCTGCTAACTATTATTCTCATGCTTATTTCTGTGCACAAGAATGTCAAACTGAAAAATTACGGAACAACAATTCAATCGTTAGTTTCAGAAAACTCCTTTTTTGTAAATTTTTTCTATTTGAAATTTTAATTCCCAAAACATCAGGACTCCAAAAAATATGTGAATGCATACAATGACAATTTTGTTATCGATTCTTTAATCGTTTTCATCATTACTCTCAGACTCATCTACTTTTTAAAATTAAGTGCAAAATTCGAACTCGTCCTCAATACACTCTCAAAAGTAAGAGTTTTTTGTTGGAAAATCCTAATCTTCGCAATAGGCTGGAGTGGTCTTTCTAAAATATATTTTGACATTGATTCCAATTGTTGTGAGTTTTGGAATTATTGGCATGATTCTATGGGGATCAATTTCTGAAGATTTTGAAACCTATGGAAAAGCTCTCACTTCAATCATTGCTTTGGGTCTCGGTCATTTCGATGAAAAAATCCTTGAATCTGGTGATATCAACCTTACAGCTGCCTTTTTAACCATCTATTATTTCTTCTTTATCTTTTTCCTCATCACAGTCTTTGCAAGCATTGTCATTGACACATACAGAATTGTCACTATGGAATATGGATCTCAACATCTCACAAAAGATAACTTCAGTAATTATTATACTATTTTGTTTAAATCTCACCATCAATAGGTTTGTTTAAATGGATGTTTGAATGGTTCCCAACAACACTTTGGGAAAAATTTAGGGATTTCATAAAAAATCCACCTTGGAAAAAATAATGTATCTTATTTATAAGTTAGTAATAATAATCTTTTCATTATTTTACAATTTATATATAATTAAACTTTTTCAAGAATTGTAGAAAGTGAATATCAAAAAGATTGTTCTTTATTCAATAATTACAGATGAATCTTTCGATACAGTGCAAAGCCATATGAAAGAAATTCCCAATTACATACCAATATTCTCTGAAATATCTCAATATCTGTTTGCCTTTAAAATTTTTAGCATTTCAAAATTTTTTGAGGAAGGAATTCAAATTTGAGTAAGGAAAAAAGAGTTACCTGAACTTTATATACATCATTTCGTTTATTATTAGCAGTTCCTCTTCCCTGATTTTCTTTTTCAAAGTTAAGACTTAAAGAGTTGTCTTGGTTTCTTTCACCTGGTTGCTTCTCATCCAGATTATCGACAATCCCTTCAAGTAACTTTAATTTGAATTCATTATGAATCTTTTCCACAGTCTTTTCCAATTTATTAAACCTGGTATCGATTGTTGTCTTGAGATTTGTCAAATCATGCTATCATCCAACTTTAACTATTCCAATCTAAATGTTCGTTACCGTATCGTTTGCAGGCTTTCCATCATTTCGTATATCATTATTCATATCTGCAAGTCTTTGCTCCAGCTTTTTATTTATTTGAATCAAATCATCAATCTTTTTGTCCTTTGAAATTTATAGCAGACGATAAACAAACTCCTACTTGTTCCTGGATCCTCGAAACCACATCTTTAGATGATGAACAACCCATCTCAAAATCCTAATTTTGATTTCTTAGTTTAAGAAATAAAATTTATCTAACTTCCTCTTTAAGAAAGTGTTATTGATTTTGAAATATTCACATATCCCTAAAATAGAAGTCCCTGCACATTGAATACAGAAATCTCGAAATATTTTAGACCTTCATCCTCTCATAAAAGATAAAAAATAAATACCATCTCCACTTCAGAATTATTCCATTTTAAAGTCTATATCGTCTCTCTTCTTGCCATTTTCTAATTAAAAATCAGATGCACCTATTAATAAAAAAATCTTGTTTGCAAAGTATAAATAAATTTTTAAGTAGGTTGAGGTATCTCTTAACAAAATGGAATATAGCTATAAACAGAGATTTGCTTCGACACTAGCCAGAATTGTTTTCCCTTTCTACACTGATCCCAAGGGTCTCTACTATAAATATGACACTGCTTTATACAGATCTTATTTGACTGGCGGTCGTCTTTCAGAAGATGCAGTTAATAAATTTGTTAATGAGCTCGATATTGCGGCCAATAATTTCGGAAGCTTGAAGCTTTGGGAAGGTTCAACTGAAAAACTCATTTTTAGATACATACTTGGAATCTTCATCATTATTGGAGGCTTTCTGACCAAAATTGACAAAGAAGAAATTCTAAACACATTATTTATTTGGGTTTGCTGCTGCAGTGGTCTCATCATTTTAGTGAATAGTCTTGTATTCTTACTCGTTGTCATCAAACAAAAGTCGCGCTCTGAACGAAAACTCTTTGTCAAATTGCAAAAAGTCATTGAGCAACAAAATAAAGAGTTACAACCTCTCGGATTAAGCTGGCATTTATCTTTAGATCACCTTCGATGGATTGAATTGGAACTTGACACCAAGTATGATCAAACGGAATCCCTAAATGAAGATACTGTTCTCTTCTTTGAACTCGATTTTGCAACTTCCCAATATATCTTGCATGACAAAAATCATAGGCAAAAACAGTTTAATCCTGACCTTGTTGATGGTCGCCTGTCCAAAGCAGACCTCAACACTTTCCTCAAAAGTCTGAGTAATATTCCTCAAAAATATAGCCACGGAGGCCTCAATCCAACTCTTGTCATCGGAGGACTGATACTTCTCTTGGAGTTTTTCTCCTTCATATATTTTAGAAACCAAGAACCAGCCAGAATACTCTTTGTCATGGTTTTAATCAGTCTGTTTCTCTTCCGCTCTTTATACAACAAAGTTGTTGAAAAAGAAAATAGTCTGGTTCAGACCATCAAAGACGAAATCTCGCAAACAATAGCCGCAAACAAAAATACCTTCAAAAAGTTAGGGCTTCGATGGCATTTGGCGGGTGATTCTTTTAACAATCTTGATTTATGGCTTGATTATAAATACGCAAAACGTTATAATTTGGAGCAAGTTGATGCCCAAGACGACTTTAAACAACCTGCAGACGAATCAAGTGAAATTCTTATTGATATAGACCCAAACCAAAAACTTTTGAATTCATAAAATAAAATGTTTATCTGTTTTATCAAACAATATAATTCTCTGCCCATTGTTATTACGTATCCTTATTTTACAAACCCTTCTCTCTCTAAATGCAAACTATTTCGATTATTATTCATCAGAAAGTCAACAATAAAATTTTTAATTTGAGATGATCAAGAAACTAAATGTCAAACATATTGAAATGTCACTTTCACAGCTCGACTCTTGGACCAAGCCCAAGGTCGAATTAGAACAATACCACACCCCTCCTAGAACTGCTGCAGAAATCCTCTTCTTAATCGAAAAAGTAATATCAACTCCAAAATCTTCTCAAAAGAATAGAATTATCAAGATATCAGTGATATGAGAGTTGCTGACTTTGGTTGTGGTCCTGGAACTTTGGGAATAGGATGCGCACTTATTGGAGCAGAGTAATATTTCCTCACACCAGTCTCTTGAATTTTAGATGTGTTACAGGATATGATATTGATGATGATGCTTTGGCTATTGCAAATCAAAACTTGGAAGATACTGAACTCAACGAAGAAATGGATCTCATCAAAGTCGATATCAGTCAACTCAAATTAAGCAAAACTAAATATTATGACACTATCATCATGAATCCACCTTTTGGTACAAGAAAAGCTGGTATCGATGTTGCTTTCCTTAAAAAGGGCCTTGAAGTAACTCGTGATCTGGAGATTTTATTGTTAACAATATTAGAATTGTTCTGGATCAGTTTATTCTATTCACAAATCAAATACTATTGAAGTAATTATTGGATTTTCGAAATAATTCTTTAACATACTCAAAATAGTTTATTAAGAAACAATGTGTTTCTTGGGATGCAGAATTAGAAATCATTGATAAAATCAAATTCCCTCTTCCAAAAATGTTTAAACATCAGAAAAAAAGTCAAGATTTCGCTGAAGTTGATCTCATTAGAGTCTATAGTAATAAAGAAAAATAAATACATATTTTTGCTGTAATCTCATTTTTCATATCCAAAAGTATTTTCTATTGAATATGAAATCTTTGTGTCATCTCTTTGAAAAATATTTTTCTCATTGATTTTCTTGGAAAAAATAGAAAACGAAAAATAATGAACTATGAACTGCGTAATTACAAAAAAATATATAATTTCAATATAGAAATAAATACTAAGATAGTTTAGTATTACCTAAAACTATTCATTATCCACAAGATTTAATTTTTGATAATTGTAATGATTGTAAAATCTTTTTTCTTTTTAATTTTGGACTACCTTCTAAATGAGGAAGTTGGATATCATTCCATCTTCTTGGAGTTCCTTCTTGATCTTGAACTACTTTATATTGTGTCAGACGAGATGTTAAGAAATCTTTCAAATTTTGAGTTGGCATTTGTTTTTGTATGCGAGGAGTGTTACTGTAAGATTGAAGTCTGCCCCATTGAGTACCTCTTTTTATTTCGACTATAGTTTTTTTCTGCGTTAAACTATTATTCTGAGATGCCAATGATTGCTTTTTAAGCTCTTTTTTAAGCAATTCTTGATCGATTTCTTGTCTTTCAGTAAAGTGTTTTGATTGAGACTTTTTGAGATGAAAACTTTTTGTTCGACTTAAAGATTTTCCTCGAGGACTAAAGGTTCCTTGGATTCTAGGTGTCATTGTTGGGCTTCCAGGTGTGTTGGCTCCTGTCAATGATTGCAACGGGAGCTTCAATGGTTCAGGACTATTTATTGGAGAGGATCCTTCCTTCATGGCTTTGACAGTATTTATTTCTGGTTGTGACAAAGAACTTCTCAATTTTTGCCTCAAATTCAAATTGCGAGTAGAAGTACGAGCAGTCACTGACGGGGTCATGAGCTCTGTCTCTGGGTAATTATTGAACGATTTTGGAATCTTGGAAACTGGAGATTTTACCAATAAAAAATTCTGAATATCAAGCTTCAATTCGGGACGAATCTTTATTTGTTTCTTTGTTGTCAGATATGGATTTGGATTATACGACAAAACTGAGTCTGGAAGATTCACAATAGGCCGTATTCCTTTCAACTCCTGAAAATTTGTATGCGTTCCTCTTTTTTCGAGCTTTACTTTCAAACTCTCAATATTCCTCAGATTTTTTTTATTTGAATAAAATTCAAGGTCATCTAAAATTGGCTTCTTGCATCGGAATAAAAACAAGTTTTTTTTAAATTTGATAAACTGAGCTGTGTCTGAACTGACTCTGACAGAATACCGATAAATTTCTTGATCATCAAAAATTATTTCATCTCCAATCAGGGTCCCGTTTTCGACAGTGGAGATAATCACTTCTT
>PJUD01000936.1_pt1 | contig 11121 bp, 15 predicted proteins | sample 1512341 | NCBI WGS metagenome assembly PJUD01 (sample SAMN08177675, study PRJNA422409) | Feces metagenome, whole genome shotgun sequencing project. | isolation source: Chicken feces (3) enriched on wood chips: beechwood xylan treatment | host: Gallus gallus | place: USA: Madison | collected 2015-01-15 | reverse complement strand
CTCCGGGCAAAATCGTTCTGCTGATGGGAGCGAATGGCGCGGGTAAATCGACGCTGCTTGAGAAAATCGCCGGCTTGCACCCCCCGGAAGGCTTGCAGGCAACCTACGGGCAGGAAGCGCTTTGGATGAGACGCCGCGGGATAGGCAGAGGTCGGCTGCGCCTGAACGAGCGGGCGCTGCTCTGCTACAGCTATGCGAGCCAGTCGCCGGAAGAGGGGCTGTTCGCACGCAGCATTAGCGACGAGCTCGATTATTCGCTGCGACCGTATCGGCTGCCGCCGGAGGTGCAAGCGGAGCGTCGAGGAGATGCGCTTGGTGCGGTAGGTTGGGAGAGCGAGCAATGGTTGGCTCGAGATCCGTATTTACTGAGCGGCGGAGAGCGGCGCCGAACGGCGCTGGCCGCGGTGTTCGCCGCTCCCGCGCCGTGGCTGCTGCTAGATGAGCCGACGGCGGGGCTGGACGGCGCGGGACATCTGGTTATTGCGCGCAAGCTGAAGGAGCTCCGTTCCGAGGGAAGCGGAGTCGTGCTTGTCTCGCACGATTCCGACTGGGCGCTGCCGCTCGCCGACGAGGTGCTGCTCCTTGATTGTGCAGGGATGCTGCGGCTATGTTCCCGGGAGCAGTTGATCCAGCATCCCGAGTGGTTGGCGGAAGCGGGAATGCGCGTGCCGGCATGGCTGCGGACGGTCCACCGGCTGTGGCTCAGCGGGGCGCGGCTGGACCGTCTGGGAGACCCGCTAGCGGCAGCAATGGCGTGGCCTTCCGAGAACGAACGAGGTGAAGCGGCCGAGAGCGCTGCTGCTGTGGAGGTTCAGTCTCCTGTAGCCGACTCGCCAAGTCGTGAGCGCGGAATTCGGCATCGCCTGGCGGGATTCGATCCCCGCTCGATCTGGCTGGCGTACGTGCTGATCAGCGTCGGGCTTTTTACATTGCGGGATTGGAGCGGAATCGCGATTGGGGCAGCAGCGGTTGCCGCCTTGCTGCTCGCCGGCCGCGTGTCGTTGCGTCGCTGGCGAGGAGTAATTGCCAACTACGCGATTTTCTCGATCCTCACTTCGGCAATTTTTGCTTCGGGTGCGGGAGGAGATTGGGCGCTGCGCGGGGAAGCTTTTGCCGATACGTCGTTTGCTTTTACACGTACCCTGTTGATATTGCTATTAGGCTTGGCCATCCCGCTGGTGATGTCGCCCTTGTCGTTAAGACGGTCGCTGGAGCGAATGACTTCGTTTCGAAACGCGAGCCCGCTATGGGCGCAGAGAGGGATTTTGGCGGTGACGCTTATGATGCGTTTCGTGCCGGTGCTGTTGGAGCTATGGGAACGCTTCGCCAAAATAATCCGAGCCCGCGGCAAAAAAATGGCGCGAAATCCCGTCGCTTTTGTCCGAAGACTGCGAGATATTGCTCTCCCTTTTTTACTGGCATTGTTTCGTCTTGGGGACGAGGTGACGCTTGCATTGGAAAGCAGGGGCGTAGGAGACGGGAAGGCTGTTGTTCATACGCAGCAAATGAAATGGCGGCTCCGGGATTATGGGTTGGCGGCTGGAGGCGCTCTGCTCGCTTGTGGACTGTGGCTGTTAGGGCGTTAACGTTTAAGAGACGAAAGAGGCTGTTTCATTGGCAAAGGCAACTTGGCTTTTGCAGATGAGACGGTCTCTTTCGTTGTCGGAATTGCTCGTAAAATACGTAATGGGAGTACGACGTATGATATAATCCGGTAATAGAGTGATGATTATCCGGGAGGAGAGAACGAGAATTGATCCTAGCCAAAGGTCAAAAAGCAGATCTCACCAAGGGAAGAAGCGTTAGCGAGATTTCATTTGGACTGAGCTGGCGTTCCGCAGATTCGGAGATTGATATTAACGCCTCGGCATTTCTGTTAAATGCAGGCGGAGTGTGCGTCCGCGACGAGGACTTTATTTTCTACGGGCAACAAGAGAGCCGAAATCGGGCTGTCGTTCACGCCCAGCAGTCGGGAGACATTCGCGAGGTAATCCGGATCGACATCTCGCGGATTCCGGCAGATATTGAGCGGATTGCGATCACGCTGACGATTCATGACGGCGAAATAATCGGAAAATCCTTCGGTCTGGTGTCCGAAGCGGCGTGCACGATTACCGATTGCGGCAGCGGCGAGCAGTTGGGCGATTTTCGATTTGGCGAGGACCTTAGTCTGGAAACCGCGATTGTTGTGGGAGAGTTTTACTTACATAAAGGCGATTGGAAGTTCAATGCGGTGGGCAGCGGGTTTAACGGCGGGTTGCCAAAGCTGGTGACCAATTTCGGACTGGAGGTCGAAGAGGAGGTTGCGGCTGCAGCGGAACCCGTGACAAAACCGGCGGCTCCGATCGAGAAATCGCCTCCGGAACCTGTTCACAAACCTGCACCTGCGGCAGAGAGCTCTTCTCCTGTACAGCTTAGTAAGGTGAGCTTGGAGAAACAGGGCAGCGTAAACATTCGGAAATCGGGCAAGGTTACGGCAAGGTTGGAGTGGGAATCCGCCAAAGATTTGGATCTCTATTGTTTCTATGTGACGGCAAACAATGAGGTAGGAAAGATTTATTATCGCAACATGGGATCGCCGCAAAAATCTCCGTACATTCAGCTCGATGGAGATTCTAAAGGAAAAGGCCAAGAAACGATTACGATCCATAAGCCGGAAGAGCTGAAATATGTGTTGTTCGCCGCGTATAGCGCAATTAGCAATGGAATCGGCAGCTTCTATTCCATGAAAGCGAGGGCTGTCGTCGATAACCATCAAGGGCAGCAAGTCGTGTCTTCCCTGTACGAGAAAAACAACTACGCTTATTGGGTCGCTATCGCGCATATCGATTTTACGTCCCCGTCGGAGATGAAAGTCAGCCACGTAGAGCAATATTCCAAACGGTTCACGGAAAAAAGCCCGCTGCTCTATGAGGACGGGTCATTTAAGATGAACGTGGGCAAGGCCGAGTTCAAGAGCTGGAGATAGAGAGCGTAACGGCTTGAAGCTAGTCTTCAAGCCGTTTGTTCAGCAGTACGATGAGAGCCGCTGCTACGCCAAGGGCCGAACCGAAAAGAAAGCCTGCCTGCAGGCCGCCAATGGCGTTAAGTCCGCCTGCGATATAAGGGCCGAGGAACATGCCAAGCGAGTAAACGGACTGATACAGTCCCATAGCGGTCGCTCGTTCGGAGGTTTGAAAGCTCCGGATGGCCAAGCTGAGCAGGAGCGGGAAATACATCGCCTGAGCGAATCCGTTAAGCACCTGCGTCAGAGCCAGAACGGCGAGGCTCTGAGTGAACGGGATAACGGCAGTAAAGCAGGCAGCGAGCAGGAAGCCGATGACAAGGGTAGCGCGCGTACCGAAGCGGGGAGCGAGATAGCGTCCGCTCCAGAGCGAGACAAGGGCGTGCGGAACCATAAACGCCACGACGATGCCGGTAAGCTGCGCTTCGCTGGCGCCCAGTTCGACCGCTTGCAGCGGTGTAAAGCCGAACATCGTAATGAAGAGAATGCCGTGCGCGAGCACGGAAAGGGTCGAAACGAGCCATAGCGACCGTGAACGCAGCACCTTGGCGACGATGGTTTTATCGATTGTCGCGGCGGCGGATTTGGCCGGTTTTGACGACTGCGCTTGCGGTTCGTAGACGAAGAGTGCGACCAGCGTACCGACCGCGGCAACGCCAACTCCGGAAAGAAAAGCGGTATCCCAGCCGCCAGAGTAGGCGAGCCATCCGCTAAGGCTCATCCCGGTGAGCTGACCGAATACGGTCAGGAAGCTAAGCGTACCCATCGCCTGATGGGTCTGGTTGGACGGATAATAGGAAGCATACAGCACGGTGAAAGGAACCCAAGCCGCTGCACATACGCCCGCCATTAACCGTCCGGCTAAAGGTCCGCCCCATGTCCCCGGCAGCAGAAAAAAGAGGCAGCTAACGAGCCCCGCCAGCATTCCGATAATCAGAAACGGCTTGCGGCGAGTCATCGCGTCCGAGTAGATGCCGAGAGGAAACCGGATAATGATCTGCGTAATGCCGTAGCTGCCAAGAATAAAGCCGATCCAGCCCAACGATAATCCCCGTTCATGGAGATAAGGACTTAGGATCGGCACGTATATATACAGAGTCGTCCAATACAGAATCGTCGCGACTGCGAAGATGAGGTGCTTGCTTCGGACGGACGGTTCGTCTTGTCGCTGCTGTAACTGTTGCGTCAATTCGGATCTCGGGTGCATCGTTGCGGAAGTCCTCCTGAAGGGGTTATTTTTACGAAGTGCGTGTTATTTGGACCCTTTCTTAATGTAACGGATTCTTAGTGGGATGGGAAGAGTGTAACGCATCGAGAGAATGGGGCTATCAATAGGATAGGCCTTTTATTTATTTTCCACCTATGTTTAGGGTTATTTGGTAAAATAAGATGACGGCAATTAACGGAAGTTATTTATCATTTTTAGGAGTGTGCCTATGGAAATAGCGTCCGAAGTAATCGAGAGTATGCTGGTTAAATTTAAGTCGGAAAGGAAATGGACTCTTCAAGCGATTGAGCAGCTTACGGATGAGGATATAATGTGGTCTCCGAACGCGGATAGCAATAGCATAGCGAATTTGGTTGCTCATATTCACGGGTGCGTTCATTCAAGAATCGAAACTATTTTCCGGGATATCCCGGACACCAGGAACAGGGATCGGGAATTTGAACGCGGGCTGAAAATGTCCAACGAGCAGGCTTACGGCATGACCAAGGAAGCATTCGATATCATAATTCAATATCTTGAACATCTGAGAGCGAAGCCTGATTTGTTGTTATCTCAGCCTTTTATCGAGCGGCCGCCTCTAACACATAGTCAAGTAAATAATGAGACAACGGTTCTGAATCTGATGATAGCGATGGTTAGAGAGGTTCATTACCATACCGGACAAATTATATATGCAGCGAAAATAAGAAAAGGGCAGCTTACGTGGCGATACGATTAAAATCAATGTACTGGGTTATTCCCATCTAAAGAAAAGAAGGAGATTATATGGCTACATTAATCAGTTGTCGTGTCTGTGAGAAACCTGTTTCTTCAAATGCCAAGTTTTGCCCGCATTGTGGGGAGAAATCGCCAGAACCTTATAAAGATACGCTTCGATACGGGCTATTAGGTTTTGCGGTTATTGTTGTAGTTATATTGGTGTTTGTTTTTGTGATTAATTATCTGTTTTATTGATTGGAGCTAACGCTGGAGCTGTAACGCCTGATGAAAATGAAATGTCGGCTGCAGGAGGTTTCCGACCTTGTAATCGAGAATATAAGAACGGAGTCGGATGCTGAAGGGATGAGGGTATGAAAGGTTATATTGGCGCTTTTCTTATCTACTTCTCCTATATTTTCTCTGGGTTGCTAATGGACACGTGGCCATTAAAATATGCAGAGGATCAGTATTATAAGAGTGGTATATATATCTTCGTGATTTGTAATTTAATTTTATTGATATTACTGTTTATAGGTGCGAAAATTGTTAATCGGTTCAAGAGTGTGCCGGGACTAATAGTGCTCCTTGTTTGGATAACGCTGTCTACGGTGTATGGACTAACTAGGATGAATCAAGATTTTATTTTATCGACTTCGGAGAATTGGAATAAGTTTTGGGGCTGGGACTATGCCTTATGGGAATTAGGTACACTATTATATATTGGAGTTCCACAGGTTGTTTTTATAGTAGGTTATTTGTTGATGCGAGTGTTTATTAATGACTATATCAACAAGGAACGGTGAAGCCTATGATTATTCGCAAACATGAAGAAGAATTTATTCTTATCCATCAGCATGAGCACGCAAAATTATCAGGTGACATATGCAGCAATATGAATAAGGAGCTATTTCTTAATGCGAATATTCCAGATGTAGTAACTGCCGTTTATGAACACGATAGAAGCTGGATTCGGCTGGACCCGCAATATCAAGTGAATCCGGACACTCATAGCCCTTATTCTTTTCAAGATTATCCGCTAGAAGAAAAAATCATTGCCTACACACAAGGGCTGGATGAGACGGAAGAGATCAATAAATACGCGGGGTTGTTGTGTAGCCTGCATTATGTATCGTTTTTCGACAATTGGAGTCCACCTGAAAGTAAGTCTTTTATAGAGAAGGAAAAACAAAGGCAGGTTAAGATTCTCGCGGAACTCGGCCATGTGGATCGAAAAGTGATCGAGGCTCATCTAAATATTCTTCAATTCTGCGACAGATTGTCGCTTTACGTTTGTCTCAATGATCCAGGGGTGCCGAAAAACAAGGAACATGAATGGTATAGGGAAGGAATTAGCCATTCGGAAAGCATAAATCCCTCCGGCAACATGTCGATCCGAACGAGCTGGATGAGCGACTACGAAGTGCAAGTTGCGGGATTCCCGTTTACGGATGAGTTTGAGACTTGGATAAGGTATAGCAGAGTTTCAAAGGAACATGTCGATTCTGGTGTGATTCATGCGGAAAAGATTAAATGGGAAGATCAAAGGGTAATTTTTAGGCGTTAGACGCCAGTTTTTTTCCCATTGTCTGTACTGGATTTAAGTAAGTCCGAATAAGAATATGAGCTTTTAAGCCGCGAATAATCGCGGCTTTTTTCGCTATTTAATGACAAAATGCTCAGGAAGAGAAAGGAAAATAATGACGGACATGGAATTAGAAAAGTAGGCATTTGATGAGGATTAAGCTGATGGATCAAGGTTTTGAACGGAATGGGATTATGAATACATGATCAAGCGGAAAGAAGGGGCAAGTATGAGCGAATTTAGTGAGAGCTATCATCTTTTTTCAACAGAACAGAACGATGGCGTTGAGTTGTTGAAGCGGGCCTGGCTTCGGGGGTATGTTTATCCGGCAAGCAACCATTGGGTGACTATTGCTCCGAAAGGAAAAATTTTTAAACCAAATAAACGGCTGATCAATAGTAATAAAGGCACATTAGTCCACCTAATTAATGCCGAAGATCATGGATGGTCAATTAGTGTCTACGATGGGAATAAAAGAGCTTTTCATTTTGAATGCGCCTGGGAAGAAGAGGTTGAAATAAACCAAGACGAATATAATAGAGAACGTATGGTTGAACTCATCAATCAAAATCCTAATAAATTGTCGGTGGTAACACCGTTGGATATTACAAAGGTTTTTTATTTCTCGGATTTTGAGGAATTTTTTGAAAGGGATCCCGTGAATCAAATCGCAGGCTTATTAAGGTTAGACAACTATAAGTGGGTATCTTATGAGTATGTTCAAGCAGAATATAAAGAAAATTCAAGTGAAGTGATAAACAAAGGGATAAAAATGGTTTGAGGAGGAGTAAAGTATTGACCCCACCAAAGCATATTGTTTCAGCGGCTGCGATAGTAATAAATGAAAACAACGAAATATTACTTATCAAGGGGCCTAGAAGAGGCTGGGAAATGCCTGGCGGACAAGTAGAAGAAGGGGAATCATTAAGCGATGCAGCAATAAGAGAGACGAAAGAGGAAGCGGGAATTGACATTGAACTCATCAAATTCTGCGGTGTTTTTCAAAATGTCAGAAATTCAATTTGTAACACACTCTTCTTGGGGAAGCCAATCGGCGGGGAGTTAATTCAGACACCGGAAAGCTTGGAGTCTGGATTTTTCCCGGTTCAAGAGGCTTTAGAAAAAGTGGAGTGGAAAGATTTTAGGCAAAGAATAGAGTACTGTTTAAGACCTGAGATGCAACCTTTTTGCGTTGAGTTTAACGATAAGAAGAATATTTAAACAAGTCAGATGACAAAGTCCTAAAGCTCAAGCATCAAAAAATGGAGGGAACTGCTATCTTGAATGTAATATTAGTTATTTAGGAGGTTGGGTTTCCTTGAGTAAATGGTATTCGATACAATTGTTATTTAAAGCGGTAATCCATGAAGAATTAGTCAAACATGATTCAGAAACATATGAGGAACAGATATTCGTAATAATGGCCAATTCTAAAGATGAGGCTCATATAATTGCTGAAAATAAAGGTAAGGAAGAAGAGGTTAGCTATAAGAATCTATATAATGAAGAACTTACTTGGAAGTTTATTAAAGTAATTGATATTTTCGAAATTCTAGAGGAAGAACTAAAATCGGGAGTTGAAGTGTTTTCTAGATACTTGTTAGTACCGAAACCCTCAAGTACACCTGAAGTTCTAAAGCATTATTATCAAGAAGAATGATTAAATAATTAAAAAGGAGCAATTCATATCGAAACTATTATACAAGTAGTGATTGGTATAATCGTTCTTGTATATATTCTTAATCTAGCATCACTTGCAAAAATGGAATTAAAGACAGGTTACAAACTGCTGATTGCATTTGCGGAAGTGTTGATGATGCTAATAATTGCGGCGTCTTTCTTGACACTTATGTATATATTTCATTCAGAATCGCGTAGTTTGAGTGTAGTAGTAGGTCAAAGTTTTGCTCTCATTTTAAGTTTTATAGTAAATGGAATTATTATGATGACTTATAATATGATTTTTTTGAGTCCCAGAAGAAAAAGCAAAGAAGTAGTTTTTATGTCAGTTTTAGCGGTAACGATTCTTATTCATTTAATATTTTCATTTTCATTTGGATGGAAGACCGATCATAATGACGAGAAATATATAAGTTCGTACAAGAACATGATCGGAAGCACAATTAATGTATTATAGGGAAATCACAGAACAAGAGCTGGAGCTACTTAATTTCGAAGATGAGTTCTCCCAAGAATGGGGTGTACGATGAAGAAAGAATCTCTTTTTATTTTCGCCATCTTTTTTGCTCTAATTGTTTTAACTAATACTCATCTACATTACTCTCTTGGAGATCTAATTTTTGAGTCAATTGGAATAGCGCCGTGGACTAGGGGAAATCAAAACGGATTTCATTTGCCTGTTATTCTGGGACTAATTATTCTTATTTCAGGAATCATTGGAAGCGTTAAATATTACAGCCCGAGATACCCTAAAATTCGAAGCCGAATTTATATTTGCTGTATCGCGTTTGTAATTCTTTACCCATTGGCGACTGAGAAGGCTATGTTTCTATTTAGGCATAATGCAGAAGGGATAAAGTCAATCGATTTATTGAAAAAGGATAGTCGGTGCACTATGCAAACTACAGGCGATCAAATTATGGCTAATTGCTCTATTACGATATTTAATTATGGAAGTGCAGATCAATTAACCGTTAGACCCCTATTATTAGATTCGTCTGCGAACATCCAGTTTGAGAAGATGACCGTTTCAATAACCCCGCATGCTAAAGTCGGCTTTGGAGCCGTATTTTATGGAACTCAAAGAAATGAAACTGGTTATCAGGAAGCAGTAAATAGGTTTAAACTTGAATTGGAAGTGAATGGAACTAGCAAAATATTCGAATAGTTCAGCAGACTATATTGGCCTAAGTAAAGGAGAAGATCATGGGATCAAGAGTCATGCATTATTGCATAACATCATTGCTCGCTAAGGAGCTACAAATTGACGATGATCAGTTTCTACTGGGTGGGATAGCACCAGATGTTCATAAAAATATGAATGCACCTAAAAGTATGTCTCATTTTATAAGAGCAGATCGCGATGGAAAGTTTTTTGCTGATTACATTGGTTTCAGTGAAAAATATCTGAATCATATGAGGGATCCATTTTACTTAGGTTATTTTTACCATTTAATATCTGATGTTGTTTGGGTAGAAGAGATCTATAACAAGAAAATAAAGTGGCTGCCACAACCCGATAAAAAGGAAGCACAATTAATGTATTATAGGGATTTCTGGAGATTGAATGGCAAACTCATTGATTATTACTCATTAGAAATTAAACCGTTGGCAGTTAAGTTAGTTGAGATTGAAGAAATCGATTATAGGTACCTCCCAGAATTGATGAAGAATTTGGAAGTCGATTTTGCAATGAAAGACGAAGCTAAGGAACAAGAGTTGGAGATTCTTAACTTCTCTGAAGTGATTGCCGTTCTTGAAAAAACTGTGAGGGAGTGTGTGGCAATTTCGATGAAGGTATAAAAATTATAAGAGTTCTTAAATAGTTTTGGAGTGATGCCGAATTTTATCTAGTATTAATAAATTTTTCGTGATACGAAGGTTGAAATATGAGCTGAACCTAGTTAAACCCATTTATGAAATAATGAATGAAGAGAAAGAGATATTTGAAAAACACTGGCAGACTAGGTTAGAAGCATCCGAAACAAATAAGGAAGAAGACATACAAAACGTATTAGGATATACGTATCAGAGACTCATTAGTTTAAAGAGGTATATCGATGCGATCAAGAAAAGTAAAAAATCAACGAAAAGTTTATCTTTCTATATAGAATATGTAGAACTATTATTGAGTACTCACAATGGTAAATTTGATAGTTATCCCGAAACATATATGTATTTATATAGTGAATTATTATTAGGAGCGCAAAGATATCTGAATATTAAGAAAGAGTTGGGAAAACATGGGTCCAATAGTGAGGAAGTCAGGATACAGGGATGAATATGAATTCTGACAAGGAAGAAATGACTGGAGACCTCAATGTTTTTATGTTTAGCCAAATAGTTGGATACATAAAGACATCTGTCGATATAATCGATCATGCTCATGTTTATTTAGTTGGGCTAAAAGATATTATGAATACATTGAAAAGGGAGAATCTCTCTAAATGAGTAGAATAACAGATGATAGTTTAATAGAGGCAGACATCATTTCGCTGCAGTTAGCGATGGAATCGGGAGAATTAACATCCGAAGCTTGCGTTCGTTGGTATTTGGAGCGGATCGAACGGCTAAATCCGAAGCTGAAAGCGGTCCTGGAAGTCAATCCGGACGCGATCACGATCGCAGTGGCGCTTGACGCAGAGCGGCAGGAACGCGGAGTTCGCGGTCCGCTGCACGGCATTCCGATCTTGCTCAAGGACAATATCGATACAGGGGATCGCATGCATACGAGTGCCGGTTCGATCGCTCTTGCTGAACATTTCGCTCTGACGGATTCGGCAGTTGCTGCGCAACTAAGGGCGGCCGGCGCTGTGCTTCTCGGCAAGGCAAATATGACGGAATGGGCTAATTTCATGTCAGGTACGATGTGGGCGGGGTATTGCTCCAGAGGAGGTCTGACGCTTAACCCTTACGGTCCCGGAGAGT
>PJUD01000935.1_pt1 | contig 11135 bp, 8 predicted proteins | sample 1512341 | NCBI WGS metagenome assembly PJUD01 (sample SAMN08177675, study PRJNA422409) | Feces metagenome, whole genome shotgun sequencing project. | isolation source: Chicken feces (3) enriched on wood chips: beechwood xylan treatment | host: Gallus gallus | place: USA: Madison | collected 2015-01-15 | reverse complement strand
AGAAACCTTGCTGTTATTTTTGAGATAATGAACAATAAGCATGGTAATTATGAGCTCGAATAGTTGGACACTCAAGGCTTCTAATGTTTTTGCAATAAACACTTCAGGGTTCATCTTCTGCAAATTTTCCCACAATAAAGGTTTGACATGGAAATTAATAACAATGAACTGCAAGAAGTAGGATATAAGACAGTAGACTTGACTGTTACTGAGAACAAGAATAATCAGTGGGCAGACAAAGGAATATCCAAGGAAGCAAAAGAAAAACTCTTCACTCATTGAGACAAGAAGAAGAGGCGCGCTTGAAGTCACAATGGTACACCAAAGTCCATAAAGCCAGGACTGGGTTTTTGCTGCAGTGAAAAAGGCAGAAATTGTGATAAGGAATGTGAGAACGTTGCAGATCTGAGCTTGCCAGGAAAATTTGGTCATTAAAATTTGAAAGAGGAGAATGAGAAAAGCGACACAAGGAAGCAAAGAAGAGCTAGTTGTGGAAGAGTGATGATGCCATTTTCGGAATAACATATCGAAAGTTTGAGCAGCCATCAAGAAGTAGTGTGGAAAGAGAAAGAGAATAAGAAGAATTTCGAAAATCTATTTCATTATAAAAATAGATTGACCAAAAAGGCTAAATATTCTTGCTGGAAAAAACTGTTTAATATGGCCAATAAAAAAATTTGAATTTTTCCTTTTGTTCTTTTAGCTTTTAATAAAATTGTCTTTTTTCAATTTTCTAGCCAAAATCAAAAAGTTTTTCTTTCTTCCATTTTCAATAAAAAAGATAATCAAGGAGAATATTTCAAAAGTATTACAGTTCTTTCGAAATTTGACACTTTTATAGTGATTTTTGGAAGCCTGAACATCTTTAAAAAACGAATTCTCGTTTTCAATTCCAACCAGACCTCAAAAAATCGAAAAAGAAATGAACAAAAAAGAACTTTTGTGTTTAATTCTGGAAAGGCTCAAATTAAAAAATCGTCTTTGCAAAAATTCTAGAATTTTAATCGATTCTGTATTATCCATTCATCAATTTTATATTAAAAATGGTTTTTTCCAGACTGTAACCTTAAAACATAATGGAGACCTCCTTTAACTCTTTGGTAACTTGGCTTTGTAGTTTTTAGCCTTGATATTCCAAAGTAAAAGACTTTCATTTTCAATTCTGCCTCATCTTTTCATGAAAATTTTCGTCAGGAGAATGGATAAGCTCTTTTTTCATTGCCAAAGGAGTTATGGAGCAATTCTGGATTAAAATTTTGGACCCTGCGATTCTTTGAACAGTAATATACCTTTCTGGCTTGACTTGACTGAAACAAAAATTTAGTTTTCTCCACTCGATACTCATTGGAGCTTGTATATGAATCCAGAATAAAGCTCATTTGTCTCACAAGAAAAGGAAGAAAAAGGCTGGTACGTATCAGGAAAAAAGGAATTTCTTCTCCAGCACCAAGGCGCAAATCTCAAGGTGAAAATTAAAATTCTGATGGCATCATCCTTTAGCTTCCATTTTGTAATTAAAATTTAAACAGAAGAAAATGCTTCAGCAGTCGAATTATTCATAAAATGAGGGAATAATTTAATCCTTCTCCCCATCTTGGATACAAAATTTCATCTTTCCCTCCAAACAAAAATTATATTTTCATTTTAGACTTACTGGCTTTGACAAAACGATCTCTGGATGTTTTTTTTCAAAATGAAAAAGGATCATTGAGATTTTCTCTTACACAAGAAAAGTTTCTTTTGCCTTTGAGCAAAAAATAAGTCAGAGTTCACCTTTGGAAAAGTCACTGTGATAAAAATTTTCAATTGTCTCTAAGAATTCATTTTTCAAAAATATAAAATTTTGTTCAAGTTTTTTTGTTGTGGATTAGCAGAGAGGTCTGTTTCGAATCTCCCATTTTCCCTTGAAAACCCCAAATCATTACAGTTAAAATAGAATTTTTATCTTTAATAAATTCCTTGTAGATCATCTTAGGATAATTTAACAGAAAAATATTCAACATATCTTTGTTTGGGAAAATTTAATATAAAATGGATACATAATCTTTCATAAATTTCTTATCATAATATAGAGAAACAAGGCTTTTTGCTTTGTTATTCCAATTATGATTTCATATAGACATCTCCTTATTAATTTCTTTTTCATAACAACAAGATACAACAACAATGAAGATTTTTTTTCATAAGATTGAAACAACTCAAATTTAAAAGTCACAAAATTAAAAATATATCGGACAAATCTTCATAATGAATATGGAAATCTCAGCTGATGATGACTATAACCATTTGTACAAAAGTAAGGCCAATTTCAGTTCACTTCTTCTCATCAAACTTCAGTTGTCTTGGTCGGAGATGCTGGTGTTGGTAAAACCCATTTGTTGAATAGGTATCATCTTTCGAAATCCTCGAAAAATCCTAACATTCACCCAGATATATCAAGGGAACCCTCCCCAAAAATAACGTCCCAACTATCGGAGTCGAATTTGCCACTAGAACTGTCACTCTTGCCAATGGAGGCAAGGTTAAAGCTCAAATTTGGGATACAGGTATAAAACTGAAAATATATGAAATGCTTAATATTTCAAAGCTGGACAAGAAAGATATAGAGCCATTACTAGCACGTAGGATCACTGAAAAACAGCATATTTTATCTCTTTTCTAGCCACTATAGAAGAGCTCTTGGAGCTTTATTAATTTATGATGTCACCAAAGAAAAAACTTTTGAGAATATCGGACAATGGATGGAAGAGCTGAGACAAAGTGCTGAACCAGACTTGATCATCATGTTAGTCGGGAATAAAGTCGATCTCGTCAAAACTAATCCTTCCATGAGAAAGGTCTCCCGTGAAGAAGGAATGAGATTTGCCCAAGAAAATGGTCTCTTATTCGAAGAAACCTCTGCTGTCTTGGCCTTAAATGTTACTGATGTCTTTGAAAAACTCTTACAAGGTATTATTCTAATTGAGGGTTAAATCTCTTAATATATAATATAGAAATTTATGACATGAAGAGTCAAGAACGCCCAAAGAGAGGAGGTGGTCTTACAGTTAAAAAGACAACTGAAGATGAAAAATGTTGCTAAACTAAAAATGCATAATTGCATAGAAAAATGCAATATTTTTGAATATTATCGCACAACACTTATTTATAAGTTCAATGCTACTTATTTTTTATGACATCGATGATAGCTTGATCTCTGTGACTTGCATCAAAAACTCCCTTCATTCAATAATTTAAATTCTCTGTATCGATTTTTCATATCATCATTCAATCAATCAATCAATATTTGAATCATTCTTTTCTCAAACAAAATTTAGAAATAATATGCATTATTTATTATGTAGTATTCATTGAGATGGGAGGTTCTCTCAAAATAATTATCACTCATAAGAATTTCAATGGTTACATAGTCTCGACTGAGCTTCCACTCATGATTTGTAAAAGAAGAGCACCAGCATCTCTTCCATAAATATTATAATTTCCAGCTTGAAGTTGCATGTTAAGTTGATTAAAGTCACCATGGACTTCATCAACATGACCAACAACAAACTTTTCAACTTTAGCAAACAAATCGACAAGCTTGATTTGATAAGTGTCATAAATCTTTGAAACTTGAATCACTTCAGCATTGCTTGTCATGCATGGAACCACAGTATCAGGAATGCTCTTTTTATAATCATTAACAAGAGCGGGGACTTTCACGTATTGAGAATTAGCCAAAGCAGAAGTAAGGTTGGCAAAGAAGTCCACAGTAAGTTGTGGAGAGTTGCCAGTGAAGCATGAAAGGACTGTGGTAGGATCATTTTGACCAGCTTGTTCCCAGAATCCGTTAAAGATTTGTTGAAGCTCAACGCTTGGGTCAATGTTTGCTCGAAGACTCAAGCCAGAAACACAGGAAATGGCTGCGAAAGCCAAGACGAAAGCAATTATTCTTGAAGTGTACATTTTGTAAAATAAATTATTAAATTTAAAAATCTTTTTCTCTGAAAAAGTCACAGAACAAATTCTATATTATTATATTTCTTTCATTTTGTTATTGTTTTTGTTAAAAGAGACTCAAAATTCAATCATTCACATCTTTTTTGTTTAGACAGTGTAAATATTGCTGAGAAATTTTATGAGGTATGAGGGGTAAAAAAGACATGAAATAAACTATAAACTGAACGAAATAATTATGTATGACATGAGTGAGACATAAGGCAGGTTATTATAAATTATTCTTTTACTCAAAACCCATTCATGGTCATATCAAGGTTGTTATTGTTCTTCATGACGTTTTGAAGAATGGTACCAGCATCTTTGCCGACCTTGTTAAATTCTTCAGCTTGAAGCTCATTATTGATATTCACGAAATCTTGATGAACATCACTAACGTGGCTGATCACATAGCTTTCCATTTTTCTGAGGAAATCATTCATGCTCAAGCCGGAAACGTTGTAAGCAACAGTAACCTCTTTAACTTCAGTGTTGTTCATCACACAAGGATTCACTGAGTCAGGCAAGCCTTTCTTGTAGTTCAAGACAATGGCAGGAACCTTCAGGTATTGGCTATTTGCCAAAGCATCTGCCAACTTGTTAAAGAAATCCATAGTCATCTTGGGGCTATCATCAACGAAACAGTTAATGACTGTGGTGGGATCATTAAGACCGCCTTGCTCCCAATATCCATTAAGGATTTCTTGTAATTGAGCTTTTGCTTGTTCATCAGCTCGAAAGTTCAAGGCAAAGCATTGGACAGCAAGGACTGAGAGCAGGGCAATGAGGAGGATGGACTTAGGTGACATAAAAATGGGGTTTAGACTTTTTGAGAGATAAATTTTGGTTAATTTAAATTATATTGAGATGAAATAGTAATTCGGATTAGTTTAAGTAATAAACTCATTAACGTATAAAAAGAGGATCAAACATTAATTCTTATAAGCATTCATCCAATTTTTATAAACTCAACAAAATTTGCATTTCTCTTACCCTAAATTCTTTCACCCATATTTTCATTATCATCGTTTTTCTCTCAGAAGGCCTTTATTCATTTATGTCATTCTCCTTTCGAGAGTTCATTTTTCTTTTACAAGTCATTTTTCCCATAACCAGCATCGCCATCAAAAATTTCAAATTGATGGCGCCGTTTCGGAAAACTCCTTTTAATTTTTATTTCTCTTAATAATTTTTAAGGAAAATTCCAATCAATTACCTTAAACTATAATACCTTGACTGATTTTTTATTTTAATTATTTTGTGGCAGGAAAATTATTAAAAGAATTCAAAGGCTTGTTTTCAATATTGACATAATTCTTTCTTGACAAACTAAACTGTCGATATATGTGTTTTCATTATTATAAATACATGTATATATAATATCAAAAAAGATATTCATCATCCCATTCATACATTCGTTGAATAATAACCCAAGAAACCCAAGAAATCTAATGAACTCCAAAACCACCACAATTACACCAAAATTTAATTCAAAAATTGTGAGATGCTGTATTCACCATCAGGGGCATCTCCAATAGGAAAATCGTCACCAAGATTTTGACCCATGGAACGGAGCATGGCTGATTCATGGTCATCATGGATTTTCAACTTTTTAACTTTGCCAGGTTCAAAATCTCCAGCATTTTCATTGTCTTTATTTTCAAGTTCCTTGCTTCTACTATTTTCATCGGCAAACATTTCGTCTTGCTTGAGCCAGTCTTTCTTCAATTCTGCCTCCAATCCAGAATTCAAGAAGGGATCAGTTTCCATATTCAAATACTCACCTGGACTTTGAATTGAAGAAACTTCCTCTTTATGAATCAAATCCAAAGAAGCATCTCTGGGAGTTGTCTTTATCGTAATTGCCTTATCAGCACTCTCCTCTATCTCTTCTTCCATTGTGATCTTTCTTGGTGGAGTTCGGTGGTCATTGAAATCCTTGAGACTTGATTTCTTTGGAATCTTATACTCTTTTTCATCTTCAATAAGAATCTTTTCTGGAGTATCTTCAATTTCAATCATACTTGGTTGATCTGCTGGCTTTGTGGGAATTTCATTCTTTGGTGCTGCAGGCTTAGGAGGAGCTTGATCCTTTTTCTGCACTGGAGCAGCTTGTTGATTATTATTATTCTTTGGTGCAGGGGCAGGGGCAGATTGTTGTTTGTTATCTTTGACGGCTTTACCTCTTTCATTCTCGAAATACTTCACAAGATTCTCTCTTAATTTATCCTTGAATTTCTCATTTGTTACATCCATTCCAGGATGACGTCTCTTTTTCTCTGTGGTTGTGATGTTGCCACTTCCAGAAGCGTGAATATTATCGGCTGTCTCAGATTCAGGAATAATCACTGAATTTTGCTTTGCCTCTAAAGCAATTTGGTCTTCTGATGCCTTCTTCTTTGGTGCAGGTTTCAATGAATCAAAATCAGGTAAGATAGTAGTACTAACAACTTCCTTCTTTTTCACTTCTTCTTTTTCTTTTTCTTTGTTTTCACCACCACTGCTGCTTCCGTTGGATTCTTGAACCTTAGGAGGTCTTCCAGGTCGTTTTTTCTCTTCACCTTCTTTTTTAGCAGATTTTTGGACAGTGCTTTGTCCTGAGGTCAAATCAATCTCAATTGGTTTCTTTATTTCTTTTTCATCATTATTGGTATTGTTGTTGGTCTCTTCAGCAGGAGAACTCTCCTCTTTTTGTTCTTCACTTGCTTTAACCCCTTCTGTTCCTTCATCAACTTTTGGCTTTGGTTTTCTTCCCTTCTTTTTTGGTGTTTTCTCAACACCTTCACCTTCTGCAGATGGCTCTTCAACTCGACTGATTGTTTTAGTCTCTTTTTCAACTGAATCAATAACCAAAATTTCTGTCTTGGGTTTAGGTTTTCTTCCTCTCTTTGGTTTATCTCCTTCAACTTTTTCAGACTTATTTGCTGGTGCTTCTGTTGTTTCTTCAGGAATAATTGCTCCAGGAGTTGATAACAAAATAATTTCTTTTAAGGTCTTTTCAAAAGTCTTTCTAATTGGTGAATCGTAGCTATTTTTCTCAATTGTGTTTTTGCGGGGCTTTTTATCACTTTCTATCACTTGAGCAGTAGAAATCTCAACTTCAAGTTTCTTTGTCTCATGATTTGCTTCTTTAGTTTCCTCCTTAGCATGATCGTCTTTATTAAGCTTGGGTCTACCTCTCTTTTTGGGAACATTCTGTCCGCCTCCACTTTGGTGTTCGATTTTAATTTCGGTAACAGAATCATCAGCAGATTTTTTCACAGGTGTCTGAATGATAATATGCTCTTTTTGAGTCACAGTCACAGTTTCTTCTTGTTTAGTCACAATACTATTCCCTTCATTTGCGACAGCATCAGATTCCATTTCTGTAGTCTTGGGCTTAGGTGGTCTTCCTCTCTTTCTTTTGACCACTGCTTCACCTGATTCCCCTCCTCCTTCTTCAATCTTACTAATTATTTCACTATTTGAGTCATTTTTCACAACTTCAATCACTTCATCCTTCTTTTCAATACTATCACTCTTTTCAATCTCCATTCCATCACCTCCTTCATTTTTACCTAATATGTTTAAAAAATCATCAATAATTCATTTTTCTACTTGGCACGACTGCTTCTTCAGAAACCTCTTCAACGATCTTTTTAGGTCTGCCTCTTTTCTTGGGAGCAGGAGCCTCAACTTTAACAATTTGAACATCTTGACCACTGCCACTACTATCTTCTTCAACCTTGGTTCTTTGACTATCATCTTCAATTTTCATTGCTTCTGGTGCTATAGCTTCTTTCTTTTTTCTTCCCCTCTTCTTTTCCTTCACTTCCTCTGTATCCTCTCTCTTAGCCTCATTTAAAGCATTTTTGAGTTTTGCGTTAAATTCGATATTTTGGAAAATATTCTTCACATTCGTTTGATCCACATTCTCGAATTTATGAGCCAATAATTCTAGAATCTGTTGCTCCAAATAATTCGTCTTAAAATCATTTACAGCCTCTAAAACTGCTTTTTCAATATCCTCATTGCTCTCAGGGAAACTGGGAAGATTATTCTCAACATGTTGTGCCTTTTCTTTCAGTTTTTTAGCCAACTTAGTCTGTAATAAACTCGTCTTTTCTTCTTCTCCTTCAACAGGGACATAATCTTCATCGTCCTCCGAGGCTTCTTCAACAACTTGAGGGACCTTTCTGGGTCTTCCAGGTCTCTTACGTTCTCCTTTCTCTTTTCCATCCAATTCTGCCTGCTTTGCGGATCTTTTCGCTGTTTTAACTTCAATTTTACTATCCTCTTCCATATCATCTTCAACATCTTCTTCATTAAAATCACCTTCAGAATCCTCATCCTCCTCATCATCTTCAGCCTCAATTTCCTCTGACTCTGAAGTGATCATAGTAGGCGAATCCTTCGCAGTCTGTCTCTTTCTGCCTCTTGGCTTCTTAATTGGTTCTGATTCATCATCTTCGACTTTATGGATTCTTGGTCGGCCTCTGCCCCTCTTTGGAACCACCTCTTCAACGACCTCAGGTTCATCTTCTGATGCCTCAGACTCCTTTGGAGAATCCGTTCTTTTCTTATTCCCTTTCGTAGAAGTTTTTGGTGGAGAATTTTTCGTCTTTTTGTGAGTCGTTGATGAAGCTGGACTGGGTCCTCTTCTTCCAGTGGATTCCTCCTTTCCAGTCTTCTTGGAATTATCTGGAGAAACTGTCGTTTTTTCAGTCTTCGAAGGATTTGCTCGGGGTTTTGGTGGCTTAATGATCGATCTATTGTCGGCCTTAGATGACTTTTCGGTGGATTCTAAAAAGTTTTTCTGCGGAGGAGAAGGGAATCTGGGCTTTTCATCAGTTCTGACAATTCGGTAGGTGGACTTAGTATTTCTTTTACCAGGGGTAGTGATGATGAGAGGATTGACCTCTTCTTTCTCTTTTATTTGGTTCTTGAGAGACAAAAGGACTTTAAAAGAAGCTTGCTTGGCGCTGGAACCTTGATCAGAAGGAGGAAGTTTGTCTTGGGGTTGTACAATCTTTTTTTTAGGCATATTCTGTGGTTAAAAGTATTCGCGTTTTTAAATTTGAATAAGCTTTTTGCTGACTAATTTTGCGGTTTTGACAATCTAGTTTTGCTACTTTGATACCTAGAAATCTGGGATCTGATTGGACATAAATTATCTAATTTAAATCCGCGTCATTCGTACTTTCTAATCCTCAAATGACTCACTAAGAGAAATCCAAAAGAACTTAGTGATATCTTTACTTTCCTTCTAACTAAAAAATCAGTCTCAATTTGGAATTAAGCACCAATGAAAACACATGTTTAAAATAAAATTAATCTTTTATAATTTATCTGCAATTCGGGGTTTTTTTTAAAAAAGCTTTCATTCGCGGATTTCCCAAAAGATACAAAACAAATCTTTTAATTAAAATTTTGTCTCCTAGTGATCTCCTTATTTTTTGACTTCACTCTCAATGTCTAATTGATTTGATTTGACTTGACTCCAAAATATTTTTCGGCAAAGAATATAATATCTCGAAAACAGCCTTATTTGATTGGAAAATTATTTATTCACTTCTATTGAATTCATTGAGAATCCTGAAATAGATCAGATAAGTCTCAGAACTGGCCTTTTAGGTTACACCATCTCTTTGAGTCATAATCCTAAAAAATCCAACCACTGAGCGAGTTTGATTATCTCACTGAATCATTGAAGATTTTAATAGCTCGATCAATTCAATCAAAATTGTACTCCAATATATCGAACTGAACAAAAATCTTGAATCAAATAAAAATTGAATTATCTTCATTCCATTCCAAAAATTCAAAATTAAATATCATTCATTCTCTCAAAACTAACTATGAGTTCCTAGAGTGCAGATTTTGACCGCCTTTGTAAGGCTTTTTGGTAAATTTAAATGATTTCTAGAATCTTCTCCCTTTTCTGAAAAATAAAGGGAAAAAAATAAATGGAAATTTTATTTTTTCAAAAGTTTTGTCAAAAATTTCCAATAAATTTGTTTGTTGAATTTTTTTCATAGTTTGAGCTTTCCCTTCCTCTAAAGCAATTTCTCTATTCAGATTTTCAATTTTTATGACTCAAAAATGATTTGATTTTTGAAAAAATTATTTTCTGGAAATTTTTTGAAACAATTTTTTTTGGAAGAAATTCACCTTTTCTTCACAATCCATGTCTTCCAAAATTTTTTTCCTTCTCATTTCAATCTCCTCCAATTTTTTTAACCTTCATGCAATTTGATCAGTTCAGGACTAAATAGCAATAATTTGAAAGGAATTTCTTTAAAGAGAATAATTGAATATTAATAATTCGAGTTTTTAAAATAAATCACATATTTCTCGAAACATTCCTCCACCTCAAAGATGATTTATTCATTCTCTCATATCATCTCATTACCATGATCCCATGATGGAATTTATCTCTCTCTCAAAACCAAATTTATTATCAAATCTGAAACGTCTTAACTGTGGAAAAATTTAAGATATAACTGCCCACTCAAGTTTTAATCCTTTATAAAAAAAATTAATAACTTCTTAAACTTCAATCTCCAACTACTTAACAAGTTAATCAAGCATGGATCCCCGTGATAATAGACCTGATGAAGATGATGAACAAGGTTATGAAAATGAAGAACAATATGATGGTGAACAACCAGACTACCAACAGGATGGAGACGAAGGAGATGAGGAAAATTATGACAATTATGACCAAAATGGAGCTGGTAATGACGTCCCTGACCAAGATGAGTCAGAACAAGCTCCTGAAGCTCCTCAGGATGAAGAAGAAGATGATGATTTCCCAGAATATGCCAACGAACATAACAAACAATTAAATCAAATTGTATTTTTCGATTTCCAGACCTCATAAACTGATTTCCATTAGATCAAAGAAAAAAGAAAGCTTATCAAAGAACTCAACACTAAAATTGAAGATGTTGTTGAAAGAAAAAAGGTTCTCGGCGATCATTTGAAAAATGTCCGCTCTGAACTCGTCAACACTCAACAATTGGTATTTTAAATTTTCGCCAAAGCAATTTCTTATATAAACTTCTCAGATTGATGACAAAAATAAAGAAATTGAAACTGAAGATCACTTGAAACAACTCAATGAACGTCAAATTGGAAGACTTCGTTCTGGATTAAGAAAACTCGAAGAACAGTAATTT
>PJUD01000933.1_pt1 | contig 11163 bp, 8 predicted proteins | sample 1512341 | NCBI WGS metagenome assembly PJUD01 (sample SAMN08177675, study PRJNA422409) | Feces metagenome, whole genome shotgun sequencing project. | isolation source: Chicken feces (3) enriched on wood chips: beechwood xylan treatment | host: Gallus gallus | place: USA: Madison | collected 2015-01-15 | reverse complement strand
GTATTGAAAAGAAATCTCATGGATAGTCTTAAATTTCTTTTTGAGGGCTTGTTTGCTGTCGTTGTGGCGGATATATCGACGAAGTTTGGTCATTTTGGGTTTGGATTGTGTGATCTGGACCTGGGGATCATGTTCTTCTTCTTGATTTTTGAGAGATTGGTAAGAAGCTTTGGAACTCATGATTAGGGATAATTTTATTGGGATTTAATTGTATTCAAAAGTCATGGAATTTTATCTCGAGTTCAAGGAATAAGAAATTCTTTGTAGAAACTTGAATTTGACTGAAATTTCTTCACTCTTTGTTTTTTGAAATTTTTGAGTAAAATAGTGAAATTCAAAGATTGTGAAAATGAAGGAATTTTTGAATAAGAAAATTCGCTATGAATTATAAACAAGTGTTTTCTATACAATTTGAATGTTATTTTTGAAAATCAGAATAAATCAGCATGACCAAAAATATCACTCCACAAGAGAAAAAAATGTAGAAAATTCGAATCCAGTCCTCTATTGAAAAAGGTTGTAATTTTCCAATAAACTTTGCGTTCACTGTATGAACAGGACTGAGATTTCTCAAAGACCTTCTAAACAGCCACCACTCAAATATGCTGAAATAGGCAACGTCTGGAAGTCTTTCCAAGATAATTTCTATATTGAAAGCTTGGGCAGCCTCCTTGAGCGCAGGGACAAGCCTTTTGAGTTCTGAAACATCGAAATAACAATTTTTGAAATAAACTCTGCAGTTTTTGAGGGTCTTTATCTCCTTTAAGCTGTAGAAAATAGCACGGGGTGCCAGAGGAGGGTTCTCGTATGTCAAGTAGGAGGTCTTTAGTGTCAGAGAGAATTCTGAAAGTGATTTGGTGTTGCTTAAGATAGTGATAATTTCTTCTATGTCACAGATTTTGGAGCCAAATTCACAATTTAGATGAACTGAAGTGAAACACTTTTGTCGAGTGAAGCTCTTCAATAGCTTGTGTTCTCTTTTATCTCCAGAAAAATAATAAAAAGGGAATGTCAATTTAATATTTTTTCTCGGCAAAGCACAAATATAACGAACAATTTGACATGAAGTGAGAACCTCATCTTTACAATGGATGCTCCAATGCTTCATCATGAAGTAAAAGTGAATTTGTGAGAAAGCTTGAGTGTGCTTGACAGATTCAAAGAACCTGAGGAGAACTTTGTCTTTCTGAGGAAGTGAATTCAGAGCAATCCCCAGATAGGGTAGATATTTGAGTTGTTTAAGAAGCTTTGTGAGCCTTCTGATGTCAGAAGATGGCAAAGGCTTGGATGGCTTTTGAGATTCAAATGAAATTTTGTGAAAAATTCTGAATCTCTTTTTGATGGCTTGTTTGGTGTCCTGGCTTTGTGGCAAATATCGAAGGATTCGATTCGTTTTGGGTTTTGGTAGATCATCTGGGATCTCAAGAGGATAATAAGAAGTTTTGGGGCTCGTGATTGGGATCGCTATCATGATAGGTTTTATTGGATAAAAAGGAGAAAATTAATATTTTGATTTTTTGTGATATGAAGGGGGTTAAAGAAGAGATTTTAATACCCATCTGAGGAATCCCGAGAGAGTTTTGATTTGAATAAATTTCAAAACGGAAGAGTTGGCGTTTTTCATTCTGGCCCAATCACAAGAACCTTAAAGATAAGTTTGGAGAAGTTTCCATCAATTGAAAAGATTTTTTCCCTGTCTCATGGTCTTGAAAAATGACCTTTCTAGAGGTGTTTTTGTCCTCTTTGAAATTTCGAAAGAATCCTCAAAAAAAGTTCTGATCAGAAGCACTTCAAAATTATAAATTTGGTCGAAAAAAAATTCTGGAAAGACAAAATAATTTGAGGGCAGTTTATCAAAACGCTTTTTCTCTTGATAGGGTCAAGACAAAATTACCCAAACTTTATGAGATCAAATAATTTTACAAGCTAAATGATGGGAGGTACAACAAAAGGATTTAATTTCAATGCATAAAGCAAAGGACGGCTATCATTACCAATACACTAAGATAACATATTACATTAAAGGCAATCCATTCCTTTAATGAATAAAGTTCTAATTCTCCGATCAACCTTGCACGAACTGTATGAAAAGGACTGAGATTTCTAATCGATCTTCTGAACAACCACCATCCAAGTCTGCTGAATGTAGCAAAGTTCCCAATGCCTTTAAAGATAATTTCTAGATTGAAGGCTTGAGCAGCTTCTTTGAGTGCCGGGAAAAGCCCTTTGAGTTTTGAATTATCTATAATACACTCTTTGAAATAAACCCTACAGTTTTTGACTGTTTTCATCTTTTTTAAGCTGTGGAAAATACTGTGCGGTAATCTAGCACGGTTATCTGATGTAAAATCGACTCCGTCTAATGTAAGAGAGAATTCTGTAAGTGATTTGCTGCTGCTTAAGGTAGTGATTATTTCTTGTATTTCAGATATCTTGGCGCCAATTTTACAAATACAATGAGCTGAAGTGAAGGATTTTTGCCGAATGAAGCTTTTCAGGATTTTGTGTTCAATATGGTTGACAGAAGAATAGAAAAAAGGGAATGATAATTTCATATTTTTTCTAGGCAAAGCGCCAATATTGTGAAGAGTTTTTTGTGAAATGAAAAGCAAATCCTTTGAATAGTATGTGGATGAATCAGCGAAGTAAAAGTGAACTTCTGAGAAAGACTTTGCGTGTCTGAGTGATTCAAAGAATCGAAGGAGAGCTTTGTCTTCACATGGGATCGAATCTAGGGCAATTCCCAGACGTGAAGAGTATTTGGCTCTCTTGAGAGATTCTGAGAGCCTTCCTATCTCAGACGGTGAGAGAGGCTTGGAAAAATCATGAGATTCAAAAGAAATTTTGTGAAAAGCCTTGAATCTCTTCTTGATAGCTTGTTTGGTGTCCTGGATTTGTGGATGATATCGAAGGATTGGTAGCATTTTTGATTTTGATCCTTTGATTTGGGGCTCATCTTGAATTTCAAGAGGATAATAAGAGGTTTTGGAGTTCATGATTGGAATTGCTATCATGCGATTTAATTTGATTTGATTAAAAGGAGAAATTTAATATTTTGATTTTAGGTGATATGAGTGGGGTTAAATATCGAAGAAGAGACTCTAACGTTTATCTGAGGAGTTCGGAAAGAGACACAATTCTTTTGAAAGAGTTTTGGTTTATTCTCCCTTTGTGGGTGAAATCACAAGAATGAAAGAGTGAACTTTTAGAATGTTCTATTGAAGGAATTTCTAGGAAAAACAAATAGTAGAAAACTAATTATACATAATGGCGAAATGCAGACTAATTGAATACAATAGAAAAGATACTTCAATGCGTGGGGCAAATCATGATTAAAAGCGGGCTAAAAAAAAGTATTGAACAACAAACAAGCCATTCCTTTGCTGAATAAGGGTCTAGTTCTCCAATGAATTCTGCATGAACTGTATGAGAAGGACTGAGATTTCTCAGAGACCTTTTAAACAACCACCATTCAAGTCTAGTGACCGAGCTAAAATTCCCATAGCCTTGAATGATAATTTCTAGGTTGAAAACTTGAGCAACTTCCTTGATTGCAGGGACAAGCTCTTTGAGTTTTGAGTCACTTTCAGCACCACCTTTGAAATAAATTCTGCATTTTTTGACCGTTTTCAACTTCGTCAAGGTATGGAAAATATCATCTGGTGATCGATCAGGGTTATCAGCTGGAGAGCCGACTTTATTTAATGTGAGAGAGAATTCCGAAAGTGATTTGCTGTTGCTTAATATGGTGATTATTTCTTGTATTTTGGATATCCTGGAGCCAAAATGGCAAAGCAAGTTAGCTGAAGTGAAAGCTTTTTGCTTAATGAAATTTTTGAGGATCTTGAGCTCAAAATTATTGAGACAATAATGGGAATAATGGAATGATAATTTGATGTTTTTTCTCGGCAGGGCACAAACAGAGCGAAGAGTTTTCTGTGAAATGAGAAGCAGCTCTTTTGTATAATACATAGATGGATTAGTGAAGCTAAAGTGAATTTGTGAGAAAGACTTGGTGTGTTTAAGAGCTTCAAAGAACCTGGCGAGAACTTTTTCTTTTGATGGTATCGAATCCAGGGCAATTCCCAGAGAGGGTAAATATTTGAGTCGTTTCAAAAGCTTTGTGAGGTTTCGAACCTCTGAAGGTGACAAAGGCTTGGATATATTTTGAGATTCAAAAGAAATTCTGTGAAAAGCCTTGAATCTCTTTTTGATTGCTTGTTTGGTGTCCTGACTTTGTGGTAAATATCGAAGGATTCGAGTCATTTTGGGTTTTGGTAGATCATCTCGAATGTCAAGAGGATAATAAGAGGTTTTGGAGTCCATGATTTGGATCGCTATCATGATTTAATGTGAATAGATTTTATTGGATAAAAAGGAGAAATTTAATATTTTAATTTTAGGTGAGACTAGGGGGTTAAATAAATATTGAAGAGATTTTAATATTTATCTGAGGAGTTCTGAAAGAGAAGCAATTCTGATGTGAGATTCTTCGTTTGAAAAGAACATGAGACAAATTAGCTGATATTCTCCTTTTTTAGCGAAATCACAAGAAAACAAGAGAGAACCTCTAAGAAGGAAGGTCTTGAAAAGGGAAAGATTTAGATTTGAACTTTCTGCCCTTTTCTTAACGTTTTCAAGAAGAGATTTTTTTGTAATTCTGATCAGCAAATTTGATCGAAATAATTTCTAGAAAAACAAAACACTAAAATTTATGATACATAACAGTAAGATTCAGACTCCTCAGTCTACATACGATTTGAATGCAAGAGGAAAGTTCATTCAAAGCATAAAGCGAATAATAGCTAAAGGTATCAATATACTCAAAAAGCCGATGAAAATAAGGATAATCAAGTCCATTGCTGAAAAGAGTTCTAATTTTCCAATGAACTTTGCATGGACTGTATGAAAAGAACTGAGACTTTTAAGCGACCTTCTAAACAGCCACCATTCAGACCAACTGAACAATTCAAAGTACCCAATCCTTTTGAAGATAATTTCAAGATTGAAAACTTGTGCAGCTTCCTTGATAGCAGGAGTAATTCGATTGAGGCTAGACTCATTGATAACACAATCTTTGAAATAAACTCTGCAGTTTTTGACTGTTTTCATTTTCTTTAAGCTATGGAGAACATCATGAGGTACTCGAGCTTGCTTTTCAGAAATAAAATCAGTCCCCTGTAATGTGAGAGAAAGTTTAGAAAGTGACTTGCTGGAGCTTAAAGTGGCAATTAGTTCTTGTATTGCAGATCTCTTGGAGTTGAATTTGAAAACTAGGTTCGCTGAAGTGAAACATTTTTGCAGAGCGAAGCTCTTCAGGAGCTGATGCTCAATTTTATCTTTAGAGCAATAGGAAAAAGGGAATGACAGTTTAATTTTTATTCGAGATAAAGCACTAAGAGATCGAAGAGTTTTCTGCAAAATAAGAAGCAGGTCTTTTGAATAGGAAACGAAAGAATGAGTGAAGTAAAAGTGAATTTTTGAAGAAGATTTGATGTGTCTGAGTGATTCAAATAATCTGAAGAGAGCTTTGTCTCGTAATGGAAGTAAATCCAGAGGAATTTCGAGACGGGATAAGTGTTCAAGTCTTTTGAGGAGAATTGAAAGTCTTCGAATCTCAGGAGGGGATAATCGACTGAGGAAATCTCGAGATTCAAAAGAAACTTTGTGAGAAAATTTGAATCCCTTTTTGATAGCTTGTTTTGCGTTCAGGGTTTGTGGGAAATATCGAAGAATTCGAGTCATTTTGGGTCTGGAAGGTGGATCATCCTGAAGATTAAGAAGATTATAAGAAATTATGGAGCCCATAAGTGAAAATGAAGAAATTTAATATTTTGATTTCAAGTGATCTGAGGGGGATTAAATATGGAATGAAATTATGGGGTTGATCTGAGGAATTCGGAAAGAGAGGGTGCTTATGTCCTTTTTTGATTTTGAAATGAACTGAAGAAAAGATTTCTGATCAGGATTTTTCAAAATTGTTGAATTCCGTAAAAAAGTTTTCTAGAAAAAAAAATCAACAGTTTGGAGTTTCATCCGAGATCCGGACCCAGTCTTTTTTTGAGATTTCCAAATTTTTAGTGAAAATTTTTCTTCACTCAAACTTTGTGCATGGTGAAAAGATTTGGTAAAATCTGTTTCGAGGGTTTCATTCTCAAAAGAAAATTTTTTGGAAATTTTTAAAGAATTTTGTTTTGAGAAAATCAAAAAAAAATCAGAAAAAATTTTTCATGATTTTTTTGGAAAAATTCAAAAATTCTAAAATATGCAAATCCAGAAAGCAGAAGGCGATTTTGATCCCTGAATCATTATTCAATGATTTATTTCGTTTTCAATTCGACAAAAATTTATTATCTCACATATTTATTCATAAACTAGACAAAGTAGAGAAATTATTTCTTTATAAATTTTTTTTTTAAAATCTAAAACAAAACACTTGGGAAAATGCATGAAAATCGACGTCTGAGAATAGCCCAGTTTTCAATTTATGCTCATTCTTAATATTTTGCAATCTTAAAAATCTTGGGTAAAACACTGTTATTATAACATCAGTCTTTCGCATTTTTGATAATTCTGAAAACAATGCTAAAGACAGATAGAGCAGAGCCGAATAGCAGCATATAACATCTTTGCTTTGTGGAGAGAAGAGGTAAACCGTATGATTTTGCCTGGATTCTTTGAAAGTGTGTGTTCTTTTTAAGAGATTTGATGAATGACCGCCATCCCAAAAGTGTGACTTCGGAGTGCTGGTTCCCTTCATATGTGAGGCATAGAGCGGAAGTTGTCAATAACCTTGCTCAGAATGAGAAGCTTCCGATCCAATTGAGAGAACTTAATTTGGCTGAAAAAGAAGTGAATCTGAAGAGGAGTTTTGAAATGCTTTAGAGACCCAAAAAGTCCTGCCATGGCTCTCGAATATGTTTGAGATGGCAGTGAATAGATATCGATTTCGAGATATTTTAAATGATCGAGCCATTTGAGAGAAGCAGTTAGTGTTCGAATCTCTGAGGTTTTCAAAAGATCCTGAGGATTTTTGGATTTGAGAGGAACTCGGTGAATTCTATGATGTCCTTCTTTGCGAATTTTTTGGATGCTCTTCTTTTCTTTTGGATCCCTATGAACTAGAATCGGCTTGATGATTTTGGGACGGCGGGATTTGACAGTGAGAATGATGTGATTAGGATTGAGATCAGGCTCAGGAGGAGGTGAGCGACAAAGAACCTTGGAATACATTTTTAGTAGTCGCGAAATTTTAATTGAAATTTAATTTAGTTCAAAGGGTCTGGGATTTACGAGAGATTAAACCAAGAGAGTATTTGCTGATGGACTGCCATGCGTTTGATGAATTAAAAATGGGGAATTTTTGCTTGTGAATAATTGATAACTTTCTTTAGATCTTTGGAGTTCTTGTTTTGAGCAAAAATTTCTTTGCAATTAAATTCATGAAAAAAATTTCAATAATATTTTTTGAATGAAAGATTCTTGTTTAGAACTTCTTGATATTTTTCAAGTTATGTAAATATTGATATTGACAAAACAGTGCTGTAAAGAATTAGAATTGCTATTAATACCGTAATTAATGGAGGTTGCATTCCCAATGCATAGGCAATACAGATCAAAAGTGCAAAGCTCATGATTACAAAGAGAAAAAGAAACTCCCCCATTGAAATAATTTTTAACCGATCAACAAACTTAGTATGGACTTTCTCAAAATCGGGACAATTTCTGAGAGATCTAACAAATAACCACCACTGTAACTTGCTAATGTCATGAGAATTTCGTTCAAAAATCACCTCAAGGTTTTTTATTTGTGTATTTTCTGTGAGTGCCAATGCAATTTCTTTGAGTTTGTTCGAAGAGAAAGTGGAGCCTTTCGTGAAACAAACTTTCAGATTTTTGACTGATTTGAGAACTTTTAAGCTTCGAAGCAGTTCTTGCGGGCTTCGAAAATTGTTCGTATCAAAAGTCAAATTCAATTGAGAAAGAGACTTACTGTTTTTCAAGATCGAAATCAGCGCTTCCATTTGCGATGATTCACTTAAACTTGAAAGGGTTAGGTCAAGACAAGTGAAACATTTATGGTTGGCAAAGCTTTCAAGTATGCCTCGAGAGAGATTTGGAACATGTAAAGTCGTAAAAAGGATGACGAGAGAGAGTTTTATTTCCATTGTTGGAAAAGCACGGATGTTTTGAATGATTTGACGAAGGGTGAGAAGTTTCTGGTTGTCCAATCTGGAAGGTGGATAAAATGAGCTTGAAAAGAAATGAATCTTAGGGATCTTCTTGAAGTGTTTGAGAGACTCGAATAATCCTGGAAGGACTTGATGATAAGAATTTAATTGAAGCGATTTCAGATCGATTTCTAAGCAGGCTAAATGTTTGAGGTCTTTGAGGGAAGTTGTTAGTCTTTTGATTGAAGGGGAAAAGGATCACGCGGGGTGAGATGTTGGGGTAGAGAGAAATTTGATGAATCCGATTGAATCTCTTTTTGCAAAGAGGATCGATGTTCCTGTCTTTTATTTTGGGGCGAATGATAATCATCCTGGGCACTTTGGGTGAAAGTTTGAGAGGGAACTCAGGAGGATTTTGACGGCCATGAGCCTCAGAACTCATTTTTTGATGGCTTGGAGAGAGGATAAATTTAGTGGAATTTAATTTAGCTTAAAGGTGATGGGATGTTATGAATTTTGTTAAAGAAAAATTGAGAAGTACAAAAACCAAATTTTTCTGTGGAATTTCTTTTATTGTGATTGAGCTTTTCATTTCTCTTTTTCAGACTCAGAAAACCATCATTCTCAAATTTAATGAAAGAAGTACCACAAGAGGGATCATAATCTTCCCACTTGACTTTAGGAGTTTAAAATATTTATACGTGATATGAAAGTGAAGTCAACAGATTAGTTATTTATTTGCAATCAAAATGGTAAAGAATAAGGGGAGAAACACAATCAAAAAAATAAAAAAGAGCAAAACAGCAGTCTTCCGAGACATAATTTGTAATTTTCCGATAAACTTTGCCTGAAAATTCTGAATATACTTATGATCTTGAAAAGCTCTGTTGAATAACCACCAACCCAATTTTGTTCTTGGGGATTTCTTCTCTTCAAAGATGACTTTAAGAGTTGGGACTTGAAGAGTTTTTTGGAGAAGGAATCCAACGGATCTGAATGGAATTTTGTAAGAAAAGTAACAATTTTTGAAATAGACGTTCAGACGTGTGAGTAATTTGAGTTCTTTGAAGTCTTGAAAGCAGCTCTGCAAGTCGGTCCTTTCGAAAAAACTGTATTCATCAAAAGTTAGAGAAACTTGAGAGAGAGACTGGCTTTTCTTGAAAATTGATATTATCTGTTTTATGTATGATCTGTTCGTGGAACGTGAAAGAGTCAGTTCAAGACAAGTAACGTGACCTGCGATGCTTTCTAGCATCTGGCAAAAATTAGAATTATAAAGGCAAATGCCCATAAAGATAGAAAGAGAGAGCTTAATTTCTTCTTGAGGGAAATGCCGAATCTGAGAAAGAGCTTGGCTGATGGAAAGAACTGCTTGGTGATCTATAATGGGTGATTGCATGCTTTCACTGTAGAAGAAGTGCAGTTTTGAGTGATTTTTGAAATGTTTGAGTGATTCAAAGAATCTGAGCATGAGTGAGTAATCTGCTTTGACCAGGCTCAGATCGATTTCTAAGCAAGCTAGGGATTTGAGTCGTTTGAGATTAGTTGCCAGTTTTCGCATCTCAAAGGAGGAGGAAGGGTGAAGGAGGGACAAGGTTTTAAGAGAAATTTTGTGAATAATCTTTGGCCTCTCTTTGCGAATCTTCCTGTTATTTTTTTCTTTCCATTGTGGCCGAGTTTGAAACGTTTGGAGTGGAGGCCTGGCAGTCAAAAGAACATGATCAGGATGAAGGGTCTTGGAGCTCATTTGGCAGAAGTATTGAAATTTTTTAATTTAAGTTTTATTTGGATAAAAGCCTCTGGGATTTTAGTTAAGGGTTTATTTAGAGGTGAATGAAAGAACCAATCAATGATAATGCATTTCAGGCAATTCGTGGAGTTTCAAATTCAGTCTTTAGGAAGGATTTGTTTGGAGGATATGGGGTGAGTCAATGGGTTTTTAGGAATTCTTTTTTTGGTTGTTAGAATATTTTCCGATTGATCCTGAGATCCATTCTACTATTTTTGGGAGAAAAAAGAGATTGCTGAAATTGGATAATTTGATTTCATTTTCAGACTAATCTAGAGAAAGGTGGTGATCAGATTTATCAAGTTTGATATTTAAAAAATTCTCCAGTCAATTTAATTTAGTGAAAAACATTTACTTTCCTCAATCTCCAAGAGGTTTCACTAAATTAGGTAATATGTTTGATGAGGTGCATGGAAAAAGACCAGATATTGGTTTGTGAGTAATTAAAAATTTTCTCAAAAGTTGAAAGCGTTTTGTAAAAATTCATCTAAAAAATTAGTTTTCTTTTTGCCAATTTATTTATTTTTTTTTTTTTTTAAACTTTTTTTCGATTTTTTTTTTAAACAATCAGAATTGTCAAGGATTGCTCCATTTTTCTTGTAAGCTGACTCTTCATCATTTTCAAAATCAATGGAAACAGCGTCATTTTCTAATTTTTTGGAGGAGAATTTTTATTATGAAGATAACATGAATGTCCAGAAATCATTTATTACTTCAAAATGAGAAATAAAATGACAATCAAGAAGAAAATTACAAAAGAGGCAATATAAATAGTCGGAGGAGAAAAAAGTTGCAATCTGCTCAGAGATTTGACATTAACTTTCTGGAAATTTGTGCAATTTCTCAGCGATCTCTCAAACAACCACCATTCGAACCTGGTTACTGAGTACTGCTGGCTATTTTCAAAAATTATCTGAAGACTGGGGACATGAAGATTTTCTTTGAGGGCAGCTGCGATATCTTTGGGCCTGAGAGAAAAGAAGAAGCATCCTTTGAAATAAATGTTTAGGCTTTTGGTTGGTTTGAGTTCCTTAAGGCTTGAAAAAAGGCCCGGTAAACTGGGCTTACTGCGGAAGGCGTACGAATCAAGAGTCAAATCAAGCTGAGAAAGAAATTTGCTGTGCTTGAAGATCGAGATGATCTCCTTCATTTGCTGCTCATTTGTTGTTATTGGAAGAGTCAAATGAAGGCAAGTCACACACT
>PJUD01000929.1_pt1 | contig 11187 bp, 16 predicted proteins | sample 1512341 | NCBI WGS metagenome assembly PJUD01 (sample SAMN08177675, study PRJNA422409) | Feces metagenome, whole genome shotgun sequencing project. | isolation source: Chicken feces (3) enriched on wood chips: beechwood xylan treatment | host: Gallus gallus | place: USA: Madison | collected 2015-01-15 | reverse complement strand
TAGCATCCAAAAACTGCAATAACAAGGAGAACGGGAGTTAAGTAGACAAAGAGAATTCTTAAAGAGGTAAAAATTTGTTTCAATTTTAACCACTTCAATTCTTTCTCTCTACTTTGTAACACCTAGAGGTTTATGGGAATTTATTCTCATTAACAAGATATTTACGCTTTCAGTGAATTTATCTTCAATTCCGCACATTTTAATGTATTTGATTCCAGTCATGACTTCATTGGTTTTCTTCATTCTTTCATCTTTTGCTTCCATAACAGCATGTTGATACCCGAACAAGATTTTGGTGATTTTAGAGACAACAACGGTGACAATGACGACTGAAATAATACCACCAATGAAAGCAATTCCAATTGATCTATAGATGATATAGATACCGATCAGGATGGTGAACGGGAATTGGACAAGTTGAGGAAGATGGAAGAAGATTTTTGCGATATTCTCAATATCCACAAGCATGAGATTCATGATCTTACCGGATGAGTATTCTTTATTTCTCATCAAGGGGAATTTGAGGAATTTGTGATACACCAAGCCCTTGGTACCAGCAATAACTTGATTTTGAAGCAATGTCTTGAAATAATTAAGATTTAGCCCTAAAAAACTCATCCTTACGGTGGTCAAGGAACATTGAGCGGTGACGATAATGATGCAAATTCTTGAAAGAATGAAGCCAAAGATGAGATAAAAGGCTTCTGAGAGAGGTTGTTCATCTTTTGCAATATAGGTAATGATTTGCGCCACCAAAATTGGTCCTGTGAAATCAAGAAGGGTTTGAAGGGCGGCAAGGGCTTGGGAAACTAAGACCAATGACTTGAAAACCTTGAATTGAGTTCTGAGGAGAGCCCATTTTTTGGACTTGAGCTCTTCCCATCCCGAGCTGAATTTCTTTGAAATACAATACGTATCTTCTTCCTCTCGGAGACCGTAATGGTGATCTTGTTGGAATGTTGTTTCATTACCACGCTATAATATGGCTTAAAAATGGCAAAATAATGCAAGTTACATGAACGATAGTGGTAATCCATGAGAATAACATTCTATTGAAAACTCCAACATCGAGATATTTTTGTGCTCCATAAACTGGAGTTTGAGATTCGAGAAGATGCTCAGGATGTGAGTTAAATGATGATTTCTTCTGCTCTTTTGAAAGCAGAGGAAGCTCAATATCTTTTTCAGGAGAATTTGGCTTCATTAATTTTTAGTAAGGCGAAAATACTTTGCGAAACTATCTATCAAAAATAAAAATAAATTTATATTTGGTTGAATATCAAGTTAGATATATATCATTCTGACTCTGCAATAAATTTTATTGAAACTATTCTGCAAATTGACGTAATTTGTTCTTAGATCGCCTGAAAAAGAGGTAAATCAAGTTGGTTCTCCTTCCTTTCACAATCTTGATATCAATTTAGAAAATCGTATTTTTAAAGGATTATAGCTTGATTTGTGAGTAATCAAACCAAGTTGAATTTGAGCAAGGAAAAAGTTGGTTACATTCTTCATTGCAATGCCGCAGGATTTGAAACCTTAATTTGAAGATTTCTCGCCTTAAATTAAAGCGAGCTCTGAGCTAATTTTAGCCATATTATTAAACATTTATTTCTCGCCTCGCTTGTCTATATTGTTTTGATCAAATCAGAATGATAATAAAAAAATACAATCATTACCAAAAAAGAGATTATGATTAAATAAATTTGTTTTAAAGAGAAAAATCAATCCTTTTCATCCTCTTCCACAAATAGTTGATTTAATCTTTGTGATATCTTCAGGATCACTTTTTTCAAGACTGTTTATTTCCGATTTTTTATCATTTTACAGTAAAACCTAGTCCAGATATCCATATTTTCATTCAATTTAGAGGAAAAAACAAAAAAGAATTTTACAATTTTTTCTCAAAATTTTTGTGTAAAAAAGAGTTAATGAAGTGAGAGAAATTATCCTTTAAGAAATTAAAATGTCTTTGTTGGTTGATTGTTACAAAATGTATCTCCAGAAAATGTCCTTTTCAAAGCACCCATCCCTTGCTTTTTCCTCAGTTTGATTCAATCATTTCTTCAAAACAAGTAATTTTCTTTCAATCTTAAAATTCTGACTGACAAAAATAATTCCTCAATTTTCTTTCAAGAAAAGAAAATCAAAGATTTCCTCAAATGATTATTAATCAATCGTATTTATCCTCAAAAATATCGATATAAAATTTTGTTAATTAATTTCAACATTTTATCTTCTAAAGTTCATCAATCAACTAATGAACAAATCTTCTTCTTTCACGATGAAGAAAACTGTTTTCTGAATTTGATTTCAGATTCAATTAAAGGTGGAATGGATCACAGTCAGACATAGAGTTCAAAATCTTTAGAAAAAAGCTCAATAAATCTATAAAAATTAAAATTTATTGCAAACGACTTGCCTACGAATATTATTACCCAAGGCAATAAAATCTTAAATATAAAAATCTCGGTGAATATTAACATGAGTATGAAATCGAATAAGGAAGACATTGAACTTCCACTTTTGTCAAAAGACAAAAGACAAGAAAGCGACCCTAGCAGCTACTTTAAAAAGTCACACCTTGCTCAATCAAAGCCAAAGTATTTCGATGCAAGTCTCGTCAATAGAGCAGTATTTGGCTGGGTTGATCATTTTCTTTCTGTAAGTTTCTCGAGTTCCAATTTTTTACTCTCCGTAGAGACCAAAAGACTCCACTTTTCAGCAGGAGGATCATTATAATCTCCGCACTGAGGAAGAGTGCGGAAATATTGCAGAGAAATTCTATGCTGAATGGGAGAATACAAGCGGAAAAACAAATCCATTGATCCGAACTCAATACAGAGCATTTAGCTCATCAGTCTGGATTTCCCAGCTCTTTGCCTTGATAGATACTTGCTGTGGGTTTACAGGACCATTGTTGGTCGCTGGTATCATCAGATATATTCAGTCTCCAGAGCAAGAACTTGCTGAAGGGTTCTTGCTCATCATAATGTTTGTGGCTTCAAGAATAGGAGTTATCCTTGCCAGCTCTCAAAACACACAATACCTTGTAAAAATTTGAAAAGAACAATTTTATCTTAGAGAATAATAGACTGTGTTGCAAAATAAGATGTTGAAAGGAACTCTTTCTTTGATTTACAAGAAATCTCTCCAATTTCCGTTAATGAGAAGTCACGATATTTCTGCAGGAAACATCATGACCTATATGCTTGTTGACGCAGAGAATTTGTGCAAGATCTTCTTCTTGTTGCCTCAACTCGTGCAATTCCCAGTTCTTTTAGTGATAGGAATTGCATTTTTATATCGAGCTGTGGGAATAGCTTTCATTGCTGGAGGTATAACTGTGGTCCTAACAGGTTCAGTCATTTCATGGCTCACCAAAATCACCTTTGAGTAATTTCTCAATATTGAATTTCCTCTAATCATCCCTCAGGTATCAAAAGAAAGTAATGACAGCAAAGGATGTGAGAATGAAGAGAACAAATGAAATTTTGGTCGGAATCAAGTATGTCAAGATGTGCGGAACTGAAAAGAATTTCCTCGAGAGCGTGAATAACGATAGAGACCAAGAAGTTCATTGGATAAAACAGAAAAACTATCTTTCAGCTTTGAGAATCATCACTTTCTGGCTCAGTCCTGTTTTATTGAGTATTTCAGTGTTTGGTTGCTACATCCTATTTAATGGCAATCTTACTCCTGAAAAAACCTTTGTTGTTCTTTCAACCATTTCAATCTTACAAGTAACGTGAAATTGATATTTCAACTCTCTAATCTTCTCACCAGGGACCAATAAACAATATTGGGCAATTATTGAATGATTTACTTCAAGGAATTGTTTCTTTGAAGAGAGTTCAACAGTTTATGTTTAATGGAGAAGTTGATACGAGTTATATTATTCGTTCAAAGCAGGCAGCAAGCCCTGTTGCTTTGGCTATTACAAATGGAAACTTTTATTGGCAAAGTAAACAAGCTGATTCTGAAAAAGAGGAGCCACCAGCATCTGAAGATTTGACGAAAAACGGATATAAATTGATTCTCAAGGACATCAACATGACAATTCCAAAGGGCTCATTTGTGGCGATCCTTGGAGATGTTGGCAGTGGTAAATCATCATTGTTCAACAGTGTTTTGGGAGAAATGGTTTATGATTCCAAGCATCCTCCTTCAATTGAACTCAATGGAAGCATCGCATATATGGCACAAAAGCCTTGGATTACAAATGCCACCATCAAAGAAAACATTATATTTGATAATGTTTATGACGAACATAAATATAAAGAAGCACTAAGAACAAGTTGTCTCAAAGCAGATCTCAAAACCTTGATCAAACAAGATCAAACTGAAATCGGTGAGAAGGGTGTTAATTTGAGTGGAGGACAAAAAGCAAGAGTTGCATTGGCAAGAGCAATTTATTCAGATTGTGATATTTATCTTATGGATGATCCTTTAAGGTAGAGTATTGATAAATGGAGTAAATTCTAATAAATATTTTAGTGCTGTTGATGCGCATGTGGCAAAATACATTTTGGAAGAATGTTTAACAAAGAAATTAAAAGACAAGACAAGAGTTTTGGTGACTCATAAATTAGAGAGTCTCAAATATGTTGATTTCATCTATCTCATGAAAGGTGGTGAAGTGATCGCTGAGGGAACTTTTGAAGCAATCAAAAAAACCAAATATTATAAAGAAATTGAAGAGAAATCAAATAAAGAAGTGGACCAAGATGAACAACAAGAAGAGGAAACCCTCAAAGAAGAAGAGGAAGTTTTTGACGCAAAGAAGAGTCTGAAGAAGATCAGTGAAAAGATGCTCAGAGAAAGCGAGAAAAAGACTCAAAGAAAGGAGACTTCTTTCCACGAAGGCCATGAACAAAAGGAGATGCTGGAAAAACTGATGCTGAATGAAGATAGACAAACTGGAGCTGTTTCCTGGGCGATTTGGAAATCATTTCTCAATTACTTTGGAAGCGTTCAGTTTTTCATTGTCTTGATGACAGGTATTGTGTTGTGGATGGGATTAACCCATAATGGGACGGGAGTCAATATTCAAAGTAGAAACTTCATATTTAACATTTTCGGAATCTTTTTCTTTTCAGACATCAGAAATATTCTCTTAATAAACTCAATAAAAGAGAGTCATGTAAACTGAAAACTACTTCTTCTATTTTAATCCTAGTGAAAATTAGTAAAAAATTCCAATCATATTCCCGCTCATTAATATCTTAAAGACATTATCCGATTTTTGGCTTGCGCATTGGAGTAATAATTCGGCAACAGACACCGAGCATGGAAATGGATATTATTATGGAATCTACATGCTTTTAACCCTCAGTTCGGTGGCATTGCTCTTTGTGAGAATGATTATGGCTGTCATTGGAGGTGTTGGAGTTTCAAAGAGGCTGCATTTTGACATGTTTGTGAGAGTCATTCGTGCTCCCATCAACCTCTTCTTTGATAGAGTGCCTTTGGGAAGACTGATAAACCGTTTTGCAAGTGACTTGGATGTCGTTGACAACACAATGCCTTTCACACTCAGTCGTATTGCATTTATGCCAGTCGATATCATTGCCAAAGTGGTTGTTTGCTGTCTTGCTGGAACAGTTTGGGTGCTTCCTCTCGCTTTTCTCTTTGTTTGGATGGGTTTCAAAATCCAACAAAGATATTTCTCTGTCTATCGTGAAGCTTTCCGTCTCTGTAATTTAGAAATTTTGAAAAATAATTTATTGAAATTCTAGCACGTATCACATCAAGTCCAATCACAAGTATGGTGGCAGAATCATTAGATGGATTAACTCAAATTAGAAGTCTTGAATATCAAGATAAATTTTTAAAGGTCTGATGAATTGTTGAAAAAGTTCTCTAATCATATTTTTAGAAATTCGCCGTCAGACAAAATGAGCATATGAAAAATTTGATTTTACTTGCTGGACTTTGGGGTTGGTTCTCTTTCAGAGTGAATATTGCTTCCTTAATGATTGTTGGACCTACAATTGCTGCTGCTGTAAATTTTATTTCCGATATAATTTTCTCACCAATCCCCCTTTAGATATTGTTATCTCATCAATTGAGTGGGTCAGCAGGATTAATTGGGCTTTTGGTGACTTATTTATTGGATTTGAGTGGAATAATGACATTCCTTTTATACCAATATTCCTTATTTGAATCCAATTTGATTTCGTTTGAAAGATGCAGAGCTTTTACAAAGGTTGAAGTTGAGAATGATGCAAATACCAAACTTCCTGTTGCCAATTATTCCAGATCATGGCCTGAATCTGGAGAAATCGAGTTTAAGAATTATTATGCAAAATATCGACCAAATCTTCCATTTGTTCTCAAGGATGTATCTTTCAAGATCCACGGCTCTGAAAAGATTGGAGTTGTTGGAAGAACAGGATCAGGAAAATCAACCACATTATTATCCCTGTTGAGAATTATTGAAGCTCACGCTGGACAAATTTTTATTGATAATGTCGATATTTCTCAAATTGGTCTTGATGATTTGAGAAAGAAAATCACCATTATTCCCCAAGATCCTTTATTGTACAAGGGAACATTGAAACAAAACTTGGATTTATTAGGTATCTATAGCGAAGCCCAAATGTGGAAAGCTTTGGAAAAAGTTTGCATGAAGGATAAATTTTTGGAAGCAGGGCTTGAATCAGAAGTCAAGGAAGGAGGAGAGAATTTGAGTGCTGGAGAAAAGCAATTGATTTGCATAGCAAGAGCCATTTTGAATAAAAACAAGATTATTCTGGTTGATGAAGCAACCTCTAGTATTGACAATGTGACAGAAGAAGCCATTCTTGAGTCAATCAAAGAAAATTTCAAGGATTGTACTGTCATCACCATTGCTCATCGTCTTAAAACTATCATTAGTTCTGATAGGTAAAAAGAGAAGTTTTATATTATTTCTTATTTTCAATAGAATATTATTTATGCAAGATGGACGAGTTGCTGAATTTGATACACCAAAACAATTATTAAACAATAGAAATGGGCTGTTTTACACTTTGTGGAAAGAATATGAAGCTGCTAAAGCTTAATTAATTGTCTTTTTTTTATTATTAGAGTGAGTTTTATTTTGATACAATGAAAGTATACATAATTTACATAATTTAAGTAAACATTGATTGATCGATTGAATATACAATAGAAATCTTATGCCTTGGCTTGTTGATACTCTTTCCAGAGTTTATAGAAATACCCATTTTTGTTTTTCAAGAGATTCATTGGACTATCAAACTCCATTACATTACCATTCTCCATAAATAGAATTCTATTATTCAATATTAGAAATAAAATCAAAATAATCCCATACTTATCAGATCCAATGATAGTTTTGAGTCGATGTGCGATAGTAATCATTGTACAATCTTTAAAGTTTTCGTGGATAGATTCGAGAATTGTTTCTTCAGTGACATTATCAATGCTTGAAGTGGCTTCATCAACAAGAATCACCTTGTTTTTATTCAAAATAGCTCTTGCAATGCACAAGAGCTGTTTTTCACCTGCACTAAAGTTTTCTCCTCCCTCTTTTACTTCTGAGCTGAGCCCAAATCGTTTAAATTTATGGCTCATATGAGCCTTTTCTAAAGCTTTCCAGATGTCTTCATCTTTGTATTGGCCAAGCAAATCGAGGTTTGTTTTCAAAGTTCCTTTATATAACAAAGGATCTTGGGGAATAATTGTAATTTTTCTTCTCAAATCATCAAGTCCAAGTTTTGAAATGTCCACTCCGTCAACAAAAATATGTCCAGAGTTTGGTTCAATTATTCTTAACAAAGAGAGTAAAGTGGTTGATTTTCCTGAACCTGTTCTTCCAACAACTCCTATCTTTTCACCTCCGTTAATTTTGAAAGAGACATTTTTGAGCACAAAGGGAAGATTTTGTCGATATTTGGCATAGTAATTTTTAAACTCGATTTCTCCATTTTGAGGCCAATTTGAAGAACAATAATTTGCTATTTGGTAAGTTGTTTTTGCTTCACTCTCAGCTTGAACTCTAGGGAGGGTAAAAGTTAATCATAAATTCATCAACTACAAAAAGTTACTCTGTAAAAGCACGACACCTTTCAAAAGAAATTAACTGAGCTTCAAAAACTCCAATTTGTTGAAGAACTTGAATCATTGAGCCACTTAAATCAAGCAAATATGTAATCAAGAGACCCAAAAGAGCTGGTGAATCTCCAATATGTTGTGAAAATAAAATCTAGACGCGATGAGATGATTCTATTCTCAAAATAATCTTTCTTACTGCAACAGAAACGGTAGGGACGACAATTAGCATAGATGAAAGATTGATACGGATATTGAACCAGCCTTGGAGAGCAACCAAAAGAATTTGATTCTTGAAATTCTCATTTTGAAGTGAAGCATATTTCTAAAACTTTCAGAATAATTCATTCAAATCTCTTTACAGTCAGATAATGCTGTTGATAATTGCAACTTCGAATTTGAGTGAGTCCATCAAGTGATTCAGCAAACATGCTTGTGACTGGAGAAGAAGTGATACGAGCTAAAAATTAATAAAAAATTTTTTATTGAATTTTTTACTTAAACGATAAACTTCTCTGTAGATTTTGACGTAGCGTTTTTGAAGTCTGAGGCCAATCCAAACAAAGACAAACATTAAAGGAAGGACCCATCCAGTTCCAGCAACATAGCACATGACAAACTTTGAGAGCAAGTTGACTGGATAATACAAGAGGCCTCCGAGTGTGAAAGGTAATGAACCGTCAACAAGATCAAGATCACTGGCAAATCGATTAATTAACCTTCCGATCGGGACTCTGTCAAAAAAGAGATTGATAGGAGCTCTGATGATTTTGTTAAACATATCATTATGCAGCTTTCTTGAAACTTTGACTCCTCTCAAAACAACGAGAATCACTCTAAGAAAAACAAGGAATCCTGAACCAAGCCCAACAGCAACATATACCAGATAATAGAATTTGTTGTTGGTTTGCTCAGGATCACGCTCTGCAGCTCTGCTCCAATGAGCCAACCAAAAATCTGATCCTGTTTTTAAACTAATCCAAGAGATAATCACTCCAATGAGCAAGACAAAATATCCACAATTTCCAAAGTGGCTAAAGAAGGTTTTCCAAATCTGAAAAGTAACAGCACCAGTTTGTCTATCTTCACTCATCATCAATTTATCAATCACACTACAACTGTTTTGGGGAACGTTATGAGATATGGCTTTTTCATCTTGTCTTCCTGTTGTTTCATCCAATTTTTTCTTATTTTGAGGATTCTCCTCTTGATCATCAGAAGAATGATCTTTCATTTCTTTATTCACATTTTCTTCAATTTCCTGATAAAGTGGTGATTGCTTGATTGTTTCAAAATCTCCCTGAGCAACAATTTCTCCAGCTTTCATAATATAGATGTAATCGACATACTTAAGACTCTCAAGTTTATGTGTGATCAAGACTCTTGTTTTATCCTTGAGTTTTCCAGTTAAGCATTTTTCCAAAATATATTTCCCAACATGAGCATCCACAGCACTAATTATGAATTAGAATTTACTCCATCTCAATATTTACCTTAAAGGATCATCAAGTAAGTAGATATCACTGTTTGAATAGATGGCTCTTGCAAGAGCAATTCTTGCCTTTTGACCTCCACTCAAATTCACACCTTTTTCTCCAATTTCAGTTTCATCCTTTTTGATAAAGGATTCGAGATCAGACTTGAGGCAACTTGTGGTTAAAGCGTCTTCATATGCATGTTCATCATATTCATTTTCAAAAATAATATTCTCTTTAATGGTGGCATTCACAATCCAGGGTTTTTGAGCGACATAAGTGAGATTTCCATTAATCTCCATTAATGGAGGATTTGTAGGATCATAAAGCATTTCACCCAATAACGAATTGAATAATGATGATTTACCACTTCCAACACTATGAAATAAAATTAAAGAAGTTTTCCAAAATTTCCTACTCTCCAAGAATTGCAATGAAAGAGCCACGTTTGATTTCCATATTGATATTTTTAAGGATCAATTGTGGAGGCTCGACGAGTTTTTGATAGTCAGCAGAATTCTTGACTTTGTTTTTATTATCATCATCGTCGGAAGAGTGCTGCTTCTCATTTTTGACCCAATAAAAATTTCCATTTGCAATTTTTATCGCATTTTCACTGGCAGGAACCATGCTTTGGGCAATATAACTGGTATCAATTTCTTCATTAAACATGAATTTTTGCACTCTCTCCATTGAGACTTGTCCTTGCAATAAATCATTCAAGATATTCCCAATATTAAAAACTGGCCCCTGAACAATCATCAAAGTTGAGAGAACAACAAAGGCAGTTTGGGGAGTCAGATTTTTTCCCAGTAACAAAAAGCAACCAAAAATTGAGATACTCAATAAAACTGGGCTCAACCAAAACAAAAATATTCTCAGAGAAGCCAAGAGATGCTTTTTCTTGATCCAACCAAGTTCGTTTTCTCTGTCTTTGGTCACGAGCTGAAGGAATTTCTCCTCAATACCGCACATTTTGATGTATTTTATTCCAATGAGGATCTCATTCGTTCGTTTCATTCTGACATCTTTCATGGCCATAACTCCTCTTTGGCATCTATGAAAATGATAAGGAGAATTAATTATATCTGATTGATTACCTATGACTATTTCTTCCAATCCAGGATATCAATAATCCAATAATCAAAACTGTTCCAACTCCTCCGATAAACGCCAGTCCAACGACTGAATAGATCATGTAGAGTCCAATAATGAGCATGACTGGGAACTGAACGAGTTGGGGCAGGAAGTAGTAGATTTTGCTCAGATTTTCGACATCAACAAGGAAATGATTCATGACACTTCCTGCCGAATGCTCTTGGCTTCGAAGTAAAGGGAACTTGAGGAACTTTCTGTAAATCAAGGCCATTGTTCCTTTCCTCAATTTGTTCAATATTTGGTTCTTTAAAGGTTAGAAAAACAACATTATTCTCAATAATAATACATTGATCAAAGTAGCTTGAGTGCTAATAATGATGAGACCAACTCTTGAAACGACAAAAGCAAGGATCAGCATCATTCCTTCAGACTGCTGAGAATCTGTTGCTGCAATAAACTTGATGATTTTTGAGACTAGAATTGGTCCTGTAAATTCAAAGCATGTTTGGATAAGAGCAAGGATTTGCGAGAGAATGACAAGGGATCTTATTGCTCT
>PJUD01000926.1_pt1 | contig 11201 bp, 9 predicted proteins | sample 1512341 | NCBI WGS metagenome assembly PJUD01 (sample SAMN08177675, study PRJNA422409) | Feces metagenome, whole genome shotgun sequencing project. | isolation source: Chicken feces (3) enriched on wood chips: beechwood xylan treatment | host: Gallus gallus | place: USA: Madison | collected 2015-01-15 | reverse complement strand
TTGTAAATCTTGGCGAAATAATCAGTTTCATAGTTCACATTATTTCTCAAGTATTTATCAATACCGGCCATATAGTATGGGCAGATTGAAGCAGCAACTTTTTGAATCTCTTTCTTAACGCTTGCAGCGGCAGCAGGAACATTCTTTTCTTCAACCATATTTACAGCTACTCTTGAACTGTGCTTGTTGATCAAACTTGAATTAAAGCTAAAACTCTTTGATTCTTGACCAACTGAAGAATTTGTTGTAGTCGCTGAAGGTTTGCCTATATTTCCAATATTCACAGTGTTTGTGTTTGAAATTGATAAATATTTCTCATTAGGATTAGTATTGACTCTTGGAGCAGCACTGTTCTTGGTTGATTGAGGATGATTATGAAGATTCGAATAACTTTGACGTTGGTCATTTGTCAAATCAAGTTTGGCTTTAATTGGAAGACTATCAGCTAATTGGAGAGGTTAACAAAATATGATTTTCAATAAAATTCTTTACTTGAATTAACTTGAGTAATGAAATCTTTTAAACTTCTCTGAGGTTGAGTTTGAGCTTGTGTTTGAGGTTGTTGAGTATTGAGTCTTTCTTTTTCGGTATTTTGGGAGCTATGAGAAGTGGATAATTTTTCTTCGGGCTTTCTATTCAAATTCAGAGAGCTTTCCCTGTATTTTGATGATTTGCTTGAAGAAGGAGGTCTTTGGTGATAAGAGCTGGTTGGTGCAGGGTTTGCCTTCTCTTCGTTTCTTTGAGCTCCTCCTTCTCTGAGATAATTCTGATAAGCTTCATCATCCAAAGTTCTTTTATTCATGCTTGAATTCTGCTTTTCATCGCCAACAGTGTGTTGACTTTTTCCAGAAGTGTTTTCTTTTTGTAAAACATTTCTGAAAGATTGAAGGATGTTCTTCACTTCTGAGCTTGTAACGGTATTTGCTTTAGGGGTTGCAGCTTTGAAAATAGCCTTTGAATCCTTGGCGGATTCTCTCATTTCTCTAGGCTCTCTTTGTTCTCTATGCTCTTTGGCTTCCTTTGGCTCAGTGTTATTATTGCCAAAGAAGTTGTTATATGCAGGTGCGTTGCTGCTCTTGTGCAGACTGCTGTTTAAGGGTCTTTCAAGACTTTTCTTCAAATTGGATAAACTTTCATAAAGACCTTGATTATCATTATGTCTTAATCCTCCTTTAGGGTTCTTGGTGGTCACAGGGTGCTTGATAAATTGAGGCTCAGAAGCCACATTCTGAGTGTTTACGGTTAAAGTTCTTGAAAGTGAGAGTCTTTCTTGCTTTTGGTAATTACTGTCAGACTTTCTTGGGTCTTGTTGTTGTTGATCAACTCTCTCTGGCTTGATATTTTCTTCAGATCTTTCGACTCTCTTTTGCGAGAATGAAAGTCTTTGGTGGCTTTTTGTTGTCTTGGGATCGGCCTTCATCTGTGTGTCAAAATCAACACTTGAAAGCTTCAAATCAAGATATGGCTTCTTGGCGTCAACAGTGGCGTTACGGCCGTAGTAATCACCAGAAGCGTTCATGGTACTATGCTTAGAACTTGAACTGCCGAATTGTTGGTCTTGGTTAGCGAGTTCCTTACTCTTTGGAGTGGCAGTTCTCATGTCGTTAAGGAGTCTGGTATATAAGGTGAGTTTTTCTGAACTTCTTTCTTCAAAGTTTGTGGTAGAACTGAGAGGCTTAGCAGCAGAAGAAGTGTTTTTTGAAGATCTTTCTTTGATAGAAAGGGAGGAATTTATAATTTGATCGATCTTAGACTGCAAATATTGGTCATTAGAGATGCTTTGACTGCTCTTCTCATCTTGTTTGCTAAAACTGGTCTTCAACCCGCGACTTAAATGCTTGGCTCGGTAAGAATCCTTCTCTTGCATTTGATTCTTAAAGAAATCTCCATCCAAATTTTTTGGAGAATTAAAAAAATTGCCAAATTGAGCTGCCAAACTTGAAGAGTTGCCAGTATGCTCGGTGCGGTTATAACCATATGAACCTTGGGGTTGATTTTGATTTCTGCGCTCAAGGCTACGAGCTCTAGTTTGGTAACTTGCGCTCTCTTCAGTACGGGCGATATTCTTTTCTTTGCGAATAGATTCAATTACATTTTCTTTGTTATAATTGCTGTTTTGATCAAAAGGATAAGCGACTTTGGAAGATATTGCCTTGGTAGTTTTAGACAGAGACCCAAAAGAGTTCAGCTTAGGGGAAAGAATTTCCATCTCAGTTTGTAATTATGAATATTTACGTTAGCAGTCTAAATAACAATAATCTAGTCGATTTTGTTTACAATAAAAATTCAAATTTTGGCAATTGTTTTTGTTAACGAATTCATACTTTTATTTTGGTTGAATGTGAAGATTTCAATTTCTACGTCAGTCCTTCAGTATGATGCTATTCGACATGTTTATGAAGGTCTTAAACTCCAAGTTATTGAAAATTCTCAAATTTTCGCACAAAAAATGCACTCAAAAAATGTCAAAAGTAAATTATAAACTACTAAGTAAAGTAATTTTTTCAAGTTTAAATTTTTGAGCGAAAGAATCAAACTCAAACTCAAACAAGAAATTTCAATTTGAATATATGAATCTAGACGAATACAGATTTTTTCGAATATTCAACTTCTACTTTCAAAATCCATCAGACTTTATTTCATCACTTTTGAATTAAGATCAAATCTCAGTTGAAAATACTTTTTTTATTTATCTAACGTAAGTTTATTTCTCAACTTCTCTTAATCAATTTTTTCAACTTCTTCTCTAACGGATTTCCTCTCAATAGATAGGTGATAAACTTCTTTTTAAGAAAAATAACTTTCGAAAACTTTCCCCTTGTCTTCCAAAAAGATAGCAAAGTTATGTGAAGTAAAGAAAAACAAAAATTTTATTTTTCTTCCCTTCCCTTCATTCTCTTCATTATCTTCATTTCGATCAAATCTCAATATGTATCTGTGCTTTTTATTTATTAAAGCTATAATTATTTCCAGTTCGTTAGTTGACTTTTTTGTCCAATTTATCCATACAAAGATTTTTTAGAAAATATGAAGCTAACAATATCCCATATCTTCATAACTTAATTCTCTCCAATATATATCATCTTCAAAGCTCCTCCCCATAGGATGAGTATGATTTTTTCAAATTTCAAATAATAGATATGATAAATTTCTTATCTAGACTTGGAGGAAAATCACTTTTCCGTTTATTATTTATATAAAAATAGAAATGTCATTTATCAGAATGACATCAAATCTTTAAATATCACGACAGATGGAAAACAATACTCATAATATTCAACGTCTATCTCACTCATTTCCTCCAGATTATCAAGATAATTGCAAATATCTTGCCAATGTACACAACATACTTGCTAACACCAAATTGAACATTGACAAAAACAAAATATATTACCGCCCAATAAAGAATACAGTGGAATTAAAAGAAGTTAAACTTTTACATAAAGAATGGTTCCCTCCAGATTACCCTGACGTTTTTTTCAGTGAAGTTTTAAATCACAGAAGCTATCGATCAATCCTCGCTTTATATGATGTTTCTTACAAAAATAAAAAGACAACAATAATTCTTGGATGTTTAACGTATGAACTGAAAGAGTTGGAATTTGATTATGTCAGATATTCAATTACAGATTGGTTCCAAGACAGAATCAGTATTTACATATTAACATTCGGAGTGATAAATGAAGCGAGAAGCAAAGGAGTTGGACGCGGGCTAATACATCATTTAATCGAAATTGCAAATCAAAACTCAAATGTTGGTTGTATATATTTGGATGTTGTTGTTTATAATGATCAGGGCATAAATTGTTACGAAAAAAACGGCTTCAGATGTGTTGAAAGGAAAAAGAATTATTATGATATTTTTGGCAAAGAATATGATGCTTTTCTCTATTATCTCTATGTCAACGGAGGAAAACCTCCACTTCATTTGAAAGAAAAGATTTTTGGCTGTCTTCGAAGATTGGGTCCTTCTAAACGTGTTTTGCAAAATTGCCGAAAAAGACAAAATTATCAAACTGTAACAAATTCTGAAAAACAACAAGACAAAGACGAAACTTCAACATAATAAAATTATGTTATTGTATACACTCTCACTTCTCTTTATTAAAAATAAAGCACTTCTCGCTTTCGTATTGATTTCACTTCTATCTTGTTTGAAAAAATAATCTCCGTGATTTTTCTCCTAAAAAAATTAAGGTCTGAAAATTAAGTTTGGTTGATCGAATTCATTTTATTCGACTCTTCTCTTATGGAGTGATTTTTCTTCACCTTTTCACAAAAGATATGTTTTTAGATGAAAAATTCCTCACTTAAATTTCATCATAAAAAATGGAATGATTCTCGTATGTCGTTCCTTCTCTTCTCATTTGAAAAAAAATTCTTCACTCATTTTAGAAGGATTTGAGGATATGGATATCTGTACAAAATGACAACGCGATTAATTTGAGATTTAATGTATGGAGGATTTTAATTAAGAAAATTGTGGCTGAAAGTTAATTTCGATGTGATTAATTTTCGCACATTCCCAGGGATCATGAGAGAAATGATCATGTGATTACGGAGGGGAAAAACGGTCAGGAAGTGGTTAATTTTCATACTTTTAACTCATTTACTTAAATCATTTTGAGAAAAGGGGGACTATATGGCCTATTAAGGTGACTTCATAGAAGCCACAGAAACTATTGACAACTATTTCTTCCCTCAAAATAATGATGTAAGGTTTGTAATTTAGGTTACTTGTCATACTCCTTACTCAGGTACAATCGATGAAACAGCAGATCACTTACATATATCTATAGAAGACTTTATGACTCATGTTAACAAAGATTCTTGATATTTTTTTATGCAGCCCATTCTTCTTCACCAGCAGCTTCTTCTTCTTGGGGTCTGTCCCAGGTCTTTTCTTCTCTACCAGCGGCTTTATCAGCTTCAGCCTTATCTTCAATAGCTTGAGCTTCGACGTCTTCGATCTTCTTGTAGAAGAACAAATCAACCATAACATCCCATTCTTCCTCTAAAAATCTATTAGCCTCGTTTTTAGCCTTAAAATCTTACTCTTGCCGAGTTCACCTCTGAGGATCAAGACTTCTCTGGCGAGGAGCCAGAAGATCATGGAGATGGATTCGGTGTTTCTGTTGTTGCAGGGGATGGCAACATCGATGAAAGAGAGGGGAGAGTCAGTGTCGCAGAGGGCGATGGTGGGGATGTTAACGTAAGAAGCTTCAACGACGGCTTGTCTATCGCTCTTGGGGTCAACAACAATCAAAAGCTTGGGTTCTCTGAATCTATTACCGAGTTAATACGCTTTGACTCCCACTTTCTTACTGTTTGGTGTTTTGATTGGTGAGGGTACCGGGGGTCCATCTGGCGGAAGAGTTGGCGGAAGCACCAGTGTACTTAGCGTACTTGATGACGGCTCTTTGACCATAAGGTCTGGCGCAGACAACCTTTGCAGATAAATATTATGTATTACTGAAAATTCATACGATGACATCTTCGGGTCTTTCGACGGCGGCGATGACTCTAGCGGCGAGCTTAATCTTTTGCCAGGTCTTTTCGAGGTTGATGATGTGGACACCTTCGGCGTTTTTATGGTCAACATATCTGTTCATTTCGAAGTTGAGGTTCAAGGTACCGAAGTGAGCCTAAACACCATAAATATGGGCAAATAAGGAGAAAGGACGTACATTGCTTCCGAGCAATCTGAGGAAATCTTCTTGCTTTCTAGTGATTGGGGCGTCAGTCATGATTTAAAAATTACCAATAAGTGGTTTATTAAGGAATCTTTAATGATTTTATAAATTAGTTTGTATTAAGTAATAAAGCAAATTAAGTCTTGAGTTTCTGGTCTGGAAGAGCTTGCTCCATAATATTAAATACTCCCTCCTTTTCCCCACCTCATTCAATCACCACAAAAAATTTTACTCTTCTCTCCAATTCCTCTCCATATTTTTATCACAAACATATGGCCTTTTTCCGGAAAATATTTTTTTAATTCTCAATTATCCTAATCAATCAGCTGCTAATTATTTTTTTTTGGTTCATTCATTCAATACTTTCCCATATTACCCGGCCCCCTTTTAACCCACAAAAAGGCCAAATTTATCAACTTTACTCCCAAAAAAATTTTTTGAGAATTTTAGATCATTATTCAGTAATGATTTTTATTATTAAAGAGAGAGGAGCAAAAACGAAATTTCAGAAAAATTGTGGGAAAAATCCAAGGATATGAAATTTATTTCTGTCTTCTAATTATTCTACTGTATTTATATCCCAAAAATTTTTGGGAGTTCCATCCTCTTAGAACTCTAAAGACATCTTGAATTTTTTCGAAGCCCCTCCATAAAAAAATAAATCAAAAATTTTTTAGAAGAAAAAAATTCAAAACCAAATTTTTGGGATAAAAAATTTTCTCAAAAAAGTATCACTTCAAAAAAAAATTCCATTCGTTCAAATAATTTTCCTCTCCAACAATCACTCAAAGGAGATCCTTTCTCTCTGCATCTCAAATTCAGGCAAAGATTTTCCTTCAAATATTTTGCTTGGAATCAATTAGACAAATCAACGTAAAATTGCAAATTTATATTCATTATTTTCCGGTCATATTTTAATTTACTCAAGACTTATGGAAGCTGAAACAATAAATATTCCCCGTGGAGATGAAAAAGCTCCCATGTGTGTTATTGTTATCGGAATGGCAGGAAGTGGAAAATCTACCTTTATCAGTGTAATTTCTCTCTCCCTTATCCACCTAATAACAAAATAGCAACTTGAAAAACAAGCAAGCAAAATTTCTGAAGACAAAGTTCCTTATATTACCAATCTTGATCCTGCTGTTTCCAACATTGCATACACTCCCTTCATTGATATCAGAAACACCATCAAAATTAAAGATGTCATGAAAAACTACAATTTAGGCCCTAATGGAGCAATCTTGACATCCTTAAACCTTTTCTCTGCTCAATTTGACCAAGCTTTAAACAAAATGGAATCTAAAAGAAACACCACTCAGTAATGTTGAATAGAAAATTTACCTAATATTCCTCAAGAATGTACATCGTTGATACTCCTGGTCAAATCGAAGTTTTCTCTTGGTCTGCTTCTGGTACTATTATCTCTCAAATGCTCTCTGCTTCTTTCCCCTCCGTAATTCTATAATTCTTGTGCATTTATCAATAAAAAATTACAAGGCTTTGGTTTATGTTATCGATCTTGCTAGATGTCAAAATCCCAATACTTTCATGTCAAATATGATGTTCTGCTGCAGGTAATGAAAACTCATGAAAATTTGTGATTTACCCCGAATCTATAGTATATTGTATAAGCTCAGACTTCCAATGATTGTTGTTTTCAACAAAACTGATGTTGCTGATCCTGAACAAGTCAAAAGATGGCTTAAAGATTATGAAAGTTACACTGTAAATTATTTTACTGTTCCCAATCCTCAATATGAATAGGAGGATTTAAAGAAGAATGAAACTTATTTGGCAAGTTTAAGTAGATCTTTGGCTCTTTCTTTGGATGAATTCTACAGTGATATCAATGTATAGAAAAATGAAAACCTTGAAATAATTTATTAAAAGGCTGTCTATTTGTCTTCAATGACTGGTGATGGATTCCAAGACTTTTTCGCTGCTACTGAAAAGGCTCGTGAAGAATACTACAAGTAAATTAACCGAAAAGAGTCATAAATATCCTAACAAAAATAGTGTCTTCTTGCCCGATCTTGAAAAACGTATGCAAAACAATGTTGCTGAAAAGAAGAGAGTTGAAGAAGAAATGTCCAAATTCCACAACCAAATGGCTCAAGATAAAAAGGGTGAACTTGATAAAATGTATCCCAACGTTTCCAATCCCAACACAGGTAAAAACAATGTATTTTTAATAAAAACTCACTCTTTCGAAGGTTCCAAATCTTTGTATCAACAAAAGGCTCAAGGAAAAACCAAGATGGAGGAAGTTAAGGAAAAGTTTGATGAAATGAAACTTGAAGATGAGAAAACCCAATAAAATTTGTTTTGATTTATTTTGATGTTTTCAAGATTTTGATGATAATGATAATTAATTCTTGATTGTAATTGTAATATACATACATTTATATATTTTCTATTTTACAATATCAAAACACTGTCCTAAATCCTTTCATCTTTAAATTTGAAAATTTCTGAATCTACCGAGGGTTCGTATAAGAATATGAATTTATTTGCATATAAGTGAAAACAAAATTTTTATTTTAGAAATCACCCTCGAAAATACAAAAATAAAAACAGTATTTCTTCACAATCAAAATGGCATTAAATTATGATTATGATGCTCACTTTGAAGATCGACCTATTGACAGAATCTCTGTTTATACAGAAAAAGATGTACTAGAACTGAGCTTTAAAAATTCTAATGATCAAATCAGGGATTGATATTAATTGGTTTTGATAAAAGGAAAGCTGTGTATAGCATTCTAGAAATCAAAAAGAGTTCTTCTTATGTTCAGAATATCATCAAATTGGAAGAAATTCTTACTGAACAAACTCAAGTCAAAACTGAAGAGCAAATTGTCGCATTCTTAAAATCAAAACAGGGTATATTATCTCTATCAAATGAAAATAATCTCTAAAGATCAAATCAAATTTGCTTGTTCAGCTTATGCCATCTTAGGTATGTATTCTTGTGTGAATTTGTCAACAATTCCAATAGGATTTATCAAACTATTACAAGGGTATTATATGCTACTTGTTACTGAAGCTGAAGCTGTTGCTAAAATTGGAAGTATTTCTCAAAGATTTCAACTTCTTCTTAACCAACCTCGACTAGATCATAAAATCTATAAAGTCAATTTTGTGAGCTATGTTCCATTGTTTAGTTCGTCATCTTTAAGCAGTACAACGAGCAAGGAGAATAAGTATTTTGAATATTCTTTCACTGAACCTCTTACCAATTCCTCCTCAGATATTTGCAATATTTAAAGAGTTTTGATCTGACTACAGGCTTCTATTTTTCAAGTACCTATGATCTAACCAATACTTTTCAAACAAATGTTGTTTCAATGGTGAATTCTGAAAATATTGATTTCTCCCCGCAAAAGTCATATCTGTTCAGTCAATCCCCTCCTGTCAAAACTCACAATGAATATTTTATGTGGAATTATCATCTCATTGAAGAATTCCATCAAGTCATCAAAAATAAACGATGGATTATTCCTTTCATTTATGGATATATTGAACAAATCAGTATAACAAATTTTTGGCAAGAAATAATTAGACTTTTTAGAAATTCAAAAAGTTTTGTTTGTCTATCAGATTATTCTTGTCTCTAGAAGATCTCGATATCATGCTGGAACAAGATATCTTACAAGAGGAATTAATCCATTCGGGTTTGTTGGAAATTTTGTTGAGACTGAACAAATTGTTATCAATTCAAATAAAGGAGCTCTGGGTAACCCAGTTTGTTCATCTTTTGTACAAGTAAGAGGTTCTGTCCCAGCTTATTGGTTCCAAGAAACTAAAGTCCTCACTCCAAAATCTCCTATTCACATGAACCCATCAGCAGATATATATTTTGAAGCAACCAAGAAACATTTTGCAGATTTATTTTGTATGTATGGACCAAATGTGTTTGCACTCAATCTGGTAAAAAAGAAAGAAACTACCAAAAGAGAACAATTTTTGACAGAAATATATCAACAAGCTATTGATTATATCAACCTACAAATCCCAGATGATCTCAAAATTATCTATTACCATCAAGATATGAAAGCTCTTCTCAAAAAAGACAAAGAAGAATTTTTGAATATTACAAACACTTTTGGTCTTGTCTGCTTATCAAAAATCGGATTCTTTTGTGCTGATATCTCCAATAAAAATAGAAAACCAGTCCCACAAACATTCCAAACAGGTGTATTACGTTCAAATTGTGTTGATTGTCTTGATCGAACAAACACTTTCCAACAACTTTTAGGTGAAGCTGCTCTTTCTCTTCAAGTAATTTTACTTATTATTAAATATCAACCTAACCTCTCCATTAAAGATAGCAAAAATGTATGAGATGCAAGGACAAGAAGCACATCATCATGAGTCATTTTTGGATGATATAACTTTGAAACATTTTAGAGAAATGTTTGGTCGTAATGGAGATATCATCTCTTTACAATACGGAGGATCCATTGCTCATAAGACTAATTTTGGCCATGCTCCTAAACAAATCGAATTCTTTACTTCACTCAAAAGATACTACAGCAATACTTTTACTGATCAATACAAACAGAGTGCTATCAATCTCTTCTTAGGTCTTCATAAACCCAATGTTCGCCAACCTCCTCTTTGGGAAACTACTGCTCCAATTATCTGGATGCCAGATACAACTTATTTAGCTAATTTTATTGAAATGGAATCGTAAAAATCAAGATTTTTCATATTCTCATTCTCCTAGGTGGTGGAAGAAACCATTAGAGACATTTTATTCATCAATAACAATAAATTCTGATGTACAGACATTAAAAATGAGACTAAGTCAGCCGCCTGTTGTTAAAGTGGATTCGAATAATTCGATTATTGAGTGTTTACAAGAAGATTTTTCAATGAATATTGTGAGGTCGAGAAAACCATCAATGATTGGAGATATTGAAAGTCTAAAATCTTCATCTAGGTTTGATAGTATTCCAATTTCTGAAAGAATTTGGTTACAAATGCCAGAAAAGAGTCTTGATGTTGGGATAGATCTCTCAAGAAATATAAATTATGCGTATTCTGAAGCTTCAAGTTCTATGAGAGAGGCTCAAAATATGTTGACGAATAAAAATAAACAAACAATGTTTTCAGATGAAGATAGTGGAGGTGAAGCGGATAAAAAGACTCTGGCACTTGATGATAAAAAGTTACTTGTTGATAATTATCAATTAAGCAGTGAACCGAATTTTTCTGTTTCGAATAAAAATACAAGTGTTGTTACTGAGTATAAGAAATTGACAGATTTATCGAAAAAGGTGAGAAAGACGTATAATCAAGTTTTGTACATCGATGAGAAGTTTGATGATATTGACGAAAATATCAAAAAAGAAGGAAAGAATATGAATCGATCAGGTCAATTTCGTGGTCCTTATAAAGTTGTTCGAGAAATTGCTTTCCCAGAAGATCAAAAGTTATTCCAAGAGTATTGTACATTCTTCAAGAAAAATACTGATGAAATGTTTAATGATGAAGAAATGAAAC
>PJUD01000924.1_pt1 | contig 11210 bp, 7 predicted proteins | sample 1512341 | NCBI WGS metagenome assembly PJUD01 (sample SAMN08177675, study PRJNA422409) | Feces metagenome, whole genome shotgun sequencing project. | isolation source: Chicken feces (3) enriched on wood chips: beechwood xylan treatment | host: Gallus gallus | place: USA: Madison | collected 2015-01-15 | reverse complement strand
ATCAGCTTCGAGAGCGGCATGCTGGAGGACCCTTGGTTCGATCCAAGCGCTCCGGAAGTGGAAGAGATGTACGTGCTCAGCGTTTCCCCGGAGAGAGCTCCGGATCAAGCTGAATATATCGAGCTGGATTTCGAGGCCGGCAACTGCGTGGCTATCAACGGCGAGCGTCTGAGTCCGCTTGACGTCATGGAGAAGCTGAACGAAGTCGGCGGCAAGCACGGCATCGGCCGCGTCGACATGGTGGAAAACCGCTTCGTCGGCATGAAAAGCCGCGGCGTGTACGAAACGCCGGGCGGCAGCATCCTGTTCGCCGCTCACCGCAAAATCGAGTCTTTGACCATGGATCGCGACGTGATGCATTTGCGCGATTCCCTGATCTCCAAATACAGCACGCTTGTGTACAACGGCTTCTGGTTTGCTCCTGAGCGTCTGGCCATCCAAGCGCTCGTCAACGAAAGCCAGCAGAACGTGACAGGCACCGTGCGCCTTAAGCTGTACAAGGGCAACATCATCGCCGCCGGACTGAAAAGCCCGGTCAGCCTCTACAACCCGCACATTGCGACGATGGAGGCCGATCCTACGCAAGCGTACGATCAAGGCGACGCTACCGGCTTTATCCGCCTGAACGCTCTGCGCCTGAAGGTTTCTTCCGGCGTCAACGGCGCTTCCGGCATTTAATCGATAAAGTGTAAAAGGGAGAACCGCGCCCGAAGCCTGCCAAACCATCCCCCGCCAGCCGGGGCCATGACGGGAGGCACCTTCGCCGCGCGGCGCTCCCCTTTTGCCGTTTATCGGAGGGTGGCGTTGAGCGTGAGACTTTGCGCATCGGTTAACGGTCTGGCAGGCCGTTACAGGTCCGTGAACGCGGGAGTTTGGTGCTCTAACGGTCTGCCAGACCGTTACAGGTCCGGGAACGCGGGAGTTTGGTGCTCTAACGGTCTGTCAGACCGTAACGTGCTCCTCCGCACCTAGAGGGACGCCGAGGGAACGGATGAGGTTACTCGATAAGGATAAGAGAGGGGTATTCGGATTATGAGCAAGCTGTGGGGGGGCCGTTTTACAAAACAAACGGACCAACTGGTGGAAGAATATACGGCGTCGATTACATTTGATAAAGAGCTGGCTGAGGAGGATATCCAAGGCAGTCTGGCACATGTGACGATGCTTGGCAAGTGCGGCATTTTGCCGGCGGAGGATGTAGAGACGATCAAGGCAGGCCTGCTGAAGGTACGCGAGAAAATCCGCAGCGGCGAGCAGCAGTTCCTGATCGCCGACGAAGATATCCATATGAATATCGAGAAAGCGCTGATCGAAGAGATCGGCCCTGTCGGAGGCAAGCTGCACACGGGGCGTAGCCGTAACGATCAGGTGGCGACGGATATGCACCTGTACCTCCGCAAGCGCGTTGTCGAATTCGTCGAGATGCTGCGCAAGCTCCAGGCGGCGCTGATCGGACAAGCCAAGCAAAATCTCGACACGATCGTGCCGGGCTACACGCATCTACAGCGGGCTCAGCCGATTCTGTTCGCGCATCATCTGATGGCGTACGTATCGATGTTTGGCCGCGATATCGAGCGCCTTCAGGACAGCTATAAGCGTATCGACGCGCTGCCGCTGGGCGCCGGAGCTCTAGCCGGCACGACGTTTGCGATTGATCGTCATTTTACTGCGGAACAGTTGAACTTCGGACGCGTCTATGAGAATAGCCTTGACGCTGTCAGCGACCGCGACTTTATCGTGGAGTTTCTCGCCGGCGCCTCGCTGATCATGACGCATCTGTCGCGCCTGAGCGAAGAGTTGATCCTCTGGTCGAGCACCGAATTCCAGTTCGTTGAACTTGACGACGCGTTCTGCACCGGCTCCAGCATCATGCCGCAGAAGAAAAATCCGGACGTACCGGAGCTCGTTCGCGGCAAAACCGGTCGAGTATACGGCAATCTCGTCGGCCTGCTGACCGTGCTGAAGTCGCTGCCGCTCGCCTACAACAAGGACATGCAAGAAGACAAGGAAGGCATGTTCGATACGGTCAAAACGCTGCAAGGAGCGCTCCAACTGTTCTCCTCGATGATCGAGACGATGAAGGTGCGCAAGGACAAGATGCGCCGTGCCGTCGATCAGGATTTCTCGAACGCAACGGACATCGCCGATTTCCTGGTCGGCAAAGGGCTGCCTTTCCGCCAAGCGCATGAAGTCATCGGCAAGACGGTGCTGTACTGCATCCAGCAGAACAAGTTCCTGCTCGATCTTACACTCGACGAGTTCAAGCAGTTCTCCGATTTGTTCGACGACCGGATCTACGCCGTGCTGCAGCCGGAAGCGGTCGTTAACGCTCGTAACGTCTACGGCGGCACGGCGACTCCTCAGGTGGAAGCTGCTATCGCACGCGCAGAAGCGGAGCTGTCCCGTACAACGAAATGGGTGGAAGAGTACGAACAGAAAAGCCAATAAAAATAGGCCTGTTCATGAGCCGAGATATCAGGTAAGATAAAGCCAATATCATAAATTCGGTCGTGAGGCACACGCCGCTTGCTCCCTTATTGGGGAGTGGGCGGCGTTTTGTTTTAAACGACCGTCGAAGAAGGCGAGGAATGCGAATGAACGATAAAAAAGCCAAACCTCACGACGAAGCGTTCAAGAAGCTGCTACAGACGTTTTTTGCGGAGTTTATCGAGCTCTTTTTCCCGGAGCTCAGCTCTTCGCTGGATCATCGTCATACTCGATTATTGATGCAGGAACTGCTTGTCGATGTCGTAGGCGAAGAGGCTAAAACCTTGGACCTGCTGCTGGAAACCCGATATAAAGCGCTCGACGCTTATATTCTTGTGCATATGGAGCCACAGTCGTATCATCAAAAGGACTTCCGCGAACGGATGTTCATCTACTTCAGCCGTTTGTTCGAGAGGCATCGCAAGGAGCATCGGATGATTATCCCGATTGCCATTTTTACTGCGGGGCAAGGACCGGAGGAGCCGGATACGTTTGTAATGGCAATGCCTGATCATGAGATCGTCCGTTTCAAGTTTCTGAAAGTCGAACTGAGAGCTATGGATTGGAGGCGGTTTATCGCCTCGGATAATCCTGTGGCTGCTGCGCTCTTAGCTAAGATGGGGTACAATGAGAAGGAGAAAAGAGAAATGCGTTCGGCCTATTTGCGAATGCTTTTACGGCTCAGATACAAGCTCGACGACGCGCGAATGGCGCTTTTGATGTCGGTGGCGGATTTATATTTCGAGCCTAATCAGGCCGAGGACGAGAAGCTGTTGGACGAAATATTGAAAGACTATCCGGAGGAAAGGGTGAAGATGATGGAGCTCATGCCCGCTTGGAAACGTTGGGGGTACGAGGAAGGGATTCAAGAAGGCTTGGAAAAAGGAAAAGCCGAGGGAATTGCCGAAGGAATTGCCGAAGAGCGCGCCTCGATTGTCCGTCGGATGATCGCCAAAGGATTTACTCCGGGACAAGTGGCGGATACCCTCGAAATTCCGCTAGTCGAAGTGGAGAAGCTCCGTAAGCTCTGATTCATCGTGCCCATTACAACGAAAGCGAAAGATACCCCGTTCGAAGTTCCGGCTCCGACCGGCGTCGATGCGATTCCTCTCCATGGCGAACTGGCCGATCATCCTAAAATCACCGTATTGGAGGGCGTTGCGTTGCCGGATCATGCCAAATCGGTCGATCTCCACGCTAGAAATGCTATCGTCATCGGTCGTGTCGATCCGGGATCACCTAGTGATCGCAAGAGAACGGCAATACGGCCGGTTTGAGCCAGTGACTACAGGAGAACTAATCCGGAATGGAGTTGACATAAACAACAAGATGGGAGCAGGGACAACGATGAAGGTATTGATTACCGGAGCAAGCAGAGGAATTGGATTAGAGATGGTAAAGAAGTTTGCCGAGCAGGGGCACGACGTTATCGCAGCTGTGCGCAATCCTGCGACGGCGGACAAGCTTACGGGCTTGAAGACGGCTCATGGCAACAAAATCACGATCCTAGAGCTGGATGCCGCCGACGAGAGTTCGGTACGAGCGGCTGCCGGGCAAGTTAGGGCATCATTTGGTCATGTGGACATTCTCATCAATAACGCCGCCATCGCCATCGGCCGGAAGGATGGCGTCGAGAGCGCCGAATTGGAAGACTACGAGGCGACGTTCCAGACGAACGTGTTCGGTCCTGTTCGAGTGTGCAAGCACTTTGTTCCGCTTCTTCGGGAGAGCGACCAAGCGATGATTCTCAACATGTCGTCGGCTTCCGGCATTATTCAGGACGTTCGAAGCCCGGACTATTCCTACGGCATGTCCAAGGCTGCGCTTAATATGTTTACCGGCAAGCTGCGGCATGAGCTGGCTGATAGCGGTATAACCGTCTACGCGATTCATCCCGGCTGGGTTCGCACCGACCAAGGCGGGCCCGAGGCTCCGCTAGACGTCTCCGAGCCGGCGCAGCAAATCTATGAACTGGCTTCCGCATTGCGCAAGCCGGATCACAACGGCTTCTTCATTCATGCCGACGGTTCGAGCCTTCCATTCTAAGACCGACAAGCCGCCCAGACTCTTGGGCGGCTTGTTTCGCTTACTGGAGCGACACTACCGCTTCTCCAACCTCTTCCTATATTCTGACGGGCTGCAGCCTTCAAACTTCTTGAACAGACGGCTAAAGTAGAAAGGATCGGAGAACCCGAGCAATTCGCCGATTTCCTTCGCCAGCAGCTCCGGGTCGGAGCGGATCAGTTGCTTGGCCTTCTCGATCTTTAGATATGCGAGATATTCGATCAGCGGCATTCCTCTGTGCAGCTTGAACAGCTTGCTTAAATAGGGGGCGGTGAGGCCGACGCCTGAGGCGAGCTCCTTCGGATCGAAATTGCGATGGCAATTCGCTATCAGATAATCGTCGAGCTTGTCGACGACTCCTTCCGGAGAGTCGCGGGAAGCGCTGCTTTCCTCGAACAAAGCATTCTCAAGCCGAGTCACCAGAAATTCGCTCATAGTTTCGCCCGAAGTAACGCCCTCCAAACATTCGTCGACGACGGAATCGATATCGGCATCTCTTCGCCAGTACCCTTCGCCTACAGCGTGGAGGGTTCGCTTCACAAGAGACGTGAAGTCCGGAACGGGAAGTCGCGCTAAAAGCCATTCTCCGATTAGCGAGGACATTTCGACTTTGAACAAGCTTTTCTGCTGCAATTGAACCATCGATCTCAATGAGCTCAACCGCTCGTTCGTCAGAACGGCGACAGGTGAGCTGCCACCCGCTGCTTCGAACGTTTCGCTCTCGCGTATCAGCTTGGATACCCCATGCTCGGCCTTCCGCCGCAGCAAATCCCGGAGAAATCCTAGCGATTCGGAGAGATCCGCCAATTGGGCCCTCGGCTCTCCAATCGCGACGTTAACTGCCGACCCCGACTTCCCGCTTAGCCAATGCTGCATCGCTATCGCCAATTGCTCTCTTTCCGCAAACTTCCCGTCGTCATCACCGTCACCATAACCATCACAGTCGTCATCACCGTCACCATAACCATCACAGTCGCCATCACCATCACCGTAACCACGACTATTGTGTTCCACGATCGCGATTTTCTCCAAGGGCGTTCTCCCGCTTAATACCCGGATCGCAGCGCCAGGAACCGCCAGCGCGGAGGCAAGCTCCGCTTCCAAGTCCACAGCGTTTGCCCCCATTCCGGACGTTCCGTCGCATTGCGCCACAAGCAGAGCCAGCGATTGGCCGGCGAACAACTCTTCGGAAAATTCGCCGCTGATCGGCTCGCCCTGCAGCGAGGAGAGCAGCACCGCCCGCTTTTTCTGCTCCCGCCGCTCCCCGAGCATCGCTTCCAGCTTGATCAGCACCTCCCGCACATCGTCTGGCGACACCGGCTTCAGCAAATAGTCGTAGGCCTGAAATTTCAGCGCTTCCTTGGCATAGTCGAAATCTCTGTAGCCGCTCAGAATGACGAACGGGAGCTCGGGGTGCTTTTGCCGGATCGCCTTGATTAATTCCAAGCCGTCCATGACCGGCATGCGAATGTCGGTGAACAGGACGTCCGGGGTTTCCTCCTCCAGCTTCTGCAGAGCGTCGGCGCCGTTGATCGCGGTAGCCGTCACCCGGAAAAGCGTGGAATTCCGCTCGATCTCATACCGAATGTCCCGAATCAAAGGCGGCTCGTCTTCGACTACCATCACCCTGTACATGTCCGTCCTCCGTTCCCGTTTTGATTTTTCCGCCAAAGCTTACCTTTAGTCCCCGTTCCGGAGCGTTCGCGATTTTCATCGTCGCGCTTTCTCCATGCAGAAGCATCAGCCTCGCATACGTGTTGACAATTCCCAGACTATCCGGTCCTGTTCGCAGCTCTTCCTCCGATCTCCCGTCGCGAGAGAACAAAGCCTCGATTCTCGCCTTAAGCGACTCCAAAGCCAACTCGTCGGCTCCCGCCCCGTCGTCAAGGACGGAAATTTCCCAGCGTCCGCCGTCAACCCGTCCCTCGATCCGAATATGCCAAGGAGGGGGAACGGAGGAGAAGGCATGCTTCATCGCATTCTCCACGAAGGGCTGGAGGGTGATTCTTGGAAGCTCAATGTTCTTCAACTCGGAATCGATGTCGATCTCATACTCGAAATGCTCCTCGTAGCGGTATTTCAACAGATTCAAGTAATTCCGCGTATATTCGATTTCGTCTTCGACCCGAACGAAGTCGGAGGAGGAGGTCGTATAGCGAAGCAGCGAGGAGAGCTGCCTGCACATTTCCGCGACCTTCTCGGGCTGCTCGCCGTGCTTGGCCGCGGCTCCGATCGTCGCTAACGTGTTATGGATAAAGTGCGGATTAATCTGGGATTGGAGAGCAACCAGCTGCGCCTTGGCCTCCCGTTCGCCCGCCTCGGTCAATTGCTCGATCGAAAGCTGCAAGCGTGAAAACATTTTTCGAAACAATCGGTCGAGCTGCTGCAGCTCGTTGTTTTTGTCCGAATGATCGATGTTCAGTGCCAAATTGCTCAAGGTCACCTGCTTAAGGGAGCTGCCCAGCGTCCGAAGAGGGAGGGTAAGCCGCTTCGAGCTGCGATGAAGGACGAGCAGCGTCGCCAGCAGGAACAACAAGCCTGCGCCGACAATCAGCGCGTTCAGCCGGCCAACGGAAGCTAACGCCTGCTCTCGAGACTGAGCGATGGCCAGCACATGTCCGGTCAGCGGAGATTGGCGGTAGGCGAGCAGTATCGGTTCGCCCGCACTGTTCCGAACAGATGCCGAGCCGCTGGGTCCTGCAAGCACGTAACGCTTGTACAACGCGGCATCTTCGGCAGAACCCGAGACCGAGGCCGAGACATCGACGGACGGTCGAGGATAAAACAGATCGCCGCTCGCGTCGAAAATATAGAACTCCGAATCGATCGCAGGGTCGGGCTCATATAAGCGAGCCAGATCGCTATATCTTTGCTGCACTTCGATATAGCCGTATTCCTTGCCCGCCGTATCCTTGATTTTGCGGCTAAGGGAAAACACCGGAACCTGAAGCTGCGACCAATTGTCGAGATGCGGGGGAAGCAGCGTGAAGCTGCCGTCCCCGTCCGCCAGCGGTGCGAAGACCGGGATGCTATCCAGTCCGGCTTGGAAGAGCGCTTCCGCATTGTCTACCGACTGAGGGGAGAGGGCGTACCGATGCTCGAAATTAAAAGCGACGATTTTATAGGCGGAGCTGAAAGGACCGTTGATCGAGAAAATCGTATTGGCCAGCTTCCTCGTCTCTTGAACCCCAAGGTCGGGAAGGCTGGCCGGGTTATAGAGATGCTTGGCCAGATTTTCGTCCAGCAACAAGCTGACGTTGATCCTCTCCATATCCTTCACGCGCCCGTCGAACTGCTCCGTTATTTTCTGAAGCAGGCGTTCGGTTCCGGTATATACCTCTTTTTGGACCATTTTCGAGGCGTACACGGCCAAGGCGGCGACAAAGCCGGCGATGATCAACAGAATAAGAATCGAATACGTGACGAAAATTTTCGTCTGAAGGCTCCAATTTTTCAGCATCCGCCCGCCCTCGCTTTCGCAATGCTCCGACTTTTCTGCCTAATGTACCAGACGATTCGACGATTCGTCAAACGCCCGGCCAGCGCGTTATTTTTGTGCCGAATCGTACATGCGTTTTTCCTAACGAGTCCATTCTTCTTCCCGCTGAACGCGTTTACAATAGAAATCGGGACATGTCCGAAGCTCGACAAAACAGTCAGACATCCATATGAACGGGGGAATCGGCAAGTGAATTTACGTCTACGGAAACCCGCGATAGCTCTTCTAACGAGCTTCGTCTTGATTATGCTCGCGGCATGCGGATCGGGGAATAAGGCAGAACCGTCTGCCAGCGGCTCGCAGCCCGCATCCGAAACGCCGTCGGCCAGCCAGGAGACGGCGCCGGAGAAAGTGACGCTTTCGATCATGGTCGGAGGCAACAACAAATTTTATGAAACGATTACTAAGGAATACACAAAGCGCAATCCGCATGTGACCTTTGATCTGCAGACGGTCGACGGAAGCCAGTACGACACGCTGCTCAGAACGCGCATCGCGACGAAGAACCTGCCGGATATCATCGGACATAACGTCTCCGACATGGCGAGAAGATACAACCCGGCTGACAATTTCGTCGATCTGTCCGGCGAACCGTGGGTCGCCCGTCTCGTTAATCCCGACATTCTCAAAATCGGCGGCAAGATTTACAATCTGCCTTTCGCCGCTTCCGGCTCCGCGCTGGGCATCGTCTATAACAAGAAAATATTTGCAGATCTCAACCTGAGCGTGCCAAGAACGTTCGAGGAGCTGTTGCAGGTCAGCGAGACGTTGAAGACGAACGGCATTACGCCGTTCTACCTGGGGAACAAGGACGGCTGGGTCGCGCAAATCTGGGGATTGACCACGTTCTCGGAAGTCGTCAAGGACACCGACATCATGGACAAGATCAACGCCAACCAGCTCAAGCATGCGGATGTTCCGGGCTTTGAAGAGGCTTTGGGACAAATCATGCAGTTGTTCGAGAAAGGCTACGTGAACGAGGACCATCTCTCCGTCGGATTCGACGGTCTGGGGGCGGCGATGAATTCGGGGAAAGCGGCCATGACCGTGCTTGGAGACTTTATCGAAGCGGGAGAGCAATTGGGCGACTACGGCATCTTCGCCACGCCTGGCGTGGATAATCCCGACCTGACCGTCGGCACTGTAACCGGCTGGTTCATCTCCAAAAACTCCAAAAACATCGAAGAAGCGAAGAAGTTTCTGGACTTCTGGAGCCAGCCGGACATTATCGGCATTCAGTACGCGGAAGATCCGAGATTTTCGGCGTTCAAGGACGTCCAGGTCAGCTTTAACCCGCTCATGCAAGGAGAATACGACGAGTACATCTCCCAAGGCAAGGTCGTGCGTCAATACAACGATCTGATCGCCGTAGATACGTCCGAGCTGTTCCGGCTTTATCAGGACATGTTCGGCAAAGGCAAGACGCCTAAGCAGGTGCTGGAGGCTTGGGACGAGAAAGTCGCCGAGCTGGCCAAAGCCGCCGAGCTGCCGGGCTGGTAAGCGATAAGGCGCAGCCGCCGAAGAAGAGGCCGACGACAAGGAAGCCTCTTCTTCCTTTATTCACAGACTCGGAGGAAGACGCCATGAATGCTAGACGGCTTTACCCGCTTTTTTATCTGTATCCCGCTCTGCTGATTTATTTGGCGCTGTTTATTTTTCCGACCTTGTTCAGCTTCGTCTACTCGTTTACGGATTGGAACGCTTATCGCGATACGATCCGGTTTACCGGGCTCGACAACTTCGTCAAAATAACGAAAAACGCCGACCTGATGCTGTCGATCGGCAACACGGTTCTGTTCGCCTTCGTGACCAGTATCGGGAAAAACGTGCTTGGCCTGCTGCTCGCGGTCGCCCTGTGCAGCCGGATCGGATTCAAGCGGCTGTTTCGCACCGTTTTTTTCCTTCCGACCGTGCTCAGCTTTATTGTCGTCGGTGTCCTGTTTACGGCGCTGCTGCATCCCGACGGCTTCCTCAACCAGTTTCTCGGCTTTATCGGACTGGGAGGACTGCGACAGGAGTGGCTGGTGGACCGAAGCATCGTCATGTATACGGTCAGCTTCGTCGACGTGTGGAAGGGCACCGGCTTTCACATGATTATTTTCATGGCCGGTCTGCTCGCGATCCCGCGCGATTACGGAGAAGCCGCGCAGATCGACGGAGCGAATCCGTTTCAGGAGTTTTTCCGCATCAAACTGCCGCTCATGATGCAGGCGGTCAGCGTCAACGTCGTGCTCAGTCTGATCGCCGGCTTCAAGGTGTTCGAGCAGGTGTTCGTGCTGACGAACGGCGGGCCGGGTTATGCCTCCTCGGTGCTGAATTCGATCGCCTTCCAAATGTTCGGGGACGGCCGCTGGGGACTCGGCACGGCGATGAACCTGATCCTGTTTTTGCTCATTACGGCCATCTCCTTCCTGATGCTGGCTTATTTCAAAAGAAAAGAAGTGGACATCTAGCATGAGAAAACGGATAGGAAAGCCTCTACTGGAGCTCGTGCTCGTCGTTGCCGCCTTCTTCTACTTTTTTCCCGTGCTGATGATGATTCTCGGTTCGTTCAAGAGCAGCATGGAGGCGTCCGCCTTCGATCGGCTGTGGCCCGAGGTGTGGGAGTTCGGAAACTTCCGGCAAGTGCTGTCCGGTGAGAGAATGCTGCAATCGCTGAGCAACAGTGTGATCATCTCTATGTTCTCGATCGTGCTGACGGTCGTACTGGCGGCGGTAGCATCCTTCGTCACGGCGAGAAGGCAAAGCCGGTTTGCGTCGGGAGCGTATTTTCTGTTCATCGCGGGCCTCGTCGCTCCTCTGATGTACATTCCAACGATCAAAACGCTGCAATTTCTGAGCCTGATGAATACGTTCACCGGCTTGATTCTGGTCGTCGTCGCGACGAATCTTCCGTTCGCCGTCTTTCTGTTTACCGGCTTTATTAAAGGCATTCCGCGCGAGCTGGACGAGTCGGCTTTCGTGGACGGCTTCGGCACGACGAGAATTTTTTGGTCGATCATTCTGCCCTTGCTGGCGCCGGTTATCGCAACACAATCGATTCTGATGCTGGTTGGCGTGTGGAACGATCTGAGCATGCCGCTGTTTTTCCTGAACGACAGCAGCAAATGGACGCTCCCGATGCTCGTTTACAATTTTATTAGTCAATACGTGCGGAACT
>PJUD01000922.1_pt1 | contig 11213 bp, 15 predicted proteins | sample 1512341 | NCBI WGS metagenome assembly PJUD01 (sample SAMN08177675, study PRJNA422409) | Feces metagenome, whole genome shotgun sequencing project. | isolation source: Chicken feces (3) enriched on wood chips: beechwood xylan treatment | host: Gallus gallus | place: USA: Madison | collected 2015-01-15 | reverse complement strand
TCTTTGTTCACTTCTTTTAAGAATATCCTCATTTCCCAGCAATAATTTATAGCTCACAGGAATTGTCGATATTTTATCAACTTTCTTTGCGCAAATTGTACATTGTTCATTCATCTGAAGTGAAGCTGGCTTTGCTGCAAAGTTTGTCTTGATCAGTCTCACATTCTCATTTGTTTGCATGCAAGGTTCTAAACACAATGGCTTATCCACATATTGACTCATCTTCTTATGTGTCTTGCTTGTCTATTTGGAGATAATAATGAGCTCATAAATTCAACAATTTTTGTTACTTCATTGATTCTAATAGAACTAGTCCATAAGAACCAGACATTTTCATCACGATCGACTTTGAAATATCCCACAATACGTTTTATTGAAATCTTTTCATATGAAATATATGCGATATGTCGAACAATCATATCACACGTTGCTCTCAATTTGCCTGGAATATAACCTCCTCTTAATGGCACTATTTATTCCCAATTACAATTTGTTCTTTAGATAATTCTCTTACCATTTTTACTATAAAAATCTGGTCCATCAAAGGTCAAAGCTCTTTCATACACATCAAATCTTGTCTCATTCAATCTTCTCAAATTCACTCTTTTTGTAAAAACACACACTCTTGGACTCCAAATTGCTTGTATCAACTCTGTTACTTTTAAGCATCCCATAATAATTCAATATTTACCATTATTAGATCCATAAGGAGCAATAAATCGTTGTAAGATTCCAGTTTTATTCTCAAAATTCTTGTAGTCAGAAAACGTCGAAACTAAAAGAACAAATTACAACTCCTTTTTCACAAATCTCATCGCTTACTAAATTCTTTGAGTCCATAATAATCCACTTCATGTTTTGGAAGCTCTTCTTTATCTTCTCTTCCATCTAATTTTACATCTTTTAATCACTTCTCAACCAAATTTTATTACCCTGTTCCATTCCGCGAATCTGAGTCTTATCCAAGAGCCTTGAAAGTTTCTTTTCTTCGTCAATGTTGATAAAATATGCTACAATATCGCCCTCGTTAGCTTTTTTGGTAAATTTCTTTGTGATTTCAGGAAACGTCAAGCTTGATTGTTTCTTTCGTAGGACAACTCCCTCGTTATTGGTAAAATACCATGACATGGGCCTCCCTTTACGAAAGACAATGGTATCAGGAATTTTTATATTCAATTTTTCATTGAAAGGACTGTCTTTTCTCCAAAGTAGGTAGTAAAGATCTTCATTAATGCCATCTCCTTCAATATGAGTCATTTTAGATCTTGTTGTGGGGAATTAAAGAAAAATTAAAGTACACAGAAAAATTTATTGAGTATAGATGTAACAGGTTTTTTCTATATATTAAAAATAAAATCATGCTTAATCAACAATAAAACTTGATTCTCTCCGCTTCATGAAAAGAGTTTCTCTCCCGCCAGAATCCCAAGGTTTTTTTTTCTTCAAAGATATCACAAAATAGTTTAATCCTATTCTGGAGAATTCGTCTCACAGAAAATGTTCACCAAGAGAAGTGACTTTGAGAGAAATAAAAGGATTCAATAATTATCGACTCCCCCAAGAAATAAACAGCATTCAAAATAAATTTCAAATATCTCAAGAAAATAACTGTTGATATTTCCCTAATTTCCAGTTGCAACAGTATATAAATTTTGCCTTTGATTTATAAATAAAACTAACAATAACTTTGCCGTTTAATATGAATCTCGTAGAAAACTTGAGCGAAATTAATCATCTTTCTGTTGGCACCCCAACTTCTATGTTGACTCAAGACTTAACTACTGACAATGCCCATCATTTAACCGCTCCAAGTGCTTTCCTTGCTACAGTTCCTGCACCTGCTAGCGAAGAAACTGCCACTGAAAATGAAGTTAGAGAACCATTAAAGGATATCTCCAAGCAAGCTAAAGGAAACTCCGAGGTTGCTGATCAAGAGCAAGAACAAGAAGAATCTCAAAGCAGCGAAGGAGGAGTTGAAAAGATCAATGATTATGTTGCTAAAGTTCTTGAAAAGATCGTGAAGCAAAGAAATAAAGTTGCCAAATTATCTGCTCTTATGGAAAAGAAGGGTTTAGTTGTTGATAAAAAGGGCTTACAAATCGGAGCTCTTTCGCAAGAATTTGAAGAGATTGTTGCCAACACTCTTGGAAAAGATGCTTTACTTGTGGAGAAAGAAGATGATGAAAATACCCCTATTTCCAAAGAAAATCTCTCACCAGCAAAGAGAAAGCAAATCACCATGAGAGGTAGCAACACAGATGAAAAGAAACAACATGCCGCTTCTTCTCCTTTAAAGATTGTCCCCAAGTATCAAGTTCAAGATGTGCTTCAAGTTTCTAGAAAAGCAATCTCTTATGGCAATAGATTCCCTGGACAAATTGTTGAAGAAGATTTTGAAGTTATTAATAAAAGTGGCCAAGATTTTGTCGTCCAAATCTTTGTTTCTTGCCTCAACGAAGAACTTGTCGATACTGATGAATATGTTTACTCTGTTCGTCGTAGCCATTTATATGATTACAATGACAAGCATTTCTTGATCATGGCTCCTTACTCTTCTGCGTCTTTCAAATTCGCCTTGAAGGTCCCCAACACCAAGTCATTTGATAAAATTCTCGGTGAAGTTAAAATATCTATTCAAGGTCTTCCTGGAAACTATTTCCTTCCCCTTGAAGCTGGCGTTGCTATTCCCAAAATCTACTGCCCCAAAGAGCTCAGATGCAATGGTTTAGAATACCCTGTCATCAAGTTGGCTATTAAAGAAGGAAAGAAACAAGAATGCAAAATTCCCATTAGAAATACTGGAAATATGCCTGTGACTCTTGAGCTTGATTTCTATGAGCCCAAGGTTGAGAATAGACAAAAAGGACAACGTGCCTTCTTTGATTGTATGGTTCATCCTCAAACAATCACCATTGCTCCAAATAGCCAAACCCTCACAAATATTTTAATCAAGCCTTGGAAAATTTTGTCTGTTGTCAAATATGCTGACAAACAAAAACCCGTCAGAAAAATATTGATTGGCAAAGTTAAAGATTCATCTCTCGTCTATTCTTTTGTTTTTTGGATTGAGGTCTATTAGATGTCAATTTTTTTTCATTATACCATCCGTTTGAAGTGTTGAGACAATTCATTCAGATCCTCGAAGACCATTCAGCAATTTTTCTAAATATTTTATTTATTAGATTTTTTTATCTGTAAAGCTCACGTAGGCAGTAGAACATTTATATATGCTTACGCATATAATTAACCTCACCTACATATAATGAGTAATTTATTAATTTATTCAGTGTTCATGATCTCTGTTTTATATAAATCCCTCAAAAGAATTCATTTTTATTAGTATTAATCAATGTTTTTCAAGCAAGCTCAAAATTACACTTATTTAAATAAAACTATATCGAGATATATATATATAGATGAAGTACATAGTCATACATAAAATATTAAGCTTGAGATACAGATTCCGTATGTTGATGTACACTGCTTGTAAAATACATACTCGTCTTTTTACTACCGATTCTGCTGCTCTTTTTACTCATATTCTCTTCTACAATTGATCTTGCCATAGATTCATCAATTCTTTGATGATTCTTTTCGGCATCTTGTCTCTTTGTTACTGTCTTGTGGAAGAACAAGATATATAAACCGCATGGTGCGACCAATGCAACTAATGACCACATTCCATTATTTCCAACAACTATGTTAAAATATTAAAAAACGATTTTCTTGAAAAAATTACATGGAGCGGTCGTGAAGAAATTTCCAATGATACCAAAGACTTGGCCCATGACCATCATTAAGTTCACAGAAATTGATTCTTGAACTGGGAAAGTCATTTCGACAAGAGTTTGGCAAGCAAAAGGTTGGAATCCTAACAACCCAATACCAAGGAGACCACTTAAGGTTAAAACAACTGGTAAGGTGTTGTCTGATTTGATCAGAATTGCCAGGACCACCAAAAATATGACAGATATTCCCATGAAGAATCGGTTCAAAATGTCATAGTTTATTTTTGGATAGCATGTTAATATAGCAGTTCCGACCAGCCCAGCGATAATTCCTGTACACACGAATGTGATTCCGACAATCCCTTGTTGCACCAAAGAATCATGAGGAATAAACAAGACAATAACTGAGGAAAATGTATAAGATTGTCCAACCACTATCAAAAATTAATAATCTCCCACAATTCCCAATCTCTTACAATTTCCGAAACAGATAGCAGCTCCAAGATATCTTTTATCTTTAAAAATAGTTTTGAGTTCAGACCAAAAACTATCATGATCGGTCATTTTCAATAACTAACAAGGTTAATCTCATCTATTCTCATATTTTAATTACAGCAGAGTAACTTGGAGGGATTTCGGGTCTGTCTCTGATACAAAAGACGCCGATAACAAAAGGAATTGTTGCGATAATGGCTTCGTAGAACAACAAGCTTCTAATTGGAGTCTAAATGGAACATAAGACTATTTTTAAATTCAATTTTTACTCCAAGTTCTTCAATTAAATAAGGAGGAAGGATAAATCCAACAGCCCACCCAATAAGATAAGAAAGAGTAGCAATAGTAGAAGCCCAAATTCTTTCCTTTGCAGAGAACCATCTATCAGCAATCACTATACATCATTATTCGATTGTCCTTATTCTCTTAACTTACAAACTGGAACAAAAAACAAGACATTTTGAGCGATTCCTGCAAAATATTGCCCGATCAATGCGATGAAATATGTGTGAGCGGCATAATATCTCAGCCAGCCTCCGATGAGGTTCAAAACCATGGCACTCAACAAAGATACTGTGAACCATTTATACGCCAGCCATGATCCCTACAAGGTTAACACCAATCTAATCTTTAAATTCTATACTAAAAACGAAAATGCCGTATAGACGTACATGGAGGCATCTGAAAACTGAACTATTCCCGATATGTCAACGCCGTAGTAGTCTTCAGCGTTGGGGAGAATGGGAGCGTAGGTAATCCAAAGAACAGCGCTGCTGGCACTAAAAGACTGTTAGTAGTTGTAAATGATTAGATGGGAGACCTGAAAAGGGAGAAAGCGAGAAGGATCCACCATCTTCTGCCTTCAAGATCTGTACCGAACTTTCTGTTTAGGAGCGGTTGGGAGGCTGGGACGAGGGTAGTTGTGTTGTTGATACGTTCTTCAAAGACACTCATAAAAAAAGTAATTGGGGTTTTTTATATTCAATTTTAATCGAGATTGATTAAACAAAAGATTTGAGAATATTTTTGAATATTTTACTAAAAATAGTGTTCTGTTGTATTTTAAACTTGAATCAGTTTTTCTTTAGTTGTTTCAACCTTGGTAGGTGATTTTGGATCCTTTCGAAGGCGAATTCATCCTCCTTCTCATGGAAAGGAGTCCAAGTTATTTAAAGTTAGATAAATAAATGAAGATTTATTAATTAATTAGTCATCTTTGTAATTTTCCCTCCTTCTATGTTTAAAACTCAAATTGAACTCATTCTTCTAACAAGAACAAGAGTTATATTAAAGATATGACTCATTCCCTTTATAAAATCCACAAAGCACCTTTGTCAAACCCTGAAAATTACAAAGTGAGATGATGACACGTCAATAAAAGTAAGAATCAAGGTTCTTAATTTATGAATTAAAAAATCTTAAAGTTATTATAAGGCTGATAACTGATACGTACGTAGCTTTTCTAAAAATCAAGATTTGTTGAAAATTGCACACTTTTTTCATTGACAGGTGTTTTATCGATCATGTTTGAACTGTCCTCAAAAATTTTTATTCTCATTGCACGATGAACTGACCTTCTAACTTTTTTCCCTTCATTGTCAGTTTTTTTTTATTATTGAAGATTTAAACCAGATGCTCATTTAATAATCAAATCAAATTGATGTTAATCTGAGTTTTTTATAACTTTTTTTGTTGAACTTGTTTGCCACTTTTACAAATTAGAACCTCCCTTTTAGGCTTATTCAATTTTGCAATTTACAGTTGATTGAAAACCTGAGATAAGGATAAGATGAAAAAGCCAATTTATGCCTTCAAAGATTGGTTTTAAAGATGAGGAATTATAAAAATTCACTCGCTTAGGAGCCGAATTTAAAAAGAACTGGACTCCAAGACACCTTTTCATTCACCTTGTCTTGAAGATTTTTGATCTTCTAATGTCAACGAATAATTTACCACTTTCTTTATCATTTCCAAAGTAAATCATGAAGAGAACCTCTTCAATTTAGGAATTCTCCTTTCAAAGTCTCAAGTTTATTTAATTTTTATGAAAGATTCGACTATTAATGAGACATTTAATTTCCATATCCCAATAATTTTTAAAAGATTTGGTTTCAATCTTTAATCCACTCAAGGCTTAATATTAAAAAATATTTTTGATTTGATTCAAGTCTCAATGTCTTCAATTTTTTTTTCGTTTTTTCCATTTTATCCTTATCCTTCTTTTCAATAAATTTTACCAGAAGGGCGAATTCAAAGCCTCTAAGGACATCAGTCCACATTTAAAACCCCTCTAAATGAAGAAATAAGGGATATAATTATTTTGAAAGTCTTTCAGGTCATCGAGGTCTTTTTGACTGAAAAGGAAACCTCTCTGCGCATAAAAAATCATATTTTGCCCTTTCATAGTCTCCTTCCTATTCAGAAGAAAGAAATGTTTTTATTTCGTTCCTGAAAAAAATCGTGTAAATTTCTGGACAAAAATGCATCAAACAAAAGTATTTCGATAGCAAAAGTAAAAACAAGCAAATCTCAATTTCAATCAATCATTCCCAATCAGAAATTCTTCTACAAAAACACCGCTCTATTTTTCAAAAATTCTTGCTTTTCTTGCCAACTTAATTTCCATTCAAAACCTTTTCTTACTTTGTCCATCCATATTTCCTTCTTCTCACAATTCTCAGCAATATAATTTTCCCTCATTTGGAACTTTTAAATTTCAGTCCACAAATGATCTTTAAGCGACTCATTAAATTTTTATTTTTATTTTTTAAACAGATTAAGGCCAATTTTAGATCTCCAATATACATTATTATGAGCTTTCACCCACTTTCTTCCTTCGAATCAGACCTGGGATGAGTCCATGATGCACCAACAGCGTTCCAAATCCATCAAAATTCGTTCTCCATACCCCCCAATATGATGTGTCGCCTGATTCTGAAGTTACTTAATTTACAATTTAATATGAGGTCACTCGTATACAGATGATGCTTACACTTTTATTAAATTTAACTCGATACTAATACACTTTTGAGCCCTTATTTTGCAACCCTCCATTTGAGGGCAAAAAACATAGAATTCTTCCTTCTATCTCTCTTTTAGACCATAAATGACCAAAATTCTACTTTTCCCCTTTACTCCCTTCATATATCTCGCAAACTTCTTGCAAATCTGATTCATTCCCAAAGGTTTTTCCCAGCTCCTCAACAGATCTCTTGAAAATGACTCTTGAACCAGTTTGTTTCAAAGCTCTGAGAGGGTTGGGCTTCGATTCTGATGAAGAGAACTGGACCCCCTTTGGTGATGAAATAAAAATCTCCTTTTAAATATTCATGGTTCCTCTCTCCTTATGGTGTGAATTTAGACACGTAAGTCAGATCGAGTCGAGTGGTCCATATTCAAAAATCTCAAAAAGGCTCTTCCAGCGAAAAAAGGGGACTTGCAACAAGTTGGTTTTGGTCGATTTTGACCAAGAAACTGCTTTTCTTCTCCTTTAACTGGACTTGAATTGGACATTTTCCTTTGTGATTCTTTAGTTTCAAGACTCGGGTTTGAAATTTCTGAAAATTTATTTGCCTCCTTTCAAATAAAACAACGAATTTGACACCGCATTTTCAGTAATCTTTAAAATATTTATCAAATTCCAAACATAGATTTCAAAAAAGCTTTTTTGACTTCTTTGGGGCTAAAACAAAATATCTTTTCCAAATCTCCGCATTGCCTGATAATTATAAGCACTAAAAATCGATCTGCTATTTCAAAAATCCTGAAACTCATGAAGATTTCCCAAAAACCTCTTAGAAAGCAAAAGATTATCGATATATTTTCTTGATTTTTAGGCAAAAAATAAAAATTAATAGAAACTACGCCACTATTTAAGCATACCCGATAGACTGATGTCAGATAATCATCTTAAAGAATCTTTAATGGGCACTGAAACTCCAGAAGTTGTCGCAGAAACCCCCGAGACTAAGAATCTCCAAGGTCAAGAATATGGCACAAAATTAGAAGCCAGAAGATGGCTCATTCTGATCGCCTTTTCTATTTTCAGGTAGGATAATTACTCTTGCTTATTCCTCATACCCTTCAAGTGCAAGCTCCGCTATGCAATGGATCACATATTCCCCAATTTCAACAAAAGTCCAAGAATATTATGGTAAAGAAGATGATGATGGTGCCATCCTCGAATTCCCCAATTCTTATATGTATATTTATTTTGCCCTCTCCTTCTTGGTAAAGAAATACCTTTTTATATCTCTAAAGCTCTTCTAGGGATCTTGGCTTGCTTATAGATGGTTTACTTGGGCGTTTTTGGGAGCCCTCCTTTTAAACACTATTGGCGGATGGGTTAGATATGCTGCAGGACATAATTATAGTGGTGCCCTTTTGGGTCAATATCTTGCTGCTCTTGCTCAAAATGTTGTCCTCTTCGTGCCAGTTTGTAAGAATTCTCATTTTCGACACGCTAACATTATTTATAGTGATCTCAGATCGTTGGTTCCCTGTACATGAAAGAACATGGGCTGTCAGTATCGGTACTTTGGCTAACCTTTTCGGATGGGGCTTTGGCTTCTTGTTCCCAACCCTTATTGTGAGAGATCTTGCTGTATAATATTGTTTTTGTTCCAAAAATAAAAGGTTTTAGGATCAAGTTAAAGATTTACTCTTGTATGAGGCTATTATTGCCTCTGTTCCCCTTGCTATTGGTGTCATCTCTATCAAAGAAAGACCAAAGGTTCCTCCCAGTTATTCAGCTGTAACTTTACCTGTCTCTGAGCATAATTTACTCAATTTTTCTTAGTTGGTCAAACTTGGAGATCATGATAGTTTTTGGAAAGAATTCAAGGAAATCATCAAAAACGTCAAATTCATGGTTGCTGCTATTTGCTTCGGAAACTTAATTGGCCAATCTTATTGTATTTCATCAGTTATCACCTTATTCATGGATGACTATACACTTGTAAGGCTTTTTTCTTGACCCATTTTTCTAATTATTTCAATTAGACTCAACAAGGTCTTGTCGGTGTTGTTTTTATTGGCAGTGGTATTATTGGTGGTCTTATTGGTACTTGGTATCTTGGAAGAGGTACCTTGGAAAATTATGACCCTATCTTGAAGGTCTTTATGGTTATCTCTATGGCTGGCTTGATTGCTTTGGCTGCTCTTATTCATAAAGAAAGTATCAGAGACCTTTATATTCTCAATGCAGTCTTGGGTTTTGGTCTTCTCGGATTCCAACCTTTTGCTTGCCAATCTTTGGTTGAAATGACCTTCCCAGTTCAAGAATCTATCTCTGTTAACATGATGATGGTTTTGGGTCAATTGTTTGGTCTTATCGGAAACTACATCTGTACCGCTAAATGTAATAATTTTCTTTTGAAAAATTCATAGTTAACTTTTTCTTATAGTCGTTGGTGATCAAGGTATGTGGTCATTGGTCGTCATTGTTGCTCCTTCTGTGTTCTACATTTTGTTCTTCCATAAAACAGAAACCAAAAGACAAAAGGCTGAAGGAGAACATCAAAGAATTGATCAAGCTGCTATCAACACCATTGTTCATGAAACAGAAAAGGAAGCCATTAATCAAGAAACAGTTGAGAAGAATCAACCTTTTTAAAAATGAGACTAGATTTTATATAAAGTCTCGCTAATTTATCTAATGCAGAGTCCTTTAGGGAAAAAGTTTTTTTTCCTCTCGTTTTGAAAAAGGATATTTTCTTTTTGATTGCTAGACAAGTATATTTTTTGTATAATTCTCTTTCATTCATATAAAGTATTTCCTATATCATTATGAATCATCATTATACAAACCCCTTGAAAATTAATCAAATCTCTCTTTTTGAAAAATCTTTTCTCCAGGAATTTTATTTTTTTATTCAAATGGAAAGAGTATGAATCTGTCTGAATGATAAATAAGTCTGAAAATGCTCTCAAGTTGATCAAAAGATCCACTTTCGGAAGCCTTTATCTCTTGTAAATATTAAATGTTAATTTGATCAAATTGATTTCAAGACAAATAGAGATTATTTGACTTTGACTTTTTAATTTAATGTTTTTAAATTCCCCCTGGCTAATGAATTAGATGAGAGTATTTTTAAGCAGGTCAAGTAAGATTGACATTTAACAGTACATCACATAACAAGCAAGACAAGAGAACAACGAGAAAAGTTTCCTTCCTCAAAAATAAGAATACATAAAAATACATTGAATTCAATTTTGCTTCAAACAAAATTAACAAAAATGACAATAAAACTTATTATTGTGTAGTAGCAACAACAGGAGGAGTTATTTCTGTCTTTGTCGAATCAGTTGGAGGAGCGCAGCCTTTTATAAGAGCTTCACTGCAGCCAATAATTTTGAAAGGGATTCTGGGAGGTTCAGAAAGGTAAATTAACGAAGCTTTGTATCCTTTTTGCAATTTATCTTCTTCACTTGCTTCCTTCTTTAATTTTTTTGTTGGTTTTGTTTTTGAAGGATCTGCTTCTATATAAAAATTGCAAAATCTGGTTTCTTGATCATAATATGGAGTCAAAATGTCCATAATTATTGTATCTTTTATTGCAATAAATGAATGAATATTTCCTGAAATTGGTGTCAAATTTATCAACTCTCCTTCTTCAAAAACTTCATGTGATTCAAGTATCGCATCCAGTCTATTTTATTGAGTTAGTTTTCCCAAGAAGCACAAAAAACATTACTTTATTTCAGCATAAGGATTTTCTTCGATATCATTTATTGGAGTAATGGGTAATTCAAATTGTTTTTCTCGGTCAACCAAGTCAAAAGCTCTTCTATTGATTTGTCCTTTCAAGATTTTGCTTGTAACTAGCATTCCTGGGTGATCATGTAGCGATAATTTCCTTATTTTCAATTAAATTAATATATTGCAAAAATTCCTTACATTCCTGCTGGAATAAAGAAATACCCGACACTTATCATTGCATCCTCCACCGCGGTGGCCGCAGAAATTGTGCCTGGGATAAATGATTCTTT
>PJUD01000920.1_pt1 | contig 11222 bp, 10 predicted proteins | sample 1512341 | NCBI WGS metagenome assembly PJUD01 (sample SAMN08177675, study PRJNA422409) | Feces metagenome, whole genome shotgun sequencing project. | isolation source: Chicken feces (3) enriched on wood chips: beechwood xylan treatment | host: Gallus gallus | place: USA: Madison | collected 2015-01-15 | reverse complement strand
AGTTTCACATTCATTGCCGTTGTAATTTTTGTGCAAAAAAAGAAACAAAATTGATGAGGTTGGGGCTTTTATTTTTAATTGTGAAGAGTTGAATAAATAATAAGTAAATAATAAAATTTGAAACAGTGAAAAACGCTCAGGTCATTTGGTGGCAAGTCAGAGTCCAGAAGATACTGGAAAATAGAGTTTTTCAATCTTTGTTTTTCTCAAAAACTCACTGATGGGCTAAACTTGAAGCAAAAAAACAAGAAAAACTTTTCTTCCATTTTAGAAAAAAGGATGCCGTTAATTTCTACTAAATAAAGTAAACAGAGTCATGTCATGGTATTTTTCTAAATTTGGTTTAGGAACAAGAATTTTCCGTTGTTTGTGGGTAAATGAAGCAAGAATCTCTTTTGAGGCTTTTCTTTAGGGTTAAATCACCTTTCTCATAAATTCTAAAATAGGCAAACGAGGATTATTTTATTATAAATCTCTTGCAATTTTAATGCTTCAAGATATAAAAATTCCTCCCTTGCAAGACTGGGAGTCAGAAAAAGAGATTTTTGAAAGAAGAGAGATTTGAGTTAAGTAATTTCGGAGAAATTAAAAAATGACTTGAAGATTACTCAAAAATTTATGGATACAAAAGAAGTAGGCTGGCCTTAATTTGCTTGAATCTTTGACATAAGCATTCATTAGCCTTAACCTGTTGTGGAAGACTAACCTACAAGATGACTCAATTTTTCGTGAAGGTTAACCTTCAAGGTTCGCCTTTTGATTGATATGTAGGCGAATAAAATAATATTATAAGTTTAATTAGGAATCGGCTGCTATATAAAGCCTACTTCGCTCCTTTTGTTTATAAATAATAACTACTTTTAACTCATATGGCAACTAAAGTTACAATGAAAGCTTGGAGACTTGAACAACCTGGAGTGGAAAATCTCCATCTTGTTTCCGATGAACCTATTCCTCAAACAGTTGAGGATTATGAAGTCCTTATCAAGGTTTTGGCTGTTGGCTTGAACCCTGTTGACTACAAGAGGGTCAAATTCAGACCAAAGGAAAAGTGTCCTTTTGTCATTGGTTTGGATACTGTTGGTATTGTTGAGAAGAGAGGAAGTAAAGTTGATCAAAACAGATTTGTGGAAGGAGAAACTGTTGTTTTGTTGCATGGAAGTTTTGAAAGCAAAGTTGGGTATTTTGCTGAATTCACAGTGCATGATTCAAGATACCTCTCAGTTGTTCCAAAAGAAATTTATCAAGGAAAAGATCTCATTGAAGTCGCTTCTCATTTGGCAGCTTTGCCTTGTCTTCATTCACTGCTTACCAAATCGTCTTCAACAAGCTCAGACTGTTTCCCCAAGACCGTTATCAAGATTTGAGAGGCTTGAAGAATATCGTGGTGAGTGCTGCATCAGGAGGCTTGGGAGGCTTTGTTCTTCAATTTTTAAGAATCTGGAGAGACAGTCTTCCAGAAGAGCAACGAGAACAGGTGAAGCTCATTGCAACTTGCTCAAAGAAGAATGCTGATTACGTTCAGAAGCTTGGAGCAACCCATGTTGTGGATTATTCAAGTGAGGATTTCGTGAAGAGACTCCAAGAACTCAGCGATAATAAGGGAGTGGATATCTTTATTGACAATGTTGGATTTGAGAACAGAAGAATTGGGCTTGAATCATTAGGCTATGAAGGACAATTGGTCCTTTCTGTCGAATCCGGAGACAATTTTGGAGTGAATGAACTCTGGAGCAAGGCTCAATCTGTGCATTCTATTTTTGTTCCTTCAACTTATCTCTCAAGAAATCATGACAAGATGGAGCAACTTCGATTTATTGGTGATGAAGTGTTGAAATTTTATGCTCAAAATCAAATCACCTCATTAGTCAGTGAAATTCTTCCATTTGAACGTGTTAAAGATGGTCTCGAAATTCTTGAAGGAAGACATGCTAGAGGTAAACTAGTTGCGAGATTGTAAGTTAGTTGAGATTGAATTTTTATGATTAGATAAGAATTAGTATGATTTGAAAAAAATCCAAAGATATGATAGTATGATTGATAAATAATAATAAAATAATAATCAGAATAATAAAAAGTCATCCAAAAAGAAGTAGTATTGTGTAGTGTGTAGTGAATGAAAAAACAAAGATATAAATTTGTTGAGTTGAGTGAATTAATTGAATTCTTGGTTTTTTAAAAGCGCTAAAAATACCAAGAGAACTTCATTAAAAATGAAAGTTCATTGTTTGTTTTTGATCTGTGAGAGTTAATCTCAGTTCACATGATCACATCAAAATTGAGTCAAAAATGATATCCATTGCAGTCCATAGAATAGGATGTTTTATTGAGACAAGATATTTTTCATGATCATCTGTAATTCATTTTTAGTGTAGATAGGTTGATTAAACCATTCAGAGCTCTTGATGCTTTCGAGAGTTGGTCTTTCACTGGGGTTATTAGCCCACATTTTATTGAGGAGATCTTTAAAACTTGAGCTAAAAACAACTCTATCATCCATTAAAAGTTGATTTTCTTCCCAAAAGCCTGCATTTTCATTCAAGAACATTTCATATCGGAAGGGCGCTCCTGTTGGGTTGTTGTTTTCTTCAATGAATGGGAAAGCTCCAGCTAGGAGAGTATAAAGGCAGATTCCTAAGGAGTAGACATCTGCAGCAAAGAAATCTCGGCAATGACCAGATTTTACTTCAACGCTTCTATAGTTTGCTGTGCCTTTTGAAAGGAGTTCAGCATCTTCAAACTTTTGAGATAAATCAAAGTCAGCAATTTTAAGAAGAAAGTCTTGTCCAAGAAGAAAGTTTTCTAACTTGAGGTCAAGGTGAGCAAAACCATGAGAATGGAGGTATTGAAGACCTTTGATCATTTGGTGAAAAAAGGTTCTGACTAGTTTTTCATCAGAAAAGTTATAGTCAGTGACTAGGTTGAAAAAATCTCCATATGAGGCATATTCCATAGAAATAAAATCATGGTTTGGAATTGAAAAAGTAAAGAGATTTTCTGGGATATATTGGATGATATTTTCATGTTGTAAAGAGGAGTGGAAATACTTTTCGCGAAGAAGTGAGAGATGGGAAATTTGATCTTGATGAGTGAGAGTTTTCAGGATATATTTTTTGGAATCAGAATGGTTATGAATGAGGTAGATTGTGGATTTGTTTGAGGCGATTGTTTGTTCAAGCTTAAAGCTTGAGCTGATTGAATTGCAAGACAGGGAGCTTGACATTGTTCCTTTGAATTTTTATAGCTTATTTAAAGATTATAAAATTATTCAACCTTGAGATTATGAGCAATAGAATAAATTTTAATCTTAAAAATGAGTTGACTAGCAAAAACTTAGGCACACGTCAGAGAGTTTACTGATGTGATAAGTTCATTGGTTATAAATTTTCGCTTACGTCGTCGAGGCTATTGAACTCCAATTATTAAAAAAACTGTTTATTTGAATTTTTACTTTTTCTAAAAAACTCTTTGAGATTTCACTGTCACTATTGGTGGGGAGAATGGGGAGTGAAGCGAGAGATGGGACTCAAGGGTCTGTTAGAGCCCTTGAAAAGGTCAGGAGTTAGTTTGAGATGTTACTGTCTTTTACTTTAATTTTTACTTTCCCGCGCGCTTGACAACTGGTTTAATCAATATTAATAAATTCATAAGATGAAAAAAGAGTCCCACTCATAAAACTCTTTGAAGAAACTCCCTCTTTTTCAGTGAAAATCATCTAATTAGCTTGGATTATAGTTCTAAGGTTATTATTCGACCCTTGTTTATGTTGAATCATGCAGAGATGAGAAATTAGAGGGATTTTTCTCTCTTTTTTCATATTTCTTATTTCCGAAACACAACTTGAAGATTATCTTTTGAATTCGCTCAGGGAAGAGCTTTCAAGTACAGAACTGACAAAAAACTAGAGAGGTTGAAAAAGATGAATCAAACTAGAGAAAAGTGTATTTTCAATAAATTAATTTTAGAATAATAGTAGCTTTTATTAATTTGAGCGCATCCGTAACTGATGCTTTAAACTATGTTCTGTTGAGTTTTTCAACAAAAATGAAAAGTCTTGATGAGCAGATACTCAAACCAAAAAAAGAAATCTTGAATAAGTTTTTAAAAATGAAATGAGATATAAAGAAAATTTTTTATATAAAATTCTTTTCCTGCTGGAATACGAAGTTTGTATGAGAATAATGCAAAAAAATATTTGACTCTAAAATTAAGAAGTCTAAAATGCTTTATATAAAGGCGAAAGCGAATAATTATACTCAAATTGAGAAAAGACCCGCCTTGCTTATTTTGAGGCATATCTGTATTTGAATTCAAATTTAGGGAGGAAAAAGTGAAATGAGAAAGATTTAAGAAGTTAAAAAAGTAGTTTTTGAGTTTATTACAAATAAACCAAGATACTCAGATTGAAAACTTCTTTCAACTTGATGCAAACTATCAATTTTGACAATTGGGATTTGATGAATTTTTTTTTCAAAATAAAACCCTCTGATAGGAAGGACTAAATTTTGAAGGGAAAAACACTTTTTTTATGTTTAATTTTTAGAAAAAATTCCAAAGCGAAAGAAAAGTGATGTTTTACGCTCAGAAAAAGCAAATTTATATTTTAAAGTTACAAAGTATCTAGCCCAGTTTAATAATTTTCAACTGAACAGATGAGTCATTCATGTTATTATAAAATTTTTAAATGGCGCTAAATGGATAATATCTCATGATATATTTAAATGCATCATTGTATAATATTAATAATTTGGTTTATTTTTGGAGAAAAGCCCTAATCATCATGGCTAATCTCGATTCAATCCAAATCCCTGATTTTGTGACTGAAAAGATCATGAATACCAGCAAATTTACCATCCTCCTTGTGAAAAATGTAGCTGAATCTAAGCACTATATCCTTAAAGTGTATCCTTCAAGCTACGACTTTTCACAGTATGCCTTTCTGACAGAAAAGAATTTTCTCTTGGATCTTCACCATGAGAATATCATTGGGTATGCTCAGAATCCTGTGCTAGAGGCTTCTATTAAAAACCACCAAATTATCCCAGTTGAGTATGCTCCATATGGAGACTTTTTCGATTTAACAACAAACCAAACTCGGTTTGAAGAAAAAGTCGTGAGGACTTTTTTCCATCAGCTCATTGAAGGACTTGAATATCTTCATTCAAAAAATATTGCACACCTTGATATCAAGCCTGAAAATTTGCTTCTGGGAGAAGATTACCAGCTAAAAATTGCCGATTTTGACTTGTCCCAAAATATGGGGGATGAGCGTCTTATCTCTCGAGGAACAGAAAATTACAGAGCTCCTGAAATCTTGAAAGGTTCAAGCAGGAATTTTGTTGCAGCTGATATTTATTCTGCTGGGATCTGTCTCTATATTTTGTTCGCTGGAGCCTTCCCTTTTATAGAAGAGAATGGTGATCTAGTGAGATCTGATATTTTTCGAAATAATAATGCGCTTTTTTGGAGCGAAAATGAAGAATTGTTTGAAGGTGAAGTAGAATTTGATTCAAGTCTCCAAGATTTGCTAAATAGAATGTGGGCTCAAGATCCCGCTCAAAGAATCACCATTGAAGAGATCAAAGTCTCTGAATGGTACAATAAACCCATCTATTCAATGGAGGAGCTCAACGCTAAAATGCCCGAAATTCTAGCTCGTTCCAGGATTAATTAAGGTTGAATTAAAGTTAAGAAATTAAACCAAATCTAAATTTCAAATTATATATCTTTCCATGATGATAATTTTTTTTATTCATAACTTTGCTTTACTTTGCTAAATATTCTATTATGATGACTTACTTTACTCTATATTTATCTGTGTTTGATATAACAGATTTTTTTTTATCTATATCTCGATTGAAAATCAATAAATGTCTTTTGAAAACTCTTTTTTAATTCTGATGAAATAATTTTAGATATTTAAACTTTTTTTTGAAAGATTGTCGTTGATTGAAAAGATAAGAAATAAAATAAAATATAAACAAACATTTTTAGAAATATTTTACATTTGATATTTACAATCATAAGGTCAATTAAATAATAACAACTAGAATACTTTGTATAGTTTGAAGGACTATTGACATCGATTCTAGTTGTTAGTATCATCATGGAACTATTAATTATTGGACAAGGGAAAGTTTTTTGAGATAAATCATTTTTTCTTGCAAGACATTTTGTTCAAGGATTGGTTCATTGTACCATCTTGAAGCTTTAATATCTTTAAGCTTGAGTCTCTTTTTTGGGTCATGAGTGAGCATACCATTCAACAAGTTGATGAAAGACTCACTAAAGAAGTCTTTCCTTCCCACTCTTTCAGCCTTCAATTTCCAAAAGTTTTTGTTGTCATATTTGAAAGCGCTGTAAAATAATAATTTGGAATCAGTTTCAACAAAAGGGTATTCTTTAGCCTTAAGAGCGTAGAGAATGACTCCCAAAGAGTAGATATCAGCTGCCTCTAAATCCTTGCATTTGCCATTCATGACTTCTGGAGCTCTGTACCCAATTGTTCCTCCAGATGTAATGTGTTTATCTGAAATATTTTGTGCTTGATCAAAATCAATTATTTTTAAGAAATAGTTTCTGCCAAGCATAAGGTTTTCTAATTTAAGATCCAAGTGAGCAATGCCTTGAGCATGAACATGCTCGATACCTTCAATTAGCTGATGGAAATATGTGCGAACAACAATCTCATCTCCGAAAAAATCTTTTTGAACTAAATCAAAAAAGTCACCATTAGGGGCGTATTCAGAGAGAATATAGTTGAAGTTTGATTTGTCGCACACAAGTGGGCTATATTGGATCACATTTGGGTGGCGAAGTTGTGCAGCTAACAATTCCTTTTTGTATTGAACAGCTGACAATTGGTCTTTGGGGAAAGCTTTGAGAGCAAATTCAGTATGATTGCAATTCTCAAGAGTGGTATAATAAACACCAAACTTTCCTCTTCCAATCTTTCGATGAATGACGAGGTTTCCTTTAATTTCTGAAGGAGGGGAGTCGAAAGCTAATTTCATTGGATCTTCTAATTGTTGAAATAAATTAAATAATAATTATTATTGTTTTGGTGTAAAGAAAGACGATTTAAGTCCTTGCTTGAATGTCACCAGAATAAATTGGAAGCCTTGCGTTATATTAGAATTGTCTGTATTCTGTATTAAAAATTTTAAGGTTCTTTGTTTTTAAGGAAAATTAAAGGTGAATGGGAAGTTGAATGTCAAGTTTTTTTGAAAGGGAGAGTAGAGACATAAAAACAACATCTCAAGAGAGTCTGTTTTTTCAAGTCTTTGAAGAAATATGAAGAATTCAACTTTTTGCTACTAAATATAGTTAATTCACGGTTTTCTATAGTTTAATATGAGACTAATTTATAGATTTGACTTTTGTTTCAGAGTTGAAATTTCCACACGTTAAGAATCTCTTTTCATTCAAAGCGTTAGTATTTCATGTTTCCTCGTGTTTTGAATCCAGTAAAAAAATCCTTTTCCGCGGGAGTGACTCAACCAAGTCTTGTAAAAATTGATAGAGAAATCAAAATGGGTATTTTACTGTATTCAGACGAGGATAATTAAAATTATAGACGTTGCTGTTCTTTTGAGAAGATGAATTTCAGATGCTATCAGATTCTTAAAGAATAATCCGTTGAAAATATTTTTCCTGATAATTAAAACCATGTACCTGAATTCAAGAATAATAATAATAATAATTTGAAAAGAGGATTTATTGGAAGTAAGGGAGTAAGTAAAAATAAGAATACTTTTTTTTTTTAAGTAAAAGATTTGTTTTACTTGTTAACAAATGAATGAATACTTAGATATGAAATAATATGTTATATAATGAATATATTACGAAATATATTATTTAATGAATGATACTGATTAAAGGTTAGTTTTTTGAGTATAGTGATCACTGGAAGCACTATCACCATGTTTGTCAGCGGGTTTCTTTTGAGTTTGAACACTGGTTTCTTCTTGTTTGGAGGATCTATCAGCAACTTCATCTCTAAAATCTGGGAAACGACGAATCCAGCGATCTTCTCTGGCTGCCTTTGGGACATATCTTTCCTTTTCAAGAGTTTCTTCACTGAAAGCATCAGTTGCAACGCTATCCAAGTTGAGTGGATTGGGATTAAGAGCAGAGACAGGATGATGATTTGCGAGTTGATTTGCAATGTGATCCTATAGAGAGAGATATTGAGGAGGAGATTTAAAGTTAAAAATTACCATTGATCTTGCAAGGATAATGTCTTTTAAAGAAACATTGTTTCCAGCATCATGTGTGGAAAGTCTGACATCAACTTCATTATCAACATGTTTCCAATCAGGATGATGGTCCATTTGATCTATGACGCTTGATGCAGTGTCCATAAAGACAAAGGCTTGTTTCCAGTCGTTAAAGACAAAAGTTTTGGAAAGATGATGAGTTTTGATTTGCTATAAAGTTGAGTGATCAAAATGGGTGAATATTAAACGCGTTTTCCAATGCAGGAATCATCATGTTCGTGAGATTCATCATGATGGGCGCCCTATTGAGGATGAGAAATGGAGAAAAAAATTGATTACATAGGTCCATTCATTGAGATTGTACTGTTTAGCGAGTTCTGAGATCTCATCTCTTTTAAGCTTGGCAGCAGAGACGTCTCTCACTGATTTAAAGTTGCTAAGCTTAGGAATAGAAGCAAAGTAGCGTCTGAAAGCAAAAGAAAGCATGGTTCGTTAGGGGTTTTCTGGAGGATAAAATTATAATATAATTGATGATTGAATAATTTCTTAAAAGGAACAAGCTTGACAAAAATTTAATTTAAGCTTTGTATTTAGAAAGGAAAATAATTTAATTTTGTTTATTTCGAAAATGAAATGGAATTTTCTCTGTTAGATTATTGATCATACGATAACGATAAGCAGCAAAGGATTATTCTATACAATTTAAGAATCACTCTATTGGCATACTCAAAAATATATTCTAAAGGTTACTTTTTATCAGTTATAATTTGAGAACTGAACCATTCGAATCCTTCAAAGATTCCAGCATTCTTTGCAACAGAGCACATGAATAATTCAACGTTTTTACGTAAGATTTTATTATTCTCGTGATCTGTCAAGCCAAGTTGTTGCAATAATTCTGGTTCTGATAAAGCCTTGAGTTTGTCAATTTTATTTCCAAAGATCAAAATTGGAACCTTGGCTAATTTGGGATCATGGATCAGTTTTTCAAGTTCAGCTCTTGAAGTGCTAAGGGCTTCATGATCAGCAGTATCAACAAGGTAGATGATTCCATTAACTGACTCAAAATAATCTTTCCAAATTTTTCTCATGGATTCTTGACCTCCAAGATCGAAAGCTCTGAACTTGACTCTGCCAACTTTCACTTCTTTACAGACAGCAAAATTGGTTGGGTCCAATTGTGCGAATCTGTTTTCAGTAAGTCTGAGCATCATGGATGTTTTGCCAGCATTTTCTAGTCCCAAAAAAAGGACCTTTGCTTCTTTTTGGAACATAGGCAAAGAATAGAAAAGTTTCTTGAACCAATTGACTAAAAACATTGGGTTGAGGGAGATTGGGGATATTTTGATTGTGTATTATTACAAGATGATACAATCGTTTCCCATATTTATAGGGAGAGATAAATGACGTGTTTTTTCTTTTGATTCCTAAAAGTTTAACCTGATTACCCTATCTGACTAGGTTCAAACAATCTCCCTGTAGTTTCATATACCAATTTGAAATAGAATTTTTTATATTCAATGCTTAATTGTTGGTTTAATTTGCTCAGTTTTTACTTACGTGTTTTTTCATGCTTTTGAAAAATAGAAATGGAAATGGAAAAATAAGCTTCCCCCTCTTTATGGGGTGTTAGAATCTGGTTTTAGAATGGATATAAACTTTGTTTTAAGAAGGAAAAGAATAAGAGTTTAATCTTCTATGATTTTTTTTGGAAAGAAATTTCACTTCTGATAAGAAAATGATATGATAAATCAGTTAATTGATGGGATTTTCTTTTTAACACGTAAGTAAAAATATGAAAAGCAAGTTGAAGAGAAAAATCACGAATTATACAAATATTTTACATTGGTTTCAAACCTAACTTAGCTCTTAATGCTAACCAATATTCATCTGAATTTTCATCAGGTTTTGAATCATTTTGTTCTTCATGTTTTCTATCATCTTTTCGATCCTTCTTTCTTTCACGATCTCTATCTCTGCTTCTGCTCTTGCTTCTATCTCTACTATCATCTCTTTTTCTATCTCTTCTTTTTTCTTTGAGAGCCTTTTTCCAACTCTTTTTCTTTTTTCTATCTTTGCTACGACTTCTACTGCGACTTCCGCTCTCACTTCTTGAGCGGTCACGTCTATGTTCTGATCTTGATCTTGATCGACTTTCACTTCCTCTTGTTCTGTACTTCTCTAAATGAATTAATTTGAGTTGAGGAAAATTCTCGATTATTACTCTTTTTCTTTTCCTTTTTTCTCTTTCTTTTTTCTTCTTTTCTTCTGGCTTCCTCTTCGCTATCACGAGAAGGGCTTCTTCTACCTCTCTCTTCACTTTCTCTGTCAGGCTTTAATGCAGCAGCTCTGGGATTTTCGATAAGTTCATTTTCTCCAGCAACAACTCCAGTTCTCTCTCCATTTGCCTTTTCTTTATCAGCTTGAATTTCTGCTAAAAGAGCCTCTTCGTCGTCATCATCATCTTGATCTTCCAAAGCACTATGTCTTGGTTGCAATGTTCCTTGATCTTCGAGAACCTTGAAGGAATTTTAGGAAAAATATGCAATAATGCTAACTTGTCTTTTTAGCAGATGGGGTAAAATTGTGTCACAATAGGCTTCTCTTGTAAGGAGTTCTTCAACAAATTCATCCACATGAATGATTTTATATTCTAATTGAAAAAGTTAGTGAACCACATAAATTAGAACTCGATACTTCCATCAGTTTCTCTAAGTCTTAATTTTCTGTAGTCATTATATCTTGGTTCCAAGTAATTATAAATTTCTTCAGCTCTTCCAATGAGTCTCAAATAAAAGCACCCAAGGGCTGTTACGTATCTATTCACAAATTCAGAAAAATCTTCAAAATCAAGAGATACTTGTAATCTTCATTTTTGATAAATTCGTAAACAATTTCAAGTTCAGGCTGAAGTTGGAGCATCTTGAGAGCAAGACACAAGAATGGAGCGGGTTTTCTACTACCACCATAAGTTCCACCAATATACTCAAGTTCGACTGCCTT
>PJUD01000914.1_pt1 | contig 11298 bp, 10 predicted proteins | sample 1512341 | NCBI WGS metagenome assembly PJUD01 (sample SAMN08177675, study PRJNA422409) | Feces metagenome, whole genome shotgun sequencing project. | isolation source: Chicken feces (3) enriched on wood chips: beechwood xylan treatment | host: Gallus gallus | place: USA: Madison | collected 2015-01-15 | reverse complement strand
TCTTCTTCTTCTTCTTCAAGATTGATAGAAAGATTTAATTTGGCTTGATCAAAAGCTGAACCATATCTTTTGGGTTTTTTATAGATCATGGATTCAGAAGGAGAGGGAGGCTTAACACTTTCAGGAATTTGATGTTCGCGAGATTCTTCTTCCTCTGTGAAATCATCAACAACAATACTTGTATTTTTTTCTGAAGCCAATTCCTGTTCAAGTTTATCCTCTCCTAATGTGGATGTACTGGGATAAAGGTTGGATTCATAGATTGTTTCAGGAACAGGAGTATTGCGAGATTTCAAAGATTTTCTATTCAATTTTTCAAAAGAAACGGCCTGAGAGCTTTCCATGATGGTATATGTTGATGGATTTGGTTTCATATTGGGAGATGTCCAATTCGTTGGCTGGAATCCAGTTTTGGATTTTTGAGCAGCGTTTTTATTGGGAGTTTTTGGCTTTTGTTTGATGTTGACTTCCGGGGCAAGATTGCCAGTGATTTTGGAAGATTTTATTCCCTTGATGATTTTCTTATTCATGAATTTCTTGGAGTCTGGTTGTAAAAAGGCATTTTGATCATTGATTTCAACAACAAACTCTTTTCGGCCAGGTGAAAGCATGGAGTTTCTATCAATCTGGGGAGCTTTAAAATTCCTGTTGGCAGACTTTCTAACAAATTCTCGACTCTCATGAACACTTTTTTCAAGTCCATAAGTCAAATCAGAGCCGTTAAATAATTTTGGAGAGATATTGTAGTTGATAAGGTCTTGAAGAGTGTGGTGTGATGGGCGTTCTGATAATATCGATGGTAGAGAGTCTATTGAAGTATCATGATCATTTGTTTCAAAGTAGTAGTTATCAGTTGCCATTTAAATTTTGCTGCTTATTCTTTTAAATTTTAAACTGTATTGTGATTTTCTTTGACATTGAGAGTAAAATTGTCACATTTCTTCAAACATTGAAAAATGAAATGCAGAGAAAATTTATGAATTCTTTTCTTCCAAATCAATTCAAATAAGTTCCTTTGTCCTGTTGTGCAAGAAGAAGAAAAGAAGTTTTTGAAGAATTTCTTTTCCAATATTTCTCACAAAGAGATCAAATTATTTTTTTTCCCCATTACGAAAATTCTTTGATGTTCATATCCTTTAATGAAAATGTATAATAATTCATTTAGAGAGCATAGATTTTCTCTAACTGCTAGTCCATCTCAGATTTTTCACAAATAGGGAACTTCCGTTTATGGGACCCACCGCAGTTTTAGATTCCTTTGCTGGTCAATTAGACTCTCAATCCATTGGATTTCTGAGATCATACAAGCAAAAGATTTCGGTGAAATTCGAAATGTTGCTGCACAAAAATAAAAGCTGGACTGAAAAAGATCTGGCGGCAGAAAAAAATGTTGAACAAAAGAGAGCAGTCATTTTGATTGAAATTTTTAATTTCTTTCCAACAAATGGATCTTACAAAATTTCCTCAAGAAAAAACTGATAACTTTGATTTTGTGAGATTTTTTTTTTCTTCTCAATGTTTCAGAATTTTCCAGAAGATAAAAGAATCAGAACACTGCCGAAAAAACTTCAAAAATATTTTTGTGAATTTCTTTTTTTTTCTTCTCAGTCTTTCGAAATTTTTCATAAAAATCCATCAAAAAAGTTCTTTTAATTCTTCTCTAAAAAAATAATAAAAACTCTTGTCATTTTTCCCAAAAATTGATTTTCTCGTATTTTTCCCTTTATGTGGAAATTTTGGCATTCTCTTTCTTTAAATTCAAATAAATTTTTATGAGAAATCCATTCCAAAACTGAAAGTTTCAATCTTTAAAATTCCAATTGAATCTCCTTCATTCTCAATTCGAGAAGTTTCTGGGCAAAAAATCAAATGGTTAGACATCTAAAATGACAAAAGAAATTTTCATTCATTCAAACAAAAAACTTTGAGAAAGAGGTGAATTTGCAAACAAACCCAAAGAATCCTCCAAAGTCATTCAAGAAGATGAAAATTACAAGTTTCTGTGGTATGAGAGGATCAAAAAATTTTTTGACAGGAAAATATTTCGAAAACTCTGCGGTTGGTCTTTCCCAACGCTAAGAAATTCATTAAAGAAAAATCAGGAAAAACGATCTTGATAATTCTTTCATCCTATTTTCCTATAAAATACAATTTCAGAACTAATAAATTTTTTTGCCTAAGATAAAGACTGAACAATAGAAAAAGCCTATGGAAAATGTAGGTGAAGATCGAATATCATTTTTCTGACTTAAATAAAGACTGAACAAGAGGAAAATGGTGACACTGAGAAACCTTTTTTTTCATGGAGATGAATCAAACCTGAACAATAGAAAAATTGGTGCAAAATTGTGAAGGTTGCAACTATTTTTCACCGAGATGAAGACTGAACACGAGAAAATTTCGGGGAGAGTGCGAAGGAAGTTTGGAAATTATTTTCTTTTTCGACTGTGATCAAGAATGAACAATAGAAGAATTTATGAAATGTTGATAAAGGTTAGAAATCACTTTTTTGACTTAGACAACGACTGATACGAGAAAGAATTGTAAAGGTAAGGAATCATTTCTTTACTAAGATGAACACTGGACAATAGAAAAAATCTTTGGAGAATAATAAAGGCCAGAAATTTTTCTTTAGATTTAGATTAAGACGTTCAAAGAAAATGAATTTCAAACTTTTTTTTCTTTTAAAAATCTGTTATTTGTTAAAATCCTCTAAAGATTTATCAGAATAATTATCAATAATTTCAGAAGATCCATGTAAATATTTTTTTCTTACTGTCAAGATGAGTTTCGATTTAGTCATAATATTCATTAACACTCGTAGATATTATGAAGGGTTTCATTATGAGGAGAGATTAAGTATTTACGGAAGAATACAAAAATATTTTCCCTAATACTACAAGTAAATATTCTCAAATCACTTCATTAAAAATCTCCAATCTCCAATCTTGCTTCATGCTTTATAGATATTAAATTTAGTAATAGAAGAATGAATCAGTCACATTAACCAGTTTTTTTTCCTTTTTTAAGTTGAGGTGCATTATTTTTACTTTCTTCTTTCTTTCTTTTTCGATCTTGGTAGACTATGAAAAAGTGAGTTTCTTCAATCAATAAACAAGAAATTACTTTGACTTTTATAGGTTTTTTTTGCTTCAGCTCTAGCATCAAAATCAATAACATATCTGTCTCCATCTTCATTATCGCCGTAGTTTTCTTCTGTAATATTAAACTCGCCCGACTTTGTTAGTTTGGACCACCCATCCTCCGCAGGTTGGAGGTATTCAGGGATTTCCGTTAATTCTGGGTACACAAAGGATTCTACACCAGCTGCACGCATTCTAATGTTGAACTCGATTAATGCTCTCACTTTTCCTTCATCTAAACGATACTTTATTTTTTGACATAAATGTTGGCGCACAAGGCTGTTTTGCTTAAACCTATCATATGTATTTTGAGTGGGGAATTCTCCAATAAAACGTTCTGAGAAACGAGGTTTTCCTTTTTTCTGATCACGATTTTTTTGCTTATCATTTGGATTTTTCACCTGGTCTTGGGATTGACTTTGAAGAGATTTATGCGAGGATTTTGAGGATACAAATCGTCTAAAGCCCGAGTTAAGATTCTGTTGAGGTTTAGCAAGATCTCTAAACAATGAAAGGTCGTCGTTGTCGACAGCTTCAAGACCTCCATATCCATAAGCATCAGCTTCACGGTTTGATTGATTCATGAATGGTTGAGAGGTGTCAGAACCGAGGATGCTACGAGAGCATGGTGGAACACTGTTTGTTGCGGGTTCCTTCAGTTTATCAGGAAGATCTTGAAACAAGAACAGGTCATTCTTTTCAACATGGCCAAGAGGTCCATATCTACGGTTTGCTTGATTCATGAATGGTTGAGAACCGAGGATGCTACGAGAGCATGGTGGAACACTGTTTTTTGGGATTTCTTTAAGTTGAGAAACAAGATCTCTCAACAATGACAGGTCGCTCTTGCCAACAGCTCCAATATTTCCATATCCAAAAGCATAAGCATCAGCATCAGCATCAGCCTCAGCTTTACTGTTTGATTCTTTCATGAGTGATTGAGAACCGAAGATGCTATGAGAGCATGGTGGAACACTGTTTTTTGGGATTTCTTTAAGTTGAGAAACAAGATCTCTCAACAATGACAGGTCGCTCTTGCCAACAGCTCCAATATTTCCATATCCATCAACATCGTCTTCACTATAATAAGATTCCTCTTCGGTAATTGTTGACAGAGAACAATTTGGAGGAGAATTTGGAATGGTGCGGTGAGCCTCGCGGTTCAGTGACATTCAAATATTTTTGAAATTTTTTGAATTATAATTCAAGTTGATGAAATCTATATTAACGATAAATTCAAAAAATTCGAACCAATAGATTCTGATTATTTTTGTGCCATTTCTCAAAGTGTCGCTCATTTGAATATTTTTTGATTAAATCAACTCAGTGACTAATTATATATTTTTAACCCTGAATGGAAGAGTCTCCATCGAAGCCAAATTTGAATTTTATGATTTTTCATAGATTAATCAAAAAAGTGATTAAAAATTCACCAACTTTTTTTTTCAATCTTTTTTCTAATTTATTAAATTCTCTCTATTGTTAAGTCTTTTTTTTCTAAATCCATTGAATTCTCTATATTTTACGATCTTTATCCGCGTTAAAAAGCATTTCAATAGACTTTTCTCTAGTCGGAATACTCATATTTGTATTTTCTAATCTTATTTGAAACTGACTAATTTTGAAATCTCAAAAATCTAGTTCATGAAGAACAAGCTTCAGAAGGGCAAGATCTTGTTTTCTGATTGATACTGAGAGAAAAGAAAACTGTTTTTTTTACTTCTGATGAATTCAAAACGTTCGTTGAAATTTGCCATTTTTGTGATTCTTCGTTTCGTAAAAATTTAGGAAATGAGCAAAAAATAACTGAAAAAAGAATTTTGAGTTTAGAAACACAACAGAAGAAAAAGGTGGTTTTTGAAACACTAAAATAAAATGCCTGATAATATTAAGTGTCACATGAGGTGAGAAAGTGAAAAAAAGAACAAAACAATGAAATTTAATCAGAGAATAAATTTTGAGGGACAAGGAAAAGTCGAATAAAAAAACTGTTGCCCTCAGATGAGAATGCTCATTAAGATCTCAGTGACAAACTCCGTTGGTTGATGTAAAGGTCCTGAATACCAGCTAGAATATGCTTTAAAATTCGAGAAGCAACGATATCTTTTCAGAGATGAAAAATTATTTTTGTCCTTTTAACTTGAAAATTATGCACCAGTGATTCTTTGAAGAGGAAGATTTTTCCGATTTTGGAGCTGGTAGAATGTAGAGAATTGTGTGATATCTTGAGGGATTTGTGCCATGATTGTAATGTAAAAGAGACACTTGATAGTATGATCAAGTTTATGATGTCTCAGTTTTTCTGGGTTTGAAGCTTTTCGCAATGTTTCAAAAATTCTCTTTATTTTTTTCTCTAAATTTTTTTGATCTTGAAAAAAGCCAAATAAAAATTTTTCTTTGATGAAACTGATTTCAAATTTTTTATTATTCGAAAAATTGTCTTTAGAGAGATGAAATCTTGAGAGATAGGGAATATCAAAAATTGTGATGACTCTTTCGTTCCAAAGAAAAAAAAGAGGATCTGAAAATTATTTAGAGGTGAGTAGGAGTTGGCTTAAGAAACGATCTTTTGGATCGCCCGACCGGACGAAAGGGACTTTTTTGATAATGATATTGTAGAACCTCTCCTTTCTTCCGCGAAAAATAACTTGAATTTGAAAGCTCTTCTCCTCAATAAGCAAAACGAAAATACGAAAAGGGATTTAAAAAAAAAGAAATCAAGCCACTTCCTCCTTTTGAAGATTTGAGGAAAATATTGAAGAAAGAAAAAAAATTCGAACAGACGCATCAATATTGCTATGTTCCGTCATTGGACACTTTTCCTTGGTTCCCCGCGCTCAAGAAATTAATTTTCATTCTGAACTTCGATGGAATAGGTGACAAAAAATTTTTAAGTTGGAAACTACTTGCTTCCTCATAATAATAACAATAAAAGAATTTGATATGAAAAAGATAGTTTTCAAAACTGACAAACAGCATCCTCATTTGGAGATAGTCCTTGAACTTTCTCAGAATCGATCATCCGAAATATTCTATTTAATCACAAATTTAAAAATATTCTGCCAAAGACTAAAATATTTTAAAATTGATTCATGATTTGGAATTTGAATATCACAGTAAAAATTTTAAGTAATTGATCTTCAAATGCTATGACTACTGCTTCAATATTGAAATCATTTTTTTTAAAATTCTTTTTTGAAAAAGGCAACGTTATGATTCCAAACTCCAAGCTCCAATTTCCTATTTTCATTTCGGGATCGAACACCTCTAAAATCAGTTTCGAAAGCTACCAGGCAGAGGTTGGGATTTCTAAATTGAGAGCCAAGCGTTAAACGTTTCAAATTCACCTTCATCAAAATTAGTCTATTTTTAAGGAGACTAACTCCGATTTTATTTCTTCTTTTGAAGAAATCTTTTTCTGTTGGTTAAATGGAGACCTTTTGACAGGGTTTTCTGAAGAAAAGTCAGGAATATTTGCCATGGCTATTTATTCCTTGGGATGAATATTTTTTTTCCTTCAAAAAATTTACCTCTCCTCAAGTCCAATCCAAGTGAGTTTTGGTGGAGGCAAAATTCTATTTGAAAAAAGAAAATAACGACAAACGACAAAAGTGAGGTTTTTGAAATTCAAAAACTCTTAAATCCTGAACTTAAAAACCTAATCTGAGATGCCAATAGTTCCATCACTGAATGTTTCTTGAGCTCTTTCCTCAAAATTCAACAATGAAAGAAACTTATGAGGGAAAATTATTTTTTTGTTGGTAATTTTCTCAGAAGCGAAAAGTCTAGATAGAGGCTTAACTTTGTCAAGAGGATGTTTTGATTTAACGCCTGACTTGATGCTATTCCTCCATTTCCTGTTTGCAAAAATACACCCAAAATTAAACAACTCTCTGAACGTTTTCAACTAATATCCACAGTTCATTAAACATCAAATTGAAGCCAAAATTTTCTTTACCCTCAGAACTGAATAATTCAAAATTCAAAGTGATCATAAAATAATAAATTTTTAATTCAAATACTCTTTCTTGTAAATAAGCATCAAAATACAATCACTATAATTTTGTGAGAACCGACCTTCTAATAGTTTCTTATGCAACAGAGCAAAGTGAAATGAAGAAGATACTTTGAGATTTTAATTGATAAACCGCGATTTACAATAGTTTAAAATTAATCAAATAATTTATTTGTTTCAATTTCAATATTCAACCCGCCTCTTTCTATCATATAATATAAAATTTTCGTTTCTTCTTTCAAGAGAAGCTGACAATGAAAAAAGCCCAGTCATATTTTTCAATCCCAAAAATGTCAGATTTGCCCAAAATCTCATCCTAAGCATTGAAATCGAATTTCTGCGAAAATATCATTTTCAGCACTGGCTCTCATATTTTTCTTTTTTGCGCTAAAAGTTTAGGATTTGTTCTAAAGACGAGTTGAGAATGCTATTTTTCTAGTTTATCTGTTTGGAATTTACAAAAAACAACAATTAATTTTTTGGAAAATAATTTCAACCAATCTTTTTCCAAAATTAAAAATTTTATACAGGAAAAAGCCTTCGAGTTTCCGGGCTCAGTTTGCTGTCAAGGAATTTAATTTTTCGAGATTCTATTTTGGTGAGATATTGAAGTCCACCTAAACGGCTTTTTCTTAAACAATTCAATTTTTTCATCTGGATGTTTTTCTCACTTGCAGGAGACTATTTTTCAAAAACTGACTTGTTGAACTTCTTTCCCTTCTTTACTCTAAGGACTTTGAACCTTTAAAAATCTTGAAAAAACAACAAGAAGGCCAAAGAGATAAATTTTCTGAAAGAGTTTTGAATTGGTGATTTTCGTGATGAAATTAAAAACCGGAATTTATCCGGGAGTCTGCTAGATGCGATTTTGAGGTTATTATTTTTGCTTATTTTTGCTCTTCCGCCTATTTGGTATCCATAATGTTTCTGTTCACGACTTTATTTATAATTGAACCTTTATATGAGTGGGGGGGGGGCGATCACGATTTTTTAACAGTTTTTCGACACAATCTTTCTCGAACGCGCGTTATGGGCGCCAAGCACATCATACCCCGTTTGTATCACTGGCTGTTCCGTGAAAACTAATCAACTCAAGAAACTCAGAAAAAGTTTGGATTTTGCCTTTTATTTATCGCACTTTAAATATATCTAAAATACTAAGTTTTTCCTTCCTGGAGAAAAAATTAAAAAAAGCTCCCACCTATTTCAGGGTTAAAAAAAGCCAAAGGAAGACCACAGTATCCTATCTTCAATGTCCTCTGCTAAAGTTGCTTCCAACAGTTATCTCCAGCGTTTCAATCCTTTTATTTCAAGTGTTCAACCAAAACAAGTTGAGCCTATTTCTCACGACCCTCAAGACTATGAAGATACAATTATCATTTTTCGAAGGTTTTCATTAGTCCAAATTTAGACTGGTGTTCTCTCAGCGAATTGGACATTCAAGGCGAAGAAATTCAGACGAAAGAAATCAAAGGGAGAAATTGATTCACATGTTAACTTTTAACTATATCACGCCTTCTCATGATAATCGAACAAAAAAATCTTCATCAAAACTGACATTTGTTCGCTGAAATCCCAAAAACTTGGAAAACCTGTTTTTATTCTCCCTCCTCTTACAAGTTCTTGTTAATAAAATTTCAACCTTGTTGGCCATGAAAAGGATCAATTTAAAATTTGTCTCAAATATATCCCCTTCTTGTTACAACCATTTTAGTGGATCTAATTTGACATTTTGCTCTCACTTACAAAGGTTTTTCAGGCTTTATTGAAGCCATTTTGAGACAATATATGAAAATAATAATTTTATCTTGTTTTTTAGACAAGAAAAAGTGTATTTTATTTTTCTAAAAGACAGATAGTTAAAACTTCATTTTTGTACTTTCTTTGCAAAATCAGAATTTTTTTATACTATCCTGAAGAAACTAAAAAGGTGCTTTGTATTTCATTCTATTTATCTCTCAATTAGTTCTTCTCAGTTTTGGTTCTGGAAGAATAAAATTATAAAATTTATTATTCTTCAAGGTTTCTCTTGTTTCTTCCTCCTCTGACTTACATTTTCAAAAATCGAATTCTATGATTGATATTTGAGTTCCATTTGGAATTTTAATAAGCTTTTCGAAGCTTTATCATAAGGAAATCAGATGTCCTGCTGCTTGGTTGGTTCCTCTGCTTGCTAAAAACTAATTTGATTTTTCTACAAAGCTTTCATAATTTCTATTCTTCACTGTCGATTTGTGGAGATCTTTTTGAGCATCTCTTTCAGAAAATGTTTCAGGCAAATATTGAAAAAAATACTTTCAGAACAATCAAACTTTGAAATTTTTTAAAGTGGAAGAAAAATGCTGTTTTCACCAGATCAGAACTTCAAAATTTTATTTGATATTTATAAATCATGAAAAGTTTCATTTCTCTGGACTTTTTAAATCCTCTAAAAAGTTTTTGCTGATTTTTGATCTTCCAAAAAATTACAAATTTAGTTGATTTGTCCAGATCTAAAAAGAATTGTGAGTCAGAAGGTCACGTATCGAAACCTGGAAATTATGGTCTGACCTTCAAATTTCAAGCTCTCAAGAATCCAATCAAACCCTTGATTTTTAGAAACTTGAGAAAGAGCCAAGTTGACAATATGAATTTTTTCCAGGTTTGTGAAAAGGAAAAAGAAAAACACTTCAGGGATGAGGTTAAGAAAAATATTTCAAATGCCCTTCATTCAAAACATCTTTCTAAAAGGTTTGCTCATTAGAGAAATGATTTGATGACGATTATGATTCTAATTTGGCTAGATCGTTATTAAAAGATCGTCTGGAATGTAGGGTTACCCTTATCGAATGAAAGATTTCACAAATATTCAGAAAAGTTGCAAAATCTTTTTGGAATGAAAACAAAAAGATTTTTCCAATTCTTTTGAAGAGAAAAAAAAATTTCGAAAATTGGGATCTTGATTCTTTGCGTCGAGAAAAGAAAAGCGATTTTCCACCTGAAATTTTAAGATAATTCTTTTTGCAAATGATGGAGTTCACAACTTGAACGAGGCTCCTCAAACACTTCAATCTGATACTATTAAAATAGATCCTCTTATTAGAGAAAAGAATGGTAATCCTTCTTGTCATGAAAGAATAACTGAAAGAAACCATAATTTAAACTGGAGTGAATTTGTATATCACAAATTGAAAGAAGAGCTTTTGAAAGCTGTATTTCTTTTGTTCACATTGTTTTTGTTTGAAGTCAAAGTGTATGGACTCAGTTCAAAAACAATTAGCTCAAAGGTTTTGTAAAAAAAAAAGAATTTTCTCCACTTGAAATTTCAAAAACCTTCTGAACAAAGAAGCAACTTTTAGAATTGATTAAGCTTGGCCAATCTTCACCATCTCTCACAGATTTTTCTAATGTTTAGTCTTTACTAAATAGAGTAAACAAAATGGTTATTTTTTCTCTCTTTTTGAGTCTTTGGTGAATTTTTTCTATTGTTCAGACTTTATCAAAACTTTTCTATTGTTCGGTCTTTATCAAAACTTTTTCTATTGTTCAGTCTCTGCCAGATTTTTTCTATTGTTCAGTCTTTATGAAAACTTTTCTATTGTTCAGTCTTTATCAAAAATTTTCTATTGTTCAGTCTTTATCAAAACTTTTTCCATTGTTCGGTCTTTATCACACCTTTTCTATTGTTCAGTCTTGATCAAAACTTTTCTATTGTTCAGTCTTTATCAAAACTTTTTCCATTGTTCAGTCTTTATCAAAACTTTTCCATTGTTCAGTCTTTATCAAAAATTTTCTATTGTTCAGTCTTTATCAAAAACTTTCTATTGTTCAGTCTTTATCAAAACTTTTCTATTGTTCAGTCTTTATCAAAAATTTTCTATTGTTCAGTCTTTATCACACCTTTTCTATTGTTCAGTCTTTATCACACCTTTTCTATTGTTCAGTCTTGATCAAAACTTTTCTATTGTTCAGTCTTTATCAAAACTTTTTCCATTGTTCAGTCTCTGCCAGATTTTTTCTATTGTTCAGTCTTGATCAAAAATTTTCTATTGTTCAGTTTTTATCAAAACTTTTTCCATTGTTCAGTCTCTGCCAGACTTTTTCTATTGTTCAGTCTTGATCAAAAACTTTCTATTGTTCAGTCTTTATCACACCTTTTCT
>PJUD01000913.1_pt1 | contig 11307 bp, 9 predicted proteins | sample 1512341 | NCBI WGS metagenome assembly PJUD01 (sample SAMN08177675, study PRJNA422409) | Feces metagenome, whole genome shotgun sequencing project. | isolation source: Chicken feces (3) enriched on wood chips: beechwood xylan treatment | host: Gallus gallus | place: USA: Madison | collected 2015-01-15 | reverse complement strand
TTCTACAATTGCATGCCAAACGAAACGTCTTTCTCAGGACACGATTACCCTTATTTTCAAGCAGATGGTTATTTCGCGACAGCTGATATGTACCTTGATTATAGCTATTGGAAACTCCACAAATTGTCAAATGCTGCAATAGCGATCTCATGCACTTCTCAAAGAACCGAGCTTTCTGGAACAAAAATGTTTGGAATCCTCGGAATGGGAACCCGAGAGTATGCAAAAAACAACTTTTTGAAGAGCTCAAGCTCTTTTTCTATTTATATCAGAAGAGATTTGCTTGATGGGCTCCTGTTGTTTGAAAGGGATTTTGCTTATGCTCAATCGAAAAAAGCTTTAGCGATCCTGAAGGCAGATGAAGATTGGATTGTCAGATCTGGGGAAGGAGATGGGCAAACGAGTATCCAGATTAAAAATCTGGATGTTGTATCGAAGTTCGATTCGATGTTTGACGTTGGTTTTTCTGGGATCGGATTGCCATTGAATATTTATTTGAGCGTTATCAGTGCTCTTGAAGAAGTGACAAACATGAAATGCAATTCTGTCTCTTCTTTTGCATCTTGCACTTATCAAGGCGAGATTAGTCTCCCAAATATAAGGGTTAATATGAGCTCCTCCTCAATTATAATCATTCCTCCTGAAATTTATGTTAAATATAATGAACCTTCAAATTCTATCCTTCAGCTCAATTTGATTGGAATGTCAGAGACTCTGAGTGATGTTTCTTTTGTTACTCCACGATTCAATAATTGCGTTATTTTGGGAGCAGAACTAATGAGCCTTTATTACACAGTGTTTAATATTACGGATCATAACATTATGTTATATGGATCAAGAATAGAACTACAGAGTCAAAAATGGCTGATAATTTTGATTGAATGTACTGTCTTCATTTGTTTTATTATCGGAGCCTGGGCTTGCTGTTATTTCTTAAATAAAACAAAAAAACCTGTGACGAAATCAGTTACAGCACATACAAGATTTACCTCGCATGTTGCTCTTTTAGCCCCTGACTCGCCCAGAATTCGCAAAGCTCTCCGTAATTCACACGTTGACTCTCCAAAAATTGCTCGACCTTCAATCTTTAGCTTCGGGAATAATAATAACAGTAACCATAATTCTTCTTCTCATAATGTTCAAATTAAAAGTGCTTTTGCTAAATAACTAGTCGAAAATTTTTGTGTATTACTTACTTTTCTAAATATTCATTCAATATTGTTTGATGTATGCATAAAATTGGTTGAAAAACTGAAATTTTAAATAAATAAGAAGGATATTAATTTAAAAGTGTTTTTTGATACACTTTCAAATGTCAGACGGCGATCGAAAAAGCTCAAGCAGAAAAAGTTCTTACCAAAAGAGTCTTTTTATTCGAAATATCGTAGTGCTTCATTTTACAATTTTCTAAGTCCATTTTAGAGCAAAAAGACCAAGGTAGAAGACATCAAAGAACTTTTTTCAAAGTAATATTGCCTTTTTGGGAAAATCAATCTGACAAATTCTAGGCATGCTGAAGTGAAGGATGTATATCTCCCAACAAACTTTAGATCACGCGAGCATAAAGGATTTGGATTTATCGAATTCCTCACTGAAGAGTAAACTTGGTTTTTTCCATTATCTTTGAATGATTCATTTTTTTTAAACTCAGAGAATAACCTCAAATTCTTTTTTATGAAAGAAAAATATTAAATTTCATTAGCGATGCAAAGATTGCAATGGAAAAAGTTGCTGGTCAAGAACTCCACGGAAATGTGATTGATATTATGGTTGCCAGAGAGGGAAGAAAATCCCCTAATGAAATGAGAACCAAGCAGAGAGATACTAGAAGAAGAAGAGACAGTAGAAGCCGTAGCAGAAGCGATAGCAGAAGTAGAACTAGAAGAGATAGAAGAAGATCCTCCAGCAGCGGATCTTCAGCATCAAGATCAAAGAGAAGAAGAGAGAAGGATAGAGGCTCTCGCAGAAACAGATCAGCAAGCTCTAGCTCTAAATCTCGCTCTCGTTCTAACGAACGTGACAGAAGACGTCGTGATAAAAATAAAAAGGAAAAAAGAGATCATAAAAAAAGAGAAAGAAGCCCAAAGAAAGACAGAGACAGTAGAAATGGAAAATCAAAGAATAATGATAAATCTCGCTCAAAATCTGCATCAAAATCCAAATCTAAATCTGGCTCCGAATCTAAATCCAAATCAGCCTCTAGAGATTAAGCTGTTACTTTTGCATTTTTGAAATGGATCGATCCCTTCCTTGTTTGAATTCTTTGAGAAAGTTCTTTTTAAAGAAAAAATTGTATTGCATGCAGATATTTGCATATGCATATGCATAAGAATATTGTTTGATCCTATCTCAATAAATAGTTTGGTTTTATTTTTCAAAAAAAAATTATTGTCACTTGGGAATTTTTCATTTCCAAAAGAAGAAATTTTTAATTTGAGTCGACTCATTTTTTTTTCAGAAAATTCCTCTCAGAGGATAAATAGTTGATGACAAATTTTATTTTCCCCCTTAAAATTGATTGAGACCAGTAATTTAAATATCCAATGATCTTGTGAATTCTTGCTTGACGTGTGAATATTTTGTGAATCATCAGTTACAAAATAGAAACATTGAAGCAATTTCAAAGCAAGTTTGGACGATTTGAGCAAGAGAGCAGGAATGGCCATTAACCCTTTTGTTTATCAAAGAGTTGCATTTATTCAAAATTAATCAGACTGTTAAAATAAATAATTGATTCATTTTCCAGATATCATTATGAATAAACTCTTATTGATAGCTGCGGCATTTTTAGTTGCTGCGAGTGTCTCATCAAAAAGCATTCCCATCACCAGCGGCCCATTGGGAAGTTCATTGAAACTTGACTCAGCACGTAATCTCGCAGGATATTATTCAACAGATGGAACTTTTTCTCTTGTTTCAGCTGAGGCCGGCATCGTCCAGCAAAACCCCGGCGTTTATATAAATGTGTACTACGAAGAGACCTCTGATGGCTCTCTTGAGTTCAATCAAAAAGGCGGTACAGTGATGCTTGGTCTTTACACAAGTCAAACTGTCTTGGCTGTGGATGAATGCATTGCCTTTGATTTTTACAACTGCACCCAATTTTCAAAGTACTGCATGCAAGGAGAAGATGGAGAAACTGCTCTTAGTTACCCTGATTTTACCACCAAGACTGGTAACTATGGAAAAACCAAGGTTTTCATTGACAGCAATTACTGGAATTTGACAACTGATTTGTTCTTTGCCAAGGAGTGCTCAGCCTACAGAAAATCTGAATTTGGAACCGGAGTTGACGGAATTATTGGAATGGGTGTTAAAGGAAATTCTATCAAGAACTTCCCTCGCAACCAAACTTACGAATCTATTATGGGCGGCACTGAAGTCATTTATGACACAACTCCTCCTATTTTCTCATTTTTCTTGCTTGAAGGCGGAAAAAGCGGAGACTTGCTCTTTGAATACGACTCCAGCAAGGCAACTAGAACTACCACTGTTGCTGTTTTGGCTGCCGACCCCGACTGGCACGTCTCTGGCGTCAGTTCAGTGCAAGTTGGATCAAGTACCTTTGCCTTGGCAGAAACTGGAAGCCTTATTTTCGATATCAACTCTGATGCTCTTGGCCTTCCCCTCATTATCTATAATAAAGCCCTCGCTGCAATCAATGCAAGCCAAGAATCCATGGTCTGCCCAAAAGGTGTTACTTACAGACCAACCTGTAAATATCCCGGGAATATCAACCTCTTGCCAAATATCACAATTAATGTTGGTGGCCAAAAGATTTCTATTCCTCCTAGCACTTATGCTGAAGTCGTCAAGGTTCTCGATACCCCTTCTAAAAATATTATTTTGAATCTCAGAGGCCTCTCTTCTGCTAACTTGGATGCTTCTTATGTGACTGAAGACTTTGAAAATTACGTCATTTTGGATCAACATGTTATGGGATACTTCTACACTGTTTTTGATACAACCGGCTACAATGCCACTGACTCCACCAAGCAAGTCGTCCACATTAAGCTTTACGAAGCTTTGCACGGCAAGAGTACCAAAGCCTTGTGGATCATTATCATTTGTACCGTTATCGGATTGATCGTCGGTCTCAGCATCTATCGTTATAGAGAAATCAAGAAAGCAAGAATTACTGCTAAGGCCTCCACCTATGATAGAAATGAGCAACAAGGTGAGTACTACGAAATGGAACTTGAAGACAAACAACCTCGTAGAAATTCATAAACGATTATGTTGGTGTATAAATAAAATATTCATCGCTCTTGATGAAACATTTTACAAAAAATATATATTAAAAAAAAGAATATATTCTTACATATTTTCTTAAATAAATAACCAACAACAACCAAACCAAAAAATAAAATTTTCTTTCCGAAAGAATTTGTAAAATTAATTATGATGTGTTACTGTTACACACAATCAGCACATTTTCATGTGAGATTTGTCAACATATACAACAACAAACAACAAAAATTCTGGATCAATAGTACATCAAAATATAAATGAATAAAATTTATGTATTTATATCCTCTTCTTTGAGGATGAACCTTGATTTCTTGGCTCTCAACTACTTTTATTGAAACATCTTTCACTGTTAAAAATTTATTATGCATCCAACTCTCTAAGAACTGAAATGAATTCTCGAATTATTCTATTCTTTTTTATTTTATAAAGAGACAGCTTTTTCTCTTTATCAGTTTGTTCTTGTTGAGTATCATCTCCTTGTTCTTTGGTCGCTTCGATAATCATTTCTTTTTCTTCTCCTTTTTGTGCTTTTCCTCCTTTTTCCTTGGCCTTTAAATCTAATTCTTCCACTTCCTATTCACAGATATTCAGAATATTTTTACTGAGAAAAAAATTACTTCATCACAGATTAAATCATCTTGTTCAACTTCGATTTTATCATCTTTTTCTTCTTCCATTGCTCCATTATCTTCTTTGGATTCCTTTGTTTGAGTTTCTTCAACTTTTGATTCAATCTCTTCCTTTTTATTAGCTTCTTCAGTTTTACGGGAGGTTGAGATGGTATCCTCATTATAACTTTCTATTTCTTTTACATATTGCTCATTTTCAAGATATTCTTCAACAGGAAGATTGATAATTCTCATCAGTCTTTCATACAATTTTTCCAAAGCTTCTTGATTAAGAGTAGAATTGAGCTTTTTATTGAGAGCAGGGATCTTCATAGGTTTTCCAGGAGAATCAGTTTCCCCAGCTGCCAAAAGAAACTTGACTATAAAAAATTTATGGGGGCTAATAAAAGTATGATGTTTACAGAAGAAACTATTTGAATCTGAAAAATCTTCAGGTTTCCCAATATCTGAGGCCATGCTTTGATTTTTATTAGCATCATAATATTCTTTGGTATTATGACTAGAGAGAGTTATATAAGATGTGAACGGCAGTTACCAATCTTGACATTTACATAAATCGGAACAAGGAATTTGAGCTTGGAAGCATTCACAATACTTTTTCATACAGCCTGATTTTTTGCAAGCGCACCCCTAAAGAAATTTGTTGAGGATTTAGGGTTAAAATTATTCACTTTGCTATGTTTGCCATAATTTAGGGCATCTTGTATCTTTTGTTCCATGACATTTAAATTTGTGTTTGAGATTTTTGGCTGGAAGGCAGCAGGGTTCTTCTCAAGAGTACTTTTTATAGCTGCTTTACGATGATCCTAAAAAAGAAACGTCAATAAAACACGCGATTCAATATGGATTATCACTCACTTCATATTTGGGATTATTCCAGCAGTCAACACAATTGCAGGTTGGGTTGCAGTAAACACCAGCAGCGTAACATTCACAATAAAGCTTGAGACAACGAGATTGTTTACAATTACAACATCTACGAGTTGAGCTCAAAAGAGGAGTGGAATTTTTCCCCATAGGAGATTTGTCTTGTCCTCCAGCTCCATGCTCGCCTCTCTGGATATCTAGTTGGGGGTTTTAATGGGTTCGATAGATGGAATATTACTATTGTCATCAAAATCCTCGTAGTTCATTTAGTTTTCCAAAGCCGTATATTTAAATTTTTTGAAATTTTGAGTTTGCTAAGATTCGTGGCTATATAACTACTCTATTAATAATTGAGGAAAAGATAAGGGAATGAAGTATAGTGGAATGAATATCTTTGTAATGAAGATTTATAGGGTCCTCTTGAATTGTTAAAAATGTGAAGAGAAAAATTTTCTCAACAAATAAATAAACAGTTTTGATTTTTCAAACAATGTTGTTGTTTGGATTTTTGAAAGAAAAAAAATTAATAAACTGGCGCAAAAATAAAATTCGAACATAAAATATATTTCTCATTTTGATAACCAGAATTCACATTCCAAGAAAATTTTAAAACAATCCAAGTTGATTTTTAGAGTAAAAAATTTTTTGGAAAAAAATTTGATTGAATTCTCAAGAGAAAAATTTCTCTGGAAAAAAGGAAAAACAAAACTCAATAACATACACATATTTCTATCTTTTCGATAGGGTTTTTGTTGAAAAAATTTTATTGTATATGTTGTGTAAAGGTTCAGTGTTTTTGATAAATAAATAAAAATTAAATAACAGAAGTCAAAGTAAATCAACCTTTTTTAGTAAGATGAAGAATTTCCAGGCGACGAAACTTATCGCCATCACCTTAATTATTTTCTCATGCTTTCACCATATCCATTGTCAATCATTTGCAATTCAAAGAATATTAGAAGACAATCAAGATGATGTAAATTCTCCAAATGATGGACATGTGATCCTTGCTAATTCGCCAAGATTTGCTGTGAGCGTAGATCTGGATTATAATGCTACTACAAGATCTGCAAAGCAGTCTGTGAATATGTTGCTTTCTCTGCATTCAAGTATGTCAATGCTTTCAAGTGGTTGTATCGGCTTTGACTCGTATTCTGTGGTTCAGCATGCTGCTAAAATGACAAACGATGCAATGACTATAAATTATCTCAATTTTGTTGCACAAGGAGCATATTTAAACCTTAACCTTTGGCTCGATTATTCACATTGGAATTTATCAACAAATGCGATATTAGGTTCAAACTGTTTTACAACCGGAGTGAACTTTACTCGCACTGGCTTGGTTGGAACACTCGGACTGGGATTTAGTGGAAATTCTCTCAAAAACTATTTGGGTAAAAATCCCGAATTTTCAATTTTTATTGAGCAAGACGGCTCAAAAGGCGAGCTTTCTTTTACCATTGATAAAGAAAAAACCGCAAATCCACCAAATGTGAGTCTTTCAACAAATCAGGACTGGCGCGTTCCAAATGTTAGAAGAATCGCACTTTCCAAGAGTCAGCTTCATCCTCAAATCTCAAGCTTAGATGTCTGTTACGACCTGATCTTTGATCTAAACAGTGATGCAATTGGAATACCATCTTCCGCTTTTCCACTCATAATCGAGGTCTTCCGAGAATTTGCAAAGGTGAAAAGTTGCACAGAAGATCTTTACCGTCCAACTTGTCAGCTTTCTTCGAGCAAAATTACCGATTTTCCAACACTTTGGATCGACTTTGGAGAAAGAAAGATGATTCAACTTGATCCTCAAGTTTACATTTATGAAGGGAATACAACAAAATCAGTCAAAACTGTTGTCTTGAATTTCAAGTCAATTTCTTCTAGACTCTCTGGAAAAAATTACATTACGCCAGAATTTGAGAACACTATCGTTTTGGATTCTCAAGTGATGAAATATCACTACACAGTTTTCTCAAAAGACGAGTCTTCTGCAAATGTTGGAAAAATCAGTTTATATCAAGTTAATCGTGATTTTAAGGATGATGAAGAAGGCTTTTTCACCTGGGGGCTTATCATAAAATCACTCCTTGTGATTGTTGTCGCTCTTGTCTTGATTTACGGAGTGAAAGCATATATTCGTAGAAGAGAAGCTTTATTAGCAGAGGAGGAAGATACTTCATATCAAGATGGAATCGGATTCAGTTTAGTCGTTAAAAAAATGAGAAAGTCAACAAAAAGTGCTAGAGCTTCAATTAAAGAAATACAATACTAGTAAATTGAAGATTGGAAGGAAACTTTTCAATATTTATTGAATCATATTTATTTATTTGTGTGGATACCTACCTCTTGATCTATTGCATATCTAAATTTATTCTCAAATTGAGTTTTGCAAAAATAAAAAATTTACTCAATTGGTTTATATATTGTTAAAAAAATATTCTTGAAAAATTTGAAAGAAATCATTTTTTCTCAGAATTTTTTTTGTCTGAAATTTCACAAAAAAATAAATCCATTTTTTTCTGAGATCATCTCATTCATCAGGCTTTCCAGAGTCTAAAGATTCTGAATTTGAGTTTTTACTAAGTCTAACCAAAAGGCAGACGATATTTTTAACAAGATCCTCTTTTCACAAATGATTAAAATTAATAAATTGATCTGGAAATTATTAATTTGGTTTGACAGTATAAACAAAATTTTCTTATTTTCTAAATTAATCGAACAAATTCGGAGGGTTAATTTTCTTTTTTCTTTTAGAATATTCTGTAAAGATTCATATGGAAACGACTAATTATAAAAGGTCCAAATAGAGAACAATTTTTTATAAATTTTATTTTCGAAAAAAACACTTCAAACAAACAAAACACAACAATGGAGAACTCAATTGATAAACGTGAGGAAGAAATCGTTCAAGAAATCGAAAATCTTCGAGAAAAGCAAGAACAAGAGAGACAATTACAAGAGATTCATAAAGCTGAAGAGATTGAAAATTTGAAGAAAGAAAGAGAGTTACAAGATGCCCTCAAGAGAAACCAAGAGAAGGAAGTACTTGTAGAATTGAAAGAAACTGAAATGTGTCTGACTGCCGATATGCAGCTTAAAAAGAAGGAGGCTGAAGAATTGAAGGAAGAGATCAAGAAGGAAAGAGTGGAGTTTGAGCAATTTAAACAAAAAATGCTGGAAGAAATCGAGAAGAGAATGGAAGAGTTGAGAGCAAAGGAAAGTTTGACTGAAGCTGAAAAACGAGAATATGAAGCAAGAGAACTTGAGCTTATTCAGATTCGCAATGCCAAAGAAGCAGAAAAGTTAGAGCTTGAAAAGAGACAAGAAAGTTTAATCCAACAACTTGAGGATAAAGAGAATGGAATTAAAGAAATGGAGCAAAGCATGATTAGACACACGCAAAAGCTAAAAGAAAAGGAAAAGAACATTCAAGAACAAACTGAAAAAAGAATTTCAGAGCTCAAGAATCTCGAGAAGTTGACAGAAAAAGAAAACATCGAGCTTCAAAAGTTGGAAATCGAGTTGCTTGAAATCATGAAGACTGAGCAAGAAGAGAAAAGAAAGCTTGAAGAAAAGCAAGAATGGTTTATTGCTGAAAGCAAGAGACGTGTTGATGAACTCCGTTCTCAACAAGAATTGACAGAAGCTGAGAGAATTGAACTGGAAATCAAGAAAGCTCAGATTGAAGATGATTTAAAGAAGAGAGTTGCTGAATTAAGAATGAAGGAAATTCTTACTGAAGAAGAGCGTCTCGAATTATCCAAGAAAGAGGAGGAGGTTACTGCATTAGTTTGCCTCACAGCAGAACAAAGGAGAGATCTGGAAAATAGAGAAATAACATTTTTCGAAAAAGTCGAGCTCCAAAAAGCCAACCTTCAAGAGAAGGAAAATTCGATCTTCCAAGAAAAGAAAGAACTTGAACAAATTGCTCAAAAGCTCGCCCAAGAAGCTATAAATACTGAAGCTCAAAAAAGTCAACTCGAAACTGACCAAATCAATCTCCTTCAGAATATCAAGCTCCAAGAAATGAAACTCAATGAGAGACAGAGAGCTGCAGAAGAAGAACAAATTACCCTCTTGCAAAAAGAACAAGAAGCAAATCTCGAACTTCAGAGAAAGTTGAACGAAATTAAGGAGAAGCAGGATCTCACTCATCAAGAACTTCAGATTATTGAGATGAAGGAGAGAAATTTGGCTCAAATAACTGAAATGAGAGACAGTGAAATCAGAAGAAGACGAGATAATATTGAGAAACTTCGCCAAAAACAGATGGAATTGGCAAACAAGAATCGAGAATTAATCGACAATCATGTCAAAATGCAACAAGAAATTCTTAAACTGAAAGAAGAATTGTTAAAGCCTACTGAGTTTGACATTGAATTTGAAAGATTACTCGGAGGAAAGATAAGAGGGGCTGAAAAATCAACGACAGGAACAGATAGTACTGAACAGTCTCTCGAAACTATTGAGACTGTTACCCTTGCATAATTATTGCGGTATATTTTAGATTTATATTGTTTCAATCAATCAATCAATGTTTATTGACAAGAATGAGCTCTTAGCTCAAATGTATATATTTATGATAACAGTTCAATATAATGATACCTCTATTTAAGTTACGAAATAAGCAAGAAAGATAAAAGACTTTTTCTATATTTAACATGATTGACCTGTGAAATAGAGGGTTCTAGGATCTTCACAGGCAGAGTATTGTTCACCAAATGGCTTTCTGCATGATTTGGTTGTGCATCCTACCTTAAAGTAGCCGCAAATATCTTGTTCATCATAGAGACCTCCGACCAAAACGTCTCTAACTTCAGGGTCACGGTATGGGGCGCAAGAGACTCCCTTATCACCGGGGCAGAGGCCAGCCTTAAACAAAAGAACAGAAGGATCACTGCAGGCAACTGTTGCGTCAGAATATGTGGTGCGGCAAGAGCTGCTTGTGCACCCTTTTTTAGTGAGGCCACAAACTGGAACGAAAGTTTGAATGAAGCCACCAGCGTCATTCTTACAAAGGACGCCTTCGTCACCAGGGCAGAGTCCATCAGTGTAGCTAGTAATCTTGAAAGGAACTTCGTAACAGCCAATACAGTTGTTCTTTAAGCTGACCTTGACTTTTTTACCATTCTTGGTGTAAGTTCCGCAAATGGGCGCAACACCCGACCCATTGCATTCATAGATGGCATTGGGGTTACGATCGCATTTTTTAACAGTTTGGCAATTTGCATAAGCCAAGACGCCAATGAGGGCAACCAAGGAAAGCAGGAGAAGGTTCTTTGCAAGGAATTTCATAAAACAAATTTTTTATAAAAGAATTACAATTATAATTGGTTTCAAAATTATTTATAATCGTAAAAAACCGCTCAATTTCAGCAGAAACTGAGACCTGGAGATTAGAATGGTTATTTTCAATTCTCAAAGAATTAAAAACATATTTTAGTCTTTCAACTGCCGGGGTTAAATTTGGTAAATTAATTTCTGCAAAATGCCTCCAATTTTTCACTTGTTTTTTCGATTGAATTCACTCTCGCGGGTTATATTTCTCTCCCTCATGCAC
>PJUD01000911.1_pt1 | contig 11333 bp, 8 predicted proteins | sample 1512341 | NCBI WGS metagenome assembly PJUD01 (sample SAMN08177675, study PRJNA422409) | Feces metagenome, whole genome shotgun sequencing project. | isolation source: Chicken feces (3) enriched on wood chips: beechwood xylan treatment | host: Gallus gallus | place: USA: Madison | collected 2015-01-15 | reverse complement strand
TTTCATGGCGGTTCCGCCGCCCGACAAGCGAGGTCGAACAATAGTGATTGTTCGAAGTTCACCGATAGAAAGGAGCCAATGACATGAATGCGGAACGCAAGCTCTCGAACGGAGCGGCTGTTTTGGACGAAGAGCAGGTGATCCAGAGCTTCCTGGCCGGGTATCATCGGCCGAATACAATCCGTAATTACGAACGGGCGCTTCGCCGTTTTCGAACGTTCATCGGGGAAACCCCTTTGGGAGAAGCCACTTGGCACGATCTGGAACGATACAAATCTTCCTTGCTGCGGGGAACGTCCGCGAACAAACCGCTGAACGCTTCAACTATCGCCAGCTTGATCGCGCCGCTGCGCTCGTTTTACAGATGGGGGAGCGACGCCAATATCGCGTTGTTCTCGCATAATCCCGCCTCGTCCATCCGGTTGCCTAAGGTGCGGGTAACAAGCGGGCATCATTTTCTGACCCAGCGCGAGCTGACCGTATTGCTGACTTATCTGAGCGCCAAGAGCGTACGGGAATGGATGATGGTTGTTTATATGGTTATACTGGGACTGAGGGTATCGGAGCTGGTGCAGATGAGATGGGGCGATGTGGTTACTGACCCGCTCGAGAGCGGTGCGTGGCTGACCGTCGCGGACGGCAAGGGAGGCAAGACGAGGCAGGTGAAAATGCCGGAGGCGTTATGGAAGCTGCATAACGACCCTTCCATCCGGCTGAAGCTGCATGGCGGATCTGCTCAAGTGAACCGGCAAGGCCGGATTTTTCCAATTACGTCCCGTCAAGTAGAGCGCATCGTTAACAGGGCGAGCAGGGAGTGCGGGATTTCCAAGCCGGTGACGCCCCATTGGCTTCGGCATACGAATGCGACCATGGCGCTGCTGAACGGCGCATCGCTTCAACAAGTGCAGCAGACGCTGGGCCACGTGCAGATCAATACGACGCAGCGCTACCTGCACACGGTTGAGCTGATGAAGAAAGCCGCTCCGGATTTCGTGGCCGAAAGCATGCACGGCGTGTTGAAAAATGTATTGTTATGAAGGATTCGGTCGTTTATAATGAGTAACAAAGAAGGGGTAATCTAGCAAAAAAAATGTCGAACAATCACTATTGTTCGACATGATTATCATACCCTATTCGCCGGTCTTCATACATCGGCTCATAGGAAGGCGACGAAGCCGGCGGAGCGAACCCGTCGGTTTTTTGTGCAACGGGCAGTCGCATCTTTAGCAAATATCTTTGCTATGAACAAAAACGTGACGTCTCAATTAAATCAGCACTATAAAGGAAATGAACGAATTGTTATGCAAAGGATGCGGCGATGTTTTGTTGATAGAGCGGCGATTGTGTCGCTCTTAGGGCAGCTGGATGTAGTTTTAACAGGCTGATGTGGCGTGAATCTAATTTAAGCATGTATACAAGTTTGCTGAGATAGTCCGAGAAATCGGGCTGTTTTTAATTTATTCCTATTTATGTATTGAACGAAATGGTTTTGGAACTGGGGGCTGAACGGCTATGGTTCAAAGGTAACTGCAGGAGGATAGCACTCAAAATGTTTCCTTGGAGCACTATGGTAGTAGGGTAAGCTACTTTAAAAGTACCAAACCCTTAAAATATCGATGCTCTTTTTAGGCAATGAGTTGTCTCCACGATATAACCTATGTTAAAATACCAATTAACCAAACATCCTATGTTTGATAAATAGATGAAATGAGGACTAACGTATGCTACAGAAAACAAGTCGGCTGACGCTGGTCGAGCAAGTCGCATTGCAAATGGAAAGACAGATCGAATCCGGCAAGTGGGCCGTCGGGATGCGTATTCCGGCAGAGCCGGAGTTGATGGTCGAATTGAATGTTAGCCGCAATACATTAAGGGAAGCTATTCGGGCGTTGGTCCACGCGGGACTTTTGAAGACGAAGCAGGGTGACGGAACGTACGTCTGCTCTTCGAGCGTGCTGGGAGTCGTACTGCAAAAACGAATCATGCGCTCTGATTCGCTGCAGACGTTGGAAGTCCGGCATGCGCTCGAACGCGAGGGAGCCCATCTGGCCGCACAACGCAGAACGGACGAAGAGGCGCGCGAGCTGCTGCTCCAACTGGAACGCTGGGAGAGCGCGGCAGCACGCGGCGACATGGATGGGGTTGTAACGGAGGATATTCGTCTTCACCAAGGTATCATCGCGGCGTCTCATAATGAAATCTTGATCGAATTATACAACCATATCGCGGACGCGTTACAAGATTTGATTACAAGCATAACTCGTTATGAAGCCGATACGGATTTTTTGTTGATACACAGACAACTGGTTGAAGCGATTGTCGATCAAGACGCCGATCGTGCTGTGGCAACGGTTCACCGTTATATTTCGGAATCGAAAGCCGTTCTTGAGATCAAAGGAGACGAACGGCTATGAGCGTATCAAGCGAAACGAAGTCAATGATCGCGAAAAAGTCGATGTCGGTGGGGTGGCCGATCATCCTCGGAATCGTCCTGATCGCACTGACCATGCGGTCGCCGCTAACGTCGGTAGGCCCGTTGGTCGGCTCGATTCGCGAATCCCTCGGACTGTCGAATGCTGCGGCAGGCTTGCTCACTACACTGCCATTGCTTGCTTTCGCGCTGCTCTCACCGTTTGCCCCCATTCTGGCGCGCCGCTTCGGGGTGGAGCGGACCCTGCTTTATGCGCTGGTTTTACTCATGGCGGGTATCGCGATCCGTTCGCTGTCCGCAACCGCTTCTTTGTTTATAGGCACTGCCTTGATCGGGCTGGCGATTGCGGCGTGCAACGTGCTCATTCCAAGTCTGGTCAAACGGGATTTTGCTCATCAAGTCGGCCTCATGACCGGCGTTTACTCTGTGTCCATGAATTTATGCGGGGCGATCGCGTCCGGTATGAGTATCCCGCTCGCCCGTAACCTCGGTTTCGGCTGGAATGGCGCGCTCGCCATTTGGGGCATACTCGTTCTGTTGGTTGCGCTATTCTGGTTGCCTCAAGCTCGGACGAGTCGGGCGTCTGCCGGGACAGCGACGAGCGGTGCGTCGAAGCGCCGAAGTCTGTGGCGTTCGCCGCTGGCATGGATGGTTACGATTTTTATGGGGACGCAGTCTCTCTTATTCTACGTTTTGATCGCTTGGCTGCCTGAAATCATGACAAGCCGGGGTTTGGATGAAGACAGCGGCGGTTGGATGCTGTCGCTGTTTCAGATTGCTGCGCTGCCCGTAGCGTTCATTGTGCCGATCGTAGCGGGACGCATGAAGAACCAACGTTTGCTGGTCATCATCATGACGGTTCTGTTGTTTGTTTCACTGGGAGGTCTTTATTTCGGAGGAAATGCCTTCATTTCCTTGTGGACCGTTTTACTTGGAATTGGCGGGGGATGTGCGTTCAGCTTGGCTATGATTTTTTTAAGCCTGCGAACGAAAGATGCCTTCGATTCCGCTTCTCTGTCCGGCATGTCGCAATCGGTCGGATATTTGCTGGCGGCAACCGGACCGATCTTGTTCGGTTTGCTTCATGATATCACAGCAAGCTGGAACCCTCCGCTGTTGCTGCTGCTTGGCGTTAGCACTCTATTGCTCCTGGCCGGCTGGGGCGCCTCCAGAAATCGCACGGTATAAGGCACATGAAAGAAAAAACAGAACAAAACAGGACTCACAGTTATGATCCATCTAGATTAATTTTGGTATCAAGCGCAAATAAACCGATTCCTCTGGTCGAGGGCGGTTTATTTGCGTTTAAAGGACAAAATTGCAACGATCATCTAGCCAACCGCTCTGAAGCCTATACTGTTGTAAGTCTAATCATACTTTGAATCAATTTATTTCTCCAAATGAAAATGTGCAGCCTTGCACAGACTGTTGTTATAATGAATCCACTACCGACACCGGAGAAGCCAATACTGGGAGGCTATTATGCAAATCATCATTGTTGAAGATGAAATGGAAATTCTCAAAGGCATTCATAATATGATCACTAACCTGGACGAAAGAATCGACGGCGTTTTCGCTTGCAACAATGCGGAAGAGGCGCTTGCCATTATCGAGGAACGCAGACCGGAGATTATCATTACCGATATCTTATTGCCGCAAATGACCGGCTTGGATATGTTAGAAAAAATCAGGGAGTTTCCGTATTCGGCAAAAATGATGATGATCAGCAGTTACAACAACTTTAGTTACGCCCAGAAAAGCATTCAGCTCGGTGCCATCGATTATATCCTCAAGCCGTTCGATAGAGAACAATTTCGCCAAAAAGTGCTGGAAGTGATCGATCTTGTAGACAAAGAGCACAAAGAACGGAACGATGCGCAGAAACAGATTGGCTTTGCCAAGCTCGGTTCCCGGGTATTGCGGGACAAGTTCATCCTTGGATTCTGCTTGAATCCGACACTGCTGCAGGAACACGTCTATCATCAGCTCCTTGTCTGGGATCTTAAATGGCTGACCGAAGAGTCGTATGCTGCAATTTGTCTGCAAAAGGCAAGAGCGGCCGATAAAAGCGACAAACAACAAGAGCTGGAGCACTTTGCAATCGGGAATATTGCGGAAGAAACATTGGCCGACTACCAGCCTTCGGTTATTTTCCGAAGTGCACACCATCGCTGGACGATCCTCACAGCGTATGACGACCTGCCGGAATTGATTGACGCGATTCGGGCCAATATAACCCAGTATCAGAAATACGAGGTGGCCGTCGGGGTAAGCGAAACGATGAACGCGTTTCATGCGGTTTCGCAAGCGTACGATCATTCGGTACAAGCTTGCAAACTCGCTGCCATGAACAATGGAAATGGGGTATTGTTTTATTCATCCGAAACAGTGCTCCAGCATAATCCCGAACATGATGACGAAATATTAGTTGCAACGTTGCTAAACGGCAATCCACAAGAAATGAGTATCGTAATCGAGAGTGTATTGAACCGATTTGCGTTGTCTAGAGAAATTAATAACTCTCGGGAGATGACGAATAAATGCTTCCATTGGTTAATGAATGGGTATACGAAATTAAATGAACGGTGCGGTCATAAGCTTTCCTTCTCTCCCACCGCTTTGTGGGACAGCATGGAACAGTGTACGACAATTGAGGAATTAAAGGCGTTCCTTCGCATGAGCTTTGTGGAAATCGCCGGGCAATGCGGGCATTCTGCCCACAAGTCGGAACATTTTATTATTGAGAAGGCCAAAAAACGAATCTTAGAATCGTTTGCGGAAACCATTTCGCTGCAAAGCATAGCAGAGGAACTCGACATACACCCGGTATGGCTCAGTCAATTGTTTAAGAAAGAAACCGGGCAAAATTTTTTGGATTTTGTGACGGAACTGCGCATTGACAAGGCAAAAACGTTGCTGCGAGAATCCAACGATAAAATATACGAAATTGCGTTGTCCGTCGGGTATGCCGATTTGCAATATTTCGGAAAGGTGTTCAAAAAAAGAACGGGGATTACACCTAAGGAGTATAGATACGGCCGATGAAACGACTCATATTTGCAAACAAACTTACGCTGTTCAAGAAAAATCTGCTTCTGCTATTTTTCTCAGTATCTGTCCCTGTTATTATTTTGGGCTATTTGTCTTACGAGCAATCAATCAAGCAGATCGAGAAAGTGTCATCCGCGCTTCTGGAAAACAATCTGCTGCAAAACAACCATCAGATCAGTGCTTTCATTACGGATATCGGCATCCACTCGGAAGAAGTAATCGGATACCACCAACTGCAATATCTGTTGGAACAGCAGTCGAAGGGGACGTTTAACGAGAATGGATTTATCAACTCTATTTTTCCTATCGTCGACGAACTGAAAGGTCCCTATGAGATCAATATTTTCCCCATCGACATTGTGGATCTTCCTAATTATTTGCAGAGAATCGGTGCATCCCACGTTAACGACAGCACTTCATGGTTCGTAAAGGCCTTACAATTGCAAGGCAGCGGTTTCTGGTATTCACAGACTGAGACCGGCGCAAAAATCGGCTCCTCTCCCCTGCTGTACGTCCGAGCCATTCGTTCCTTTATAGACTTGAAACCGCTTGCAGTGGTGACGATCGGGATACCGGAGAATCTAATTGCCTCACAGTTGTTCTTCCCTCAAACCTATCCGAATTTTGAAATAAGCATTATCGAAAGCAACCGGAATTTCATCTATCCTTCCAACAAACCATTGAATAGTCCGCTGCCTGCATTTGACCTGCCCGTGAATCGCAATGGAGAAGCTGCCGGTGCCTATTTGCAAAAAGTCGACGACGTATTTCTTGCATTGACTCCGATCGATAAAATCGATTGGTGGCTCGTAGCCACTATTCCGCAAAAAGACGTGATCGGCCCGATTAACAATATTAAGAAATATTCATGGATGTTGATTATAATCGCGCTTACTATCATCACTGCATTTTTAGCTTATATTACAAAACGTTTCACCTATCCGATCCGGATCATTGTCGGTATGATGAAGCGAATTGAGCTCAAACAACTTGTTCCTAGCCAGCAATTCTTAACGCGTCATGATGAAATCGGGCAATTGGCGAGAGGCTATAATTCAATGGTATTCGGCATGGAGCGATTATTGGAAACGACCAAAAGGGCTGAGGAAGAGAAGCGGAGGCTTGAGATGGCCGTGCTGATTAATCAGATCAACCCGCACTTTCTGTATAATACGCTCGATTCAATCAAATGGCGGGCAGAGCAGGCAGGGACTCAGACCATATCGGAGATGGTCGGAATTCTTTCCAACTTGTATCGCTTCAGCATTCATGATGGCGACATGTTTACGATTGTGGAACGGGAAATCGAACATACCAAAAACTATGTAAATATTGAGTTGATAAAGAGCAATCATAGCTTCCAAGTGTTGTATTACATCCAACCTTCGGTTTATAACTTACGGATATTAAAGCTAATTATTCAGCCGATTGTGGAAAATGCCATTAACCATGGAGTCAACAAACTGGAGCCCGGTAAAGGAAAAATTGTCGTTCAAATATCGAGGCAAGAAGATTGTCTTGTATGCCTAGTCGAGGATAACGGTCCCGGCTGTGAAGAAGAAGCGTTGATCGGATTGAAATCGCAAGTTGTTCCCCCGCACGGCGGCGTCGGTTTGTATAACGTGAACAGAAGGCTGCAGGTTCAATATGGAATTCAATATGGACTTGTAGCAGAAAAAGTTCAGGGACGAGGATTGCGAGTCACCATACGTTACCCTGTTAATTAATCCGGTGCGGATAAAAATATACGAACGAACTTTAATTTCGTCCTGTTATTTGTGAGAGTAGCATTTGTTATGATGAGTGTGCCGGCAGAATGATAACAACATAAGGGGTGTATGATTATCAGGAAAAGCGTTGTATTCGTGATTTTACTTTTCTTGTTTGTAACGGCATGTTCGAGCGGCGGGGGAACGAAGGAGTCGCAGCTTGACCCATCTGCTTCTAAGGACGCTGAGCCGATCACACTTACATTTTGGGCGGGAACCGGAATTAAAAACATGGAAGGCGTCGAGAGCCCAAACTACGGGGACTGGGAGAAGGAGATGGCGAAGCGATTCGCTAAACTTCATCCGAACGTTACGATCGACGTTGTATCGATTCCATGGAAAGATATTGAACAAAAAGTAAACGTCTCTGTCATCGGCAACAATCCTCCGGACATCTTGTTCGACAACGTTCCGATGCGGGTGATGAAGCATGCTCGCAACGGATTATTAGAAGAGCTGGACGATGTGATTAAGGACGATAGACAAGATTGGAAACCTTCCGCTCTTGCCACGGGAAGTATCGGAGATAAGTTGTATGCCTTGTCGCTATATGTTCAACCAAGCGTCATTCTGCTGAATAAAACGATTTTCGAACAGAAAGGCTTGACAAGCCTGCTTCCTGAAAATAGACAGTGGACGTGGACTCAATTTAAAGACGCCTTGCAGCAGATTTCCGGCGGCGACGTGTATGGAACGACGTTCTTCGCCAAAAACAACCAGTCCGATCAGATCAATGCCGCCTGGTTATTGTCAGCCGGCGGGACGTGGGCGAATGAAGATTACTCCAACTATTCGATCAACGGTCCTGAAGGGGTAGAAGCACTCGAATTCATGATGAGTTTGATGGATGAAGGGCTCGTTGCTCCCGGTTCGGCGTCCATGCAGGCAAGCGATTCCATTGAATTGTTTAAGCAAGGTAAAGTAGCCGCAATTTATGACGTTCCGCAAGTTTACGGACTTGTCCAAGGAACGGATGTGCAGCCATACGGCATCATCCCAGTGTATAAGGATGGGGTTGCGCCGCGAATGGTCGTAACGGGAGAGAATGGATATGCGCTATTTAAGCAGACTGACGCAGAAAAGAAAAAGATGGCGATCGAATTCATCAAGTTTTTGACGACAGCGGACAATGTGAAAGCCATTTCCCAAAATGCGTTTGGCGTTCCGATTCGCGAATCGGCGGAATATACGATCGAAAATGATTTCGGCGAACTCATTCATAAGATCGAGAAGCTGGACAAAGTCGATCTTGGCAAATCGGTTCCGTATTATGCGCAGCTTAGAGAAAAGTTCTATCCCGAGCTGCAGGCAGCGTTTCTCAAGGCCAAAACGCCACAGCAAGCGCTTGACGACTTTGTCAAAGCGGCGAACGAACTTGCCGCAAAAAAATAATTTTCCGACTACGGAGTGCGGTGCAAAATGAAAACTCGCAATGTTTTATGGAGCTATTTTTTCGTAGCGCCGAACCTGTTGTTTTTGTCGCTGTTTCTATTGTACCCGCTTATTTACACGATCTATTTAAGCTTTAACGACGCGAACTTGTACACGTCTACATTTGTCGGATTCGACAACTATAAGAACATTTTTCAAAGCACGTTGTTTCACAAGTCACTCATCAATACGTTCTACTATATCCTTCTGATCGTTCCGGCCGTCGTGATCATTTCGCTTATATTTGCGGCAATGATGCAAGGGCTGCACAAAAGGGCGAAAAACATATATCGATTGATCTTTTATTTGCCTGTGGTGAGTACCCCCGTCGTCCTCTCCCTCGTTTGGAGCTGGATGTATAATCCGAGCATCGGCATTATTAACTATTTGGGGAACGCATTCGGCATGGAGAAGATCGATGTGTTCGCGAACTCGACGAGTGCGATCCTTGCGCTATCCGTCATTGTCGTCACTTGGATGGTCGGCCAACCGCTTATATTGTACATGTCCGCGATAGACGGCATTTCCGGCGAGCTCTATGAGGCTGCCGAGATCGACGGGGCGGGTACGCTGCGAAAGTTTTTCAGTATTACGTTACCGTTAGTATCGCAAACGACGCTGCTCATTGTTGTCACATCGACCATCAGCGTATTCCAAATTTTTGTGGTCGTGCATTTGATCACAAACGGCGGACCGTTCCATGGTACCGAATCTCTCGTGTATACAATTTACCAAACCGCGTTCGTTTCGTTACAGTTCGGAGAAGCGTCAGCCCAGAGCGTCATCTTGTTTATCATTATTGTTCTGATCGCTTTTATCCAATTTAAGTTAATGCGGTCAACATCGAAATAAGTGAAGGGCGGGGGATCGTTTTCAGGGAGGATGGCAATCAGAATGAAATTCAATGCTCTTGTTCGGCACCTCATTTTAGGCCTGGCTGCAGTTCTGTTTATATTCCCGCTGTATTGGATGATCACCGGTTCCGTCAAAACGTCAACGGGCATTTGGGCGAGCCCCCCGGAGTGGATTCCACGACAAGCGGTCTGGGATAATTTTGTTCATCTATTTACAACGAAGCCGGCTCATTACTGGATATTCAACAGCGTTTTCACGAGCGTTGTTACAGTATGCTTCGTACTTATATTTTCGGCGATGGCCGGGTATGCATACGCCAAGAAGACATTTCCCGGGAGCCGTTTGCTGTTTGCTATCGTAATCGGCACCATGATGATGCCTCATCAGGTTACACTAGTGCCGCTGTACTTGCTTGTCCGCGATATGGACTTGCTCGATTCGTACTTGGGGGTCATTTTACCGGCTGTCGCTTATCCGTTCGGCGTGTTTCTCATGCGGCAGTTCATTATTTCGATCCCGGATGAAATTATTGAAGCGGCCAAAATGGATGGAGCGGGAGAACTGCGGCTGTTTGGCACCATCGTATTCCCGCTCGTTATGCCTGCTTTGGGTGCGCTCGCTATTTTCGCGTTCATGTACGTCTGGAACGATTATCTCTGGCAACTCATCGTGCTGCAATCCAATAAAATGCTCACGTTGCCTCTAGGCGTCTCAACGATGGCTTATGACGAATTGACGATCAATTACGGCTATGCGATGGCGGGAGCAACGCTTGCGGCCGTTCCGATGATTGTATTCTTCATGTCTCTGCAAAAAAGTTTTATTAAAGGCATTACGATGGGTTCAGTAAAAGGGTGATACCAAGATACCTTCGATCGATAACAACACGAAAATGAAAATGTGGAGGAATGCAGTATGGCATTGAAACGCAATGATATGGTGGGCGTCGTCCCTCCCCTAATGACACCGCTGTTGGAAGATGAATCGCTCGACGAGGAGGGGTTGGCCAATCTCGTTCACTATAATCTCGACAACGGCGTTCACGGATTGTTTGCGCTTGGTACGACAAGCGAAGGAGTAATGGTAAGCCGCAAAGTGTGGAAGCGGGCAACAGAAATCATATTAAGGGAAGCAAACGACAAAGTTCCCGTTTACTGCTGCGCCATCGATTTCAGTACATCGAGGGTTATAGAATCTATCAAAGAACTCGAACAACTAGGCGCAAAAACCGTGTGTACGACCCCGCATTTCTATATGGTTCATTTCGACCAGTCGGAGATCGTGCGTCACTACGAGAAAATATGCAGGGAAACGAACATGCAGGTGATGGTGTATGGCAATACCGTATCGACCGGGATCAACCTTCAGACGAACACGATGGAACAAATCGCGAAGATCGACAACATCGTTGCCTTTAAGGATACCCGGCAAGATTGGGGCACGCATCTGCATAACTTGATCACATTGGAGAAATACGGAATAAGCATTTTCGGCGGCGGGGAAGAATTTTTGACGGCTAGTCTCGTTTCCGGGTCACACGGCAATATTGCCGGTTTGACAAACCTGTTTCCGCAATTGTTTGTGGACGTATATGAAGCTGTCAAACGCGGAGACATTGCCAAAGCCTATGAGCTGCAGAAACGGGTAATCGAAATCAAAAAAGATGTGGGCGACCCTACGTGGCTTAGCGGTATGAAATACCTAGCCGCTAAGCGGAAGCTGTTCAAAACCGAAACCATATCGACTCCGATGGGGCGTTTGACTGACGCGGATCGCAGAAGATTGGATGTTTTATT
>PJUD01000905.1_pt1 | contig 11379 bp, 6 predicted proteins | sample 1512341 | NCBI WGS metagenome assembly PJUD01 (sample SAMN08177675, study PRJNA422409) | Feces metagenome, whole genome shotgun sequencing project. | isolation source: Chicken feces (3) enriched on wood chips: beechwood xylan treatment | host: Gallus gallus | place: USA: Madison | collected 2015-01-15 | reverse complement strand
AGGTGTGTGTTATTTCAAAAAAGAATTTTTATTTTTTAGTGTTTCCTTTAGTGACATATCGAGGAGGAGTGGCAGGTCGTTTTTTGAGGGATTCTTCATTATCGATCCAATTGGAGTTTCCTCCCATTGTGACACCCATACCACCAGACATGTTGGTTGAATTCATTCCTCCACCAAAGGTCTTCATGCCTGCACTTTTAATTCCTCTGTCATCTTCAAAGCCAGCAAAAGATCCTTTTTGGGCTTGATAGATAACTTTGGGGGTTAATTCCGAATTCTTTTTGATGACAACAACAGCTGCTGCATTGGTGAATTTTCCACAATAATCCGTTGCCGAGAATACAGTGACAAGACTTCCATTCCATATTTTTTCAAAGCCATCTATAACACATTCGTGCGATCTGATCATCATTGAAAGCCCATTATCCATCAAGAAGGTCTTGAGTCGATCAGGTCCGAACTTTATATTGCCTCTGAGGCCAGACTCTGCATTATTCACAGCCTGGACATTGTTATCTGATCCATCTTGAAGAGGGTCAGACCAGAGCATATCGAGAAGGTATTGCTGTTCTCTTCTTTCAGAATCTTGAATAATTTCGACGGGCCTATTGATGGCGTCGATATCTTGGAGAGATCTGATATTACTTCCAATACCTGAATGAACACAAAAGATTTTATTTTGGATAACAGCAGCAAGGGGAAGGTATTCAAAGAGTTTGTTAAATCTCTGGAAGACGGAATTGGGATCGTTGATGTCCTCTCCCAATCGATTTATACACTCTTCTCCAAATCCAAAGTTTTTATTGATTTTTATATCTTCGTGACTTCCTCTAAGGAGATGAAGTTGTTCTGGATATTTTAATTTGAGAGCAAATAATAAGCAAATAACTTCCAAACTGTTCTTGCCTCTATCGACGTAGTTTCCAAGGAACAAATAATCAAATCCTTCAATGTCTCCATCATCTGAAGGTGCTCCCCAACTGTCAAATAACCTCATAAGGTCAGCATATTGTCCATGAAGACTTCCAAAAATTTTTATAGGGATCTTTATTCTCAAAACATTGGGAATATCATCGATATTGTCAAATAATCTCATACACTCATCAATAAGTTTATGGATCTGGTCCTTTTTGAAAGGGAATTTATCAGTGGGATTGACAACACGAGCAGGCTTGAGTAAATTATTGATGAAGGGATTATATATGCTCTCGTAATACAGTGAAGTACCATTGGGGGCAATATTATAATCTGGGGCCAATTTTTTGGATTCTTCAGGAAGATTTTCAAGCAAGACATTTCTGATGATTTCTTGGCCACTTCTGGTATTATTAGGGGTGACAACCCAAACAAATGGAGACATTCTAACTCCCTGAGACTTGAAAGAGGTGGCTGAAGGATTATTTCTTCTATTGCGTCCAACATTATCCTCATTTCCAGAAGGTCTGCCGATAAAACTATGATCTCCCAAGTCGCTTTGTCTGTTTTGGTAAGATTGTTGTTGACTTTCAATTTGATAAGGCTGCTGTTGTTGTTGTTGTGGGTTCAAATCTGAGCCTCCAGCAAGGTAACGTCCTACATTAAATGTAGCTACGGTATCAGTTGGGATATTTGGGGAATCTTGCTCAAAACCTCCATGGACGTATAAAGTGCTGTCAATAAGCCAGCAAGCGTGTCTGAATCTTTGAACAGCAGTCAATTTTTGCCAATTGGAACTTTCACAATCATAGATTTCTAAAGGAACTGTCTCTCCAACAGTGTTGGTTCTGCCTCCAACAACAAGCATGTGAGATCCCAAAAAGATAGCAGAGTGTTGATATCTTGGCATAGGTGGAGTTGCATCAGCTCTATATGGCGCGCGAACCTAATCGAGATAAGTTTGATTTTCAAATTTGTCATTACCCAATCCCAGGTTTTATTTCTATGTCTTCGAAGTCCCCATGAATCATTGAGGGCACTTTGATCTTGTGTTCTTCCACCAAATATAACTATCATGCCATTTGCTGTGCCTGAAGAGCATAATGCTGATGAATGGTAAACTCTAACAGGTGGTTGTTCTCCTTCACACTCCAATTTGGTCCAGAAATGGGGAGATTTTTCAACATTTAAAGTCCAAACGTCATTAACTGCTTGGTTTCCTGTGTTGCCTCCAAAGACCATTAAAAATGGTTTTGAAAAAGCAATAGTGTGGCCGTAACGAGCTCCGGGAGTTGAGCCAACAACTGGAACAATCATCCATCTGGCATGATCTTCACCACTTCTCAAGTCCAATAAATAAAGATCATCAGGAGCAAGACCTCCTCCTATAAGAAGAATTAATGAGAGTTGGAAATTTTATTCTCTTTACCGCCTGTAGCTCCTCCATAGATGACAAGCTGACTTTCCTCAACAGCAGTAGATGCATGAGCTGCTCTTTGGGAAGGATGTGAGCCGCTAGGGTCGAGTTTTCTCCATTTGCGAAGGATGCAGTCGAAAACGTAAGTTTCACCTGTGATGGAATATTTTCCAGTGTCACCAGTGGCACCACCAAAGAGAACAGCCTTGGTTTTCGAGACTAGAGTGATGGTATGTCCAAAACGTGGAAGAGGGACATCACCAGAGACTTTAATGATCTCTGTCGAATTTAAATTTTGCATGGGAAGAATGTTTATATGTATGTGTGTTTTTCTGTCGTTGGAAACCCAAATTAACTGGTAATTCTAGATAATAAAAAATTGAATTGATTCAGAGAGTATATTTTTTGAAAAATATTAAAGTGTATAAATATTGATTATCTATTATGTCTATCAGATAAACAAATATTTGAAAAATTATATTCTGATCAATTGTAATTGTTTATGAGTGTGTTGGTATTAGAATAATATTTTCAGTTGGGTTTTAACGAAATCTGATGATGGATGACAAGAAGTTATTTTTTGAATAAAAAAAGTACTAAATTAGGAAAAAGCGGAAATTGATGAAATAATGATGAGAGTTAAATGCAGAGAAACTATGAAAAAAAAAATTCTAACCTTTCAGAATTCCGATTGATCCAGATTTTTGTTCAGATTTTAAACCAGCTGAGAGTCTGAAGAATTCCAAAGTAAATTTCTAAACTAAGTTCTAAATTCTTTTTATTTTTGAGAGAGATAAATGAGTCAGTGGTAATTTTTTGCTCCTGTAAGTTTCTATTATAATTTTTTTCATTGAATTTATTTTGAATTTCCAAAAAAAAACTGTAAATTCTTCTGAAAAATCATTCAATTTTCTGAGTTCAGAATTTCTCACTTTCTTTTAATTTCCAAAAAATAAAGTGATGGATTCGGAAATTGCAAAAGGATTTGGAAAGAAGTCTCTGCTCTAAAAACCAATGAATTCGAAACAGAACTAATTTTATCTGCAAGAAAATCGTCAGAAAAAAAAATTCTGAATTGGACTGTGAGCCGAGACTTCTTTTTTTTTTAAATATTTTTTGTAGAAGGATTTCAAATCAACGAAATTTTCATCTTCTAGAAGGGAAGTTTGAAATTTTTTTTCACTGAAGAGATATTTTTTTCTTGAATCCTGAAGAGTTTTGAAAAGAAAAAAATCCTCCATTTTTTTTAGAAAAAAAATTCAGTTTTTCTCTAAGAATTTTGAACCTTTCTGAAGAATTGCTTGGGATGGATTTTTGAAGAATTGTCCAATATTCAAATTGAGAAAAAATTTGAAGACGAAATTTTTTCTAACCAAATTTTTTGAGAAGATGATTTTGAAGAAAAAAGAAGAAAAAAATTTCGAAATATTTTTTTGGAATTGGAAAAAAAATCATAAAAAATTTCAAGGGACTGAGGATCAAATTAAACATCATTTTAGAGATTTTGATCTTCCAGATGTATTTTTTTTTGTGAATATTATCGAAGAAAAGAAGTCTCACTTGAGTGAGTTTTGAACAGTTAAAAATTGCATTAAGTCACTTTTGACTTATATTTTTCGTTCAAAAATCTCTCTTTCTAGAATTTCAGATCAGCAAGAAAAGAAAAGAATCGTCCTTTATTACCTGCAATTGAAAGAGTTTTTTTTGTTGTTGTTGAAAGCTTAGAAAATACAACAAATGAATTCTTAAAGATAAAAAAAATGCGAGAAATATTAAATAATCACTCGGAATAGTTTGCCATAAGAAATAGCATGGATTTCATATGAAGGTATCCTTGAAAATCTGTTCATCATTTATCTCACAATAAAAATCCAATTCATTTTTTATCAAATCTAACTGTCTTTTTCAAAGTTGAGGAATCTCGCTTTTCAAAAACCTCGTCTGGAGAGATACTAACTCGATTTAAATCAGGATTTCTCTCCAGCTTGTTGAGAATTTTATGACTGGGATGTGAAAATAGCACTTTCAAGATTTTAAACGAAAAAAACCAAGTTTTGCCAATAAAATTAAACTTTCCACAGTCCAACAGTTCTCAGTCGTTTTAAATATTAAAAACAACAGTTTTGCTCGAGCTTGAGTAATTTTGGCTTAAAACGGCATTTATTTTAATTAAAACAATCACCCTTCATAAATCTTTCATCTTTATTTTTTCTCATTGAAAGAAGAAACAGACTGCTCCTTGATGTGGAACAGTTATTTCCATTCAGATTCTTCTGATTCTTGCCCTTTGGAAGGTGCCCATGATTCTTTCCTCTTTAAAAATATCGAAAATGTAGCATATTTCAGGCCTAATTCACGCGGTTTTTTTTCTTTTCTTGAATTCTATATTTTTGTCTCTGGTTAGTCCATCCAAGACAATTCTTTGGGGACTATTTGTGTTGATCTAAGTCTTGCTATCAAACTCATGTCTTTATGAGATCAATATCCATTTTGTAAAAGCGAACAATGATTCTTGATTTTATCTGAATTTCTCAGAGTTTGAAACGATATTTCTCAACATAAAAGAGTTTCCTGAGATTTAGGAGGGGTTTATTTTATGAAGGAAGAATAGTTTCAAGCAAAAGAAAAGCAAACTTTAAAATGCTATTAATAAATTGACCAAGCAATCAATTTTCTAGAAGGGACTAATTGTCGTCTCAAAATATTTGCAGTTAGAGGACGATTCAAGGCTAGGGTGTCTTGGAAAGTCAAGTTGATGAGATTATCAGAGACTCCTCGAGTTTTGCTCTGTTCAATGAGAGATTTGCGTCCAGTTAGATGCTGGAAAGTTATTAATGTGAGATAAAATCCTGTAACAGTTATAATAGTTAATTTCCCATCCAAAGATAAAAAATTACATCCAGGAGCCGAATATTTTTCAAACATTTGACGTGGTTGCATGAATCGACTACAAGTATGAAGAGATAAATCGGCTTCTGGAGGTTCAAAAGAAGATTGAATGAATAATTGAGAGAAAAAGGAATATCATGAAACAAAAAGGTAATTTTGAATGGAGTTTCAACGAATATGAAACTGCTATAATTAATAATTCAGGGAGTCAGAACAAAAAAAGGTTGAAAAGAGGTTGTTTATTCGTTTAATGTCAGTTAGAATGGTTTAAAAAACCAACAAGAATGCATATTTTTATTAACAGAGGTTTAAAACTAACTGACAAAAAAACTTTTTTTAATATTCTTAAACTCAATAAAAAGTTGTTTTTAGAATGACGAAATACATTCAACAAGAATTCAGTCCAGTTTTTGTTAAAAAATGGGATAAAAAATTAAACATGAAAATGTTGAGATGATGAGAAAAAAGAGAACAAAAAAATCAAAGAAGGAAATATTTCTCTGTTACAATATTTTGAATTAAGAAACATTCTTTTTAAGAGCTCTAGTTTCCTCTGGACTTTCCCACGTCAGAATTAGGACGAAAAGCTGAAATTAATTTCTGATCTCTATCGACGCAAAATAAATCTGCAGTTTGACAAAACAAAAGGGAATTCTCTGCTCAACTTGACTTTATCAAAGGTACTTTGTTGTTAAGGGTCTAATGGGCTTCAATAAAACTTTGAATACCGAGGTTATTGAATAATAACAATCAAAGTGGAGAAATGGTTGATTATATTGAAGGCTTTATATCTCGGATTGAAAAAAACCTTTGAGGTATATGAGTTTAATGTGATTGAAAAATCGTTATCAGAGTCAGAAGATAATGGTTTCTCAGGTTAGAAAGAAAAATATGACCTTGAAGTTAAGGTAGCGTGGAAATTAAGCAATAAATTTCGAATAAGTTGTTTGGTATGTTTAAATTGGAATTTGAGAAAGCGCGGAAAATAAAAGGGAATTTTTGATTGGATGAATTTCAGCAAGAGGAGTTAAGGAGAACCAAATATAGAAACAAATTTGGAAGCTCGAGTCAGTGAGAGTTTGCTGGACTCGAGTATATATTTAGAAGCAATTCAACCAAACAAAAATTCCGACAAAAATCCTTTCATTTTGTTCTTAAAATAATTTTTTCATGATGTTGAAATGAAAGATTCAGAGACAATATGTTCAATATCTGTTTTGAATTATGAGAAATTATGTGACAGGAATCTCACAAGATCGTCTTTTGGAAATGAAAGAGTAGAGATATGAGAAAGCTCGTTGTTTATAGGAATAATAATGCATTATATAGATCCAAAGAAGCTGATTTTCGACCTCTGACTTTATTTATTAGCGAAAAAATCGAAGCTTTCTTTTGGGTTTTTTATATTCGAAGAACCTTTGATGTTCAATTAATTTATTATAGCATGCCATTCCAATTTTTTTCTGGAGAGAGAGATGGCTTTTTAAACTGAATAGGAAATTTTCTGATGAAACCAAAACCTCTTTTTAGAGATTTCCAAGGCTTGATGTTGATTATAAAAGAAGGTTGTTTCGGTAAAATTACGTCAGCAAGATTATATGTTATGGAATACAGTTATAATTTTAATTCGTTCAAATCCATTTATAGGTTTAATTGGAATTAAACCTTGAGCATCTAATTATTAGTGTTTAGAAGCCGAAATTATTCACGATGAAACCGCCTAATTTTAGGAGCAACCAAACGAGCTATTGAAAACATCCTCAATGTATGGATGTGAGGATTTCCTATTCAATGATATTTAAGGGTTTTTCTTTATAAAAAGGGCAATATTTTAGATGAAAACAAGGAATATAAGTATATATCGTTTTCAATAATTATTTTGAAATCCTAAGAGTGGGAAAATCATGTACGAAATAATTTGATGGCGAACATGACATGGATTTTTTTATATTAAACGTCCTTGATTTTAAATTGTTTGAAACCAGTAATTCAACCTTTAGGTTTAATATTTGCCTCTTTTAAGCGAACCCGTTTTTCTTTTATCTAAATAATCAATTTTTAAAAAAAGCAACCCAACAACAATATTTTTTATGAATCCATCAATGTTTTCTTCCAACGATTTACAAAGCCTTTACGCCAACATGTCTCACAATACCATTGATTTCAGCTCTTACCTCAACAGCACTCTCTTACTCAGCAGACAAGTCGCCAACCTTATTCAAAATTCCTTCTCCTCTCTTGGAATCAACCAAAACACCCCTTCTGAGCAAAAGAACTCTTACCATCAACAACATGCCATGGAACAAAAGAAAAAGGCTGAAATGATCCAAGCCTACAGACAAAGAATGGTTCCCAAGACCCCCGAATTCGGAGCAAAGAGGGCTTTTGACTACAGAAATGAAACTTCTGTGAAAATTGAAAATGAGGCTTTCGTTCAAAAGAAGCTCAAAACAAATTACCTCAATGCTGTGGAAACTCACTCAGACTCTACTTCTGAAGGCAGTTTGGACCACGGTGATTTCAAGGTAAAATTTGAAGAGACCGTCCAAGAACGAATTGAAGCCTCTCTTGCTTTTGGAGATGAACCAAAAAGAATAAAGGGTCTTAAGATTGATAAGGCCACAAAAACCACTTACTACTTGGTGGAGTGGAAGACTAGATCTAGTGGATATAAACCCCAAGATCGTTATGTCAAGAGTGATGAGGTCTTGAAGAGCCACGGAAACTTGGTGGCCATCTTTTATGAGAGCCAGTTAAAGGATAAAATCGTTGCTTAAAAGAAGATTTTACTACTTTGAGAACAACACAAAGAGGGAATGTCTAAATGAGCCCTCTTGTTGATTGTTCTGTAACAAATCAACAGTCATCAGTCTTGATAATTAATTCAAAAATTAAAAGCTATTTTTTTAAAAGAGCTCTAACAAAAAGAACTCAAAAAACAAACAAAAATCTTATCTTGTCTTTTTACTATGAATGTCTCTATACGTCTTGATTGTCTCTTTCTGTCTATAATTATACGATGGTCTGCCTAAAATTTATATAAGAAAAAAGCAAGAGACTTCACCCTCTCTTTGCTTTTGATTTTGTGATTTTTCATAAAATGATTTGGTTTGGAAATATAACCGTACCATAATTTATATCATTAATCCACTTGAAACACAAAAAAATAAACACATTCTCAGAAGTTATTTTCATGGATATGGTAAGATGAGAATTTAAAAATGCCAGGAGGATCAGGTTAGAAAAACAAAATTAGCAATGGGCGGAGATGATTCGGTATTAATTCGATTTAATTGTTCGAAGAACAAAAGAGTCAAAATTATGTATTTTTAGTCCTCGAACAAATCTCAAAAAAGATTCATTCTTCTTAAGGTTTTTTTGATAAGCCTCTTAGATTGGTTTGTTTCTCAATTTCTCAACAAATAAAACTCATCGAACTCTTCTCTCTGGAATCAACTGAAAACCTCAAGAATTTTGATAATCTCTTTTCAATCTGAAAAAGACAAAAGGTAAACCTTAGAAAAATCTTGAACAATTTAATCATCAGATAGATACAGAGTTCATTCATTCTCAAAAAAGCTCTTTCCCAGACAGGGTTTTTTTGTTGTTGTTCAAATCAACAAAAATCAGTTTCATTTTTTTATATTGGACTTCTCAGGCTCCTCCCACCTTCAAGTCACTAAGAATGAACCTCCTTAACTATGAATTATTGTGACCGGTCTTTCTAGAACTTTGATCATGAAAGTTAACTTCAGAGTTTTGATAAGGAAGTTGAAAGGGTTTTTAAAAAGGCTAAGGCAAGGGGATAGAGGGGATTTATTTTTTGAAAATTAGGCCATATGTGGTTTAATTCAAGCAAAGCCAATTAAAGAAGCCCAAGCTGGATTTTTTGACAATTGTTTTTGAGTGTGGTCAAAAAATAATCTTTAAAAAGGATGGAATGAGTTATTGTTTCAAATTTGTGATTATTACGCAAGCTCCCAGGGGGGCTTTTTGAATTTTAAACCTTGTTCCAGTACTGGATCTGCTTTGAAAGAGCTTGAAGGATTTGAGGAAGAGTACTCGATATTTTCTCAAAATTTAATCTCAGTTAAGTTAGAGGTTTCCCATTCTCTCGGCTAAAGTTTGCCCAAAGGTGAGAATATGCTTGAGGATGAGTAATTTCCAAAGTTCAAGGCACTTTCAACTGGTTAGATTTGGTTTTTGAGTGCGAGATTTCTTGATTTTATATCTCGCCCAGAAAAAAATTAGACCTACTCGTCAACTGGATCTTCAAGGACAATAAGTACAGAATTCAGAGAGTTTGGAGATTCTTCTTTGTGAAGAGTTGGTTTTTTGTATCTTTATTTGTAGCAAACTTGCCTTTTTCATTTTCCTCCTAATACTTCCCTTGTTGGTCAATTTAAAACGAGGGATTTCAAAGGAAACAAGGATTTTGTATAAATGGAAATCATATGAAGAGAACAAAAAGAAGATTTTCTCCAAGAGCTGAATCCCTAGCCTAAAACAAGTGATTTTTTAAAACAAAATTTTGAGAAAAGGAACTAAAATAACTGAGATACTCATGTCTCATTTTCAAGGTTAGATGATATTTCAATGGAGGGATATGATCGAAAATATCTTGAATTTGGCACAGAATCTTTCTGAAGCTGCTCAAGTCAAAGAGAAACAACTTGTAGGATTTTGAACCGTTTTAAAATTCTTTTGATCATCAGTTATGAATTAATTTAATATTCTGAAACATTTTTTCTGAGAATTTCCTTTAGAATATCTCTCTTGAAAAGAAGCATCTCTCAACAAACAAGTTGCCCCAAAAATGGAGAGAGTAAAGACCCCCAAAAGTCTAATGAAGCAACTGATTTTCTAAAGACAAATAAAACCAAACAAACTCTCTTTTAGGCCATTAGGCCTCCAACCAGTGAATATGTCAAACATTTTCTCAGTAAGATCAGTAACTGAAGAAACTATTATTATCGTGCATCATCATTCGAGAGAAAGAGGATAAGAAAGCTGATTTTTCTAAAAATAGAAGGACGAGGATTTGGTCTGTCAAAACTGACATGATGTGGACTGAATAAAATTTTAAGATGATTTGATGAGATTTTTTGTAGGATCAATAAGAATTTTTTGTTTGTTTGAGGAAGTTGAATCTTTGTAACAGTCATCTCAATTTCCAAATACTTCAGATTAAGCTGGATGGAAGGTCCAAGTTATTTGTTTGAAAGTTTTCTCCCAAAAGATTGGATGATCCAGGAAATAATATCAAAGGATATTGAGAATTTGAAAATGATGTAAAAAAAAATTATCTCTTCTCTTTCTCGGTTAAAAAAAAAAAATGAAAAAAATTTGTTAAAGTTGTCCCAAAAAATTCATAAAATAATTTTCAAAAATTTTTTTGTGATGAAAATTTAAAAATCATCAATTTACAAGAGAGAGATAAATGAATATTCTTTATGGACAGGAGGCAAAATCTCTCAACCCAATTTTTATTTCTGAAATTTTTCTCTTTAAAATTTTGGAGCTTTCCAAAGAGTTATTCCAAGAACTTTTTGCGAATTTGAAGACTAAAAATGAGAAAAAAGAATCTTAAAGAGTGATTAATTTTATGATGAGAATTTATTTTTCAGGATTTTTGTCAAAATGTTAAATTCAGCAAGATATATAATAATATAAAGCTATAAAAAATGGTTTTATCTTTAAATTATTATCATACAAGTTAAGAAAATAACAAGAGATTCAAAAATAGCCCAGAGTCTTGTCGAGATGACTCCCCTTTCTCTGGACTTGGTCCATAAAAGTGTTATCTCTGACAAGATTTGAGACGATTTTGAATACATTGTGGATTCCACTCTTGACTGATTTCTACGAAAAGCAGTCAGAGTGAAGCCAATAATTAAATTATTGACTATAGAAAAGAGATGAGGTTGTGTTTAAATATTGTAGAGCGAGTTAAGCCTGTTGACTAGAAAAATATTAGTCAGGCAAGTGGATTGATTTATAAATGGCCTGGATCTAAAGAAAAATAAATTTGTCCCTCTCAATTCATCCAGGTTTAAAAATATAGATTCATTCGTTTGATTCCAGAAAGTCCTATCAAAGGTTTGACAGTTTGAGGAGTAAAGGGCATGAAATCACTTGATTTTGTGTCATTTTTATGT
>PJUD01000904.1_pt1 | contig 11381 bp, 9 predicted proteins | sample 1512341 | NCBI WGS metagenome assembly PJUD01 (sample SAMN08177675, study PRJNA422409) | Feces metagenome, whole genome shotgun sequencing project. | isolation source: Chicken feces (3) enriched on wood chips: beechwood xylan treatment | host: Gallus gallus | place: USA: Madison | collected 2015-01-15 | reverse complement strand
CAAATTGAGCCAGAAATCTTGGCTGAAACTCCAGATTATATTGAATATGATTTCACTATACATATCAAAGAATCTCCTCCTTCTTAGTTTGGGAATATTTTTTGCTTCTTTCTATCTACATAGAAACCTTGTATTATTTTTGACATTGTGTGTGAAAAATTGTTTCATTGAACAATCATAGATGTATCATCATAAAAATACATTCAAATACAAAGAAATCAAACAATAATAATAATTAGTTCTTTTGAGCTTCAGAATTTTCTACACCTTCTTTACCTTCTTTATTCTCTTCAGTCATATGCTTTTGATAAATTTCCTTGAATCTGGCTTGATATTGTTGTTTTGTGACTTTCATCTTTTCAATTTCATCTTCAAGACTCTTTATCTTTCCTTGAATCTTCATATTCTTTGATGCTATCACCTCACTATTTGAATGTTTATATTTAACTCCCTAGATAATTTACCTCTTGAGACGATCAATATAATGAGATTTGGTGACTTCAAGATACATTAATTGATATTCAGTCAACATCAATTTGTCTTTTAATCCCATACCATGGAAACCAGCTTTTGCCAATTCTTTTTCAATTTCTTCAATTGAACTATTGGGATTTTCTTTCAATTTTCTTGTCACTATTCTTTGTTTATCTTCATCAAACATTGTCTTGGATTTCTTTAATTCTGTCCATATCTTTCTCATCTCTAATTCCCATTTTTGTGTCTGTAGAGAAGATTATCAAGACACTTATTCCCTTAAACTCTTACTTTAGCTTTAGATTCATCCCAAACATTTAAAATTTGTCTTAATAAATCTTCTTCTTTAAATGTAGGATCCATCTTTTGTATTCTCTTTAATAATCCATCAAATTGCATCAAAAACTGTTTCAAACTTAATCCACATAATCTTTGATTCAGCTAGAGATGATTTAATACACCAAATCCCTTCGTTCAAATACTTTTCTTCTATAAGGACCTTCATTATAGAATTCTTGTTTATCTTTTGGAGTAGGAAGATATCCAGCAGTTTTATACACTTTTTTCAAAAACTTTCTAGTCACACCATTGATAAATTCTTTATCAGCTTGAACGAATTTTTCTGAAAGAATTGTGATGGTTTCAGGTTTCAATTTTAATCCTTCAGCTTCAATAAATATCTCCTTTATTGATTCTGGCATAATTCTTTCTTCACCCAAAAACCATCTTCTCAACTTGATTTGCAATGGTTCCATTGTTCTAAAATACTTTATAATCTCTATTTGGAATGCATTAGAATAAACTATTCTCAATCAAATTTCTCACTCAAATATGTTTCATAATATATCATCAATCCACCTATCACTAAGAAAAGAACTGTCTTCTTTTTGTGATCTTTCAAAGTTTCCCATTGACTTTTTGGAAATGGTAATGCTATTATTGATTGGTCATTTTAGCTTCTCCTAGAGATTACCTTTAATGATGAATTTCTTATTCAATTCTTGATATTTTTTTGCTGCATTCTTTCTAACTTCCTACTATATGTTGAGAACATCAAATTCAATTCATCTGGATACCATTTTATGTGTTAGATTTTGGAAAGAGAAATGATTGCGAGTTTGATCATAGACGCGCTTGGTAGCAGGAACAGAAATGGAAGAAAGATATCTGAACTTTGATAAAAGCATAAATTTGTTAACCTTACCAATAAATTAAATCTGCTTTTATTGAATCAGAATTTCATATTAATCAAGAAATTTTTCAAAGAAAGTAATTTCAAAATCTGAAGAATAATTACAAAACAAACAATAATAGAGATAGATAAATATGTATAATAGAATGAGTACAATAATAAATCGTAGACTGTTGTATAAAAGAATAAAATAATGATGTTGCGTTAACAAAAATATTTCTAAGATTACAAGGTGTCATTTCCAACTAAATGTACGAGAAAACTATCATTAATTAATTTTCCTTCTTTTCGAAAAATCTCTCAAAAGATAGAGCAATTATTATTTTTGCAAGAAGTTGGTCTACCTTCATAAAGTTCACCCCAATAGCCACCGACATAGCCATGGAAGTATTCAGAAATTCTTGCTTTTTCTTGCTCTTTCAACTTTATTTGGTCTTTGTCGTTAAAGTCTTCCATGAATAAAGCTTGCTCTTTATTCATATTCACATATGTTTCAATGAAGTAAAGCTCACTTATGAGCTTCTTCAAATAAATTCCAGCAATGTTATTTCTGGTAATTTCACATTTTTCAATCGAAAAATGACAATGATTTCTTGTTGCCTGTCTTTGCAATGCTTTTTCTTTAGCTTTCTTTTTATCCTTTGATCGTGGACTGTTGCTATTCATTGATGCTATCTTCGTGTTGTTCATATTCAATCGAGCAGAAGTCTCACTTGCGCTCTCCTTTTCTGTCACATAGATCCCATAGAGATTTTCAGCCAGTATGCAGGAGTTTAAGAGCATTGGGCCTTTTAAACTTCCAGCAAGATTAATTCCTGATTCTCTATTTTGATAAATCTTGCAATTATTCAAAACAACTCTGAAATCAATCTTTTGATAAAGAGTAGCTGATTGATCCTTTCCTTCTTTATTATAATCTTCAAGCACCATAAACAGCCCACTCTTATTATTTAAGGTGATTTCATCATACTCCATTAAAATTGGACAATCCTTCACAATCAGCCCATTTCCTTCACAAGATTGGATGTTGTTTTTCCTCAAGTAGATTGGAGATGAATTCATTGTGTCAAAAACATTCTGCAATGAAATTCCGTTTCCTTTGGAGTATATGATATTATTGTGACTGATTTTGAGATCAGGGATATTCAAAAATTTTATTCCTAAAGAATCCTTTTTTGAGTGTGAAATCTTATTGTAATCAATCAAAATATTCACATTCAGAGGCTTCAAGTGCTCACCAAAGATGCTGATACCATACGAGCTGCTGTAATTAATTTCATTGTTCTTGATAGTTATGCTATGAGATTTATCATCAATATTTTCTTTGGAAAATTTAATATTGATGGCAGACTTTGCAGTCTTTTCAAATATATTCTCTGTAATTTTCACTGCTTTCGGATTATCCAAATTACAGGCATGACCTCTGCTGTTTGACAAGAAACATTTTGATATTGATGTCGAACATGATGGGTCAGATTGGACAAATGTATAAAATCCACTAATCGTCGTGGAACTCATCATTAAAATTGGACTGTCCAGATAGTCTTCTTCATGATGAAGCCAGAAAGCTGTATCCTGAACTTCATTAGCCATTTTGGTCTCTTCAGATGTTTGCATATTCTCTTTGATCAAACTCTTTATTTGACAATCTCTGACTTCCAAAATCGATCCAGAATTTACTTGGAACAAAATCAAAGAACCATCTGGTATTCTTGTTCTAACTGTATTAAAATCACTTTTCGTTGAACTCAACACTTTTCTTCCAATCAACTTAAACGAATCTTCTGATTCTTTCTGTGTCATTCCTCCTCCTATGGGTAAAATGGTTACTATTCAACTCTCCTCAGAAATAGGCTACTTCTAGAATCTGATCTCGTATTCATATTATCGAGTAAACGTTGTTTAGAGTATTCTGCATGGATAGTACATTCACAGAAGACAACTTTATTCCCACTTTTATTCTTATCATTCTTCAAATCAATCATAATTGGACCTTGAGTCAACTTTATTTCACTTCCTGGAACTCCCTTGATTGTTATTGGCTTTGTCAAATGTAAATATGGAATGCTGATATTCATTGCTGGAAGATGAATCAACGTATTTGGCTCTGCTTCTTCTATCATCTACGAAGAATAAATATCTTTCTCATACCAATTATTATACTCTTTGAATTTGATTTTCTTTAGTTTCTAAGATAGGTCTCATAAGAGGAATAGCAGCTTTTCTTCTTGGAGACTTCTTTTGAGGGGAGTAAATTGTGCTTTTAGCGAAATCATTATTAAACCCTGTGAAATCCACACTGTCTTCGTCATGTAATCCCATATCTTTCTCGATATCAGGTGTCTTGCCAAAGGTTTTGAAAGAAGTACGAAAATTGTTATGATTTGAAAATGGAGACTCTGGCAATGATTTTGGATCAATATTCTTTTTGCTAATCGTACGAAGACCTTGCAAATTACTTCCTTGCGTTCCGTTAAAGTATTTTTGTGGATTCTCTTCAAAGTCATCTTTTTCTTCTTCCACATTATAAGCTGGTGGCTCAAAGTCAGCAATTTGAATTGTCGGTTTCTTTTCATAAGCTTCATGGTATCTTCGGTGAGGCCTTTCTCTACCAGACACTGGCCTTATATTATAATTTTGGACAATATCTATTTCTTTAGCTTGAAATCCTTTCTCAAAAGACATCTTGCTCAGTTAAATCAAGTATTAAAGTTTATTAAGAAATATTGTCCCGAACATCGATAAGTGGATTTTCTCCCCAAACGAATACTAAATTATAACTTTGCAAGCTTGCTTAGATCCATCTTGCTCTCTGGATCTGATGCTTATCTTTGCAATAAAGATCCTCAAAATTTATTATTTAGCTCATAGAACATGAACTAGGTATTTTTTTCGTTTCCAATTAAAATAATAATTCTGAATTTTTAATGCATTTTAATATAAAATTTTATCCCATTCTTCTCTCTTTTTCCTTTGAAAGAAACAAACAAAAAATTAACAATACCAAATCATTTATGAGACTCTTGACTTGTAATCAATAGGAGTTAGCTTCTTTTCATAAAATCAAATGAGAAAGACTAGAATTTTTTGAATTTTAAGAGAAACTTTCTTTTTGAAACTTGAATTGAAAAATATGATAACGATAAAGGGACAGATTTTCAAAAAATTATTCATCAAAATTAAAAAAGCTTTCATTTCTAATCTTCTATTGAAGTCAGAAGTTACCACCAGAGATTAAAAAATAAACATACAAACATATAACGCAATTCCTTTAGGATGAATCTGATTCTTTCCTATGAATCAAAGGATTAAACTCAAAAAACACCTTATTAAAAAAAACTCTGAAAATGTGATGATCCCATGTGGCTATGCGTTAAGAGTCTTAATTTTGTATAAATTAAAAAGCAAATTAATGGCTTGATAACAAACCTTCATCTTTCTTAGGTTTAGAGCGTGTTTTGAGAGCTTTACGTAATAGTTCCTCCTTGGGCTAGTAAAGAAAATCCTTTTCTTTTAATTTTCCTCCAAAAAGGTTTTCAAATACATATGCTGATTGAAAACATACAGAGTTTATTTTGATAAATAAACCACCTCCATTTTCAGATACTTTGAAAATTATAAACCAGAAAAACTATAGACTGATATCTTCAAACTTCTCCAAATATCACGACCTCTGAAACAAAACATTTTTAAAGAATGAATGAATTCGAGTGAGAGTGTTACTTAATGCTAATTAATAGATTCAATTAGATGATGATAAAATTAGGAGTCAGTCACTTTCTAATGAGGTATTTTAATCATGCATCTCTTTTCTTTCCCAATTTACATTGATTAAACCGATTTGAGATCTGCTCGTTAGAGAGGTTGTGGTACTAACTCCTTATTTTAAACTAACAATTCTAGTTTATTAGAAATGTGTTGAAATTTATTAGTTACATTTTCCAGAGATTAAATTACAAACAAATTAATATTAACTTTTAACGAGTATCCAAAGGAAATTTTATCAAATTTAAGATGAATTTATGAAACATATTTCCCTTGTTATCTTTCCTCTCAAACCTTTTTAAACTCGTTCTTCACCTTCATACCTTTTCTAATCACCATCAACCTAGTTTCCTTCAAAATACTTTGATTTGCGACATGACTTTTCTTCCTACAGGGAATTTCTTTTTTTTTTTGGTGTTTCAATATTCAGTAATATACAATTGTCAGTCTTAAAATCATCAAAAGTACTTTTTTTTTCGCTTTAACAACCTTATATAAAAACATGAGACGACAAATTTCCGAAGGTCCTATCGTTAACTCTTATCAACCCATTCGAAATGCTCCTAAAAGTACCCGACTCTTTGATTAGATCATGCTCAAATCTTCTCCTAGGTACAGAAGGAAGAAAACCAACTTCAATAAATCAGAAAGGAGTCAATAAGTTTAAAGTCTCTACTCCAAAGAAACCCTTCATCTCATCCGAAAACATTCAAAGCGAGCTTCAGAAAAGCTACAATCGTGAAATTAGTCCAGTTCGTTCCATTATTCAAAGAACTGATCCAGGTATCATCCAAATTCTAATCTTTTGTTGATCTTTTCAGGACTAGATGCTGGAAGTGATATTTCAAGCCAAATTTTCAATAAACCTCCCCGAGTCTTGGTATAACGATTTTAAAAACGTCTCTGAATCAAATAGACGAGCATGACTAATGTCTCAAAGAAGAAGGATATCTATAATGATGAAAAAACTGGATTATCCAACTCAACTATCAAAGAAGTAAGACAAGCAAAGGTAATTTTTGAATAAAAGCTGTCATTCAAACATGCTTTCTAGATCAGAAAGAATGCTTCCTGGAACAAAAGCCTCGCTTTAAAAGACTCTCTCAAGAATGAAACGCAAAAAGCTCAAACTCCACAAAAATTAGACACTAACCCTATCAATAATACTATCGATGAAATTGCTCAAGCTATCCATGAAAGAGATGAATGTGATGAGGAAGATAAAAAAGACTCCTACCGTTTCGTGAATACCTTCTCTGATGACCAATCCAAAGAAATCCTCATAACTCCTCGTGACGAGAATATTCAAGGGTATGAAACCCAAGATTATGTCAATGTTCATGCTACTGGTTCTGAAAGTCCCAAGTAACCTATTTTGAAGAAATTATTGAGGCTTATCATTCAAAGGGGAAATAATGAGAGTGGTTTATTAAGCAGAAAAAATAGATTCAGACCTGGAAGTATAATGACAGCTGATATCAATACTTCTGTCCTCGATTCAAATATCAACTCTGCAGTAAGATGAGAGATAAATTGTTTCCATCTAAATCCAAATATTTTAGAAATCTCCAAATCAAATAAGAGGAGCATTTATGAATGAGCATATTACACAAACTGAATTTGATAAACTTAAAGAAAAACAAAGATTAATGAAAGAAGCTTTAGAGTAATATTTATTTATGAGATTCTCCCTCAACCTTCAAGTTTTCAATTAAATGAAAAGAAAAGAAAACAAGAAGAAGAAAAACAAAGACAAAATGAATGGGATAAAAAAGAAGAAGAAAGAATTAAAAGAGAAATGCAAGAAATGAAACATAAGCATGACAAGGAAGTTAATGAAACTTCAAAGAAAATGAGTCACAGAATTGAAACTACTGAAAGCTTTGTTTTCAACCAAAATAATAATAAACCCATGACAACTTCCAAAGCATCAAAACCTGAAATTCTTACTACAAGTTCTGATCTTAGAAAATCAACTGAAATCAGAGAAAGTCCAGCTTTAAAGCCAATGACTAAATCTATTGTTAAAACTTCAAATCCCTTCATTCTTGAAGATCCTCCTCAAGAAAAACCTCCTATCACTATGGCTCCTTCTGCTGGACGAAAAGAGAATGGTGGTGGTATCCATAAAGTAATCTCTTATCAAATATTTTCTCCTAAACTCTTCAAAGCTTGTTGATGAAAATAAAAAACTTCGAGATGAAAATACTAAAAAAGAAGAACTTATTGATGTTCTCATTTGTAATTTCTTGAATTAATATCATCCTAACACCCCTCTCAGCTGCATTGAAACAAAAAGGAATTAATGCAACACCAAGTTCACAAGTATCAAGTAATTTGCCAAGTGCTCAAACAAGAGAAGCCAACAACTCTATCAGTGGAAAACCACCAAAACCTACACTTGAAAAATTCGAGACTGAAAACGACTTTTATGGATACTATTTCAATAGATACAACAGTGGCACCACTAAAAACAAGTAACCAACCCTCAAATTTCCAACTTACTAATCCCCATAATAGGGTAACTGATTTTAAGGATGCAAGTTATTCAGTCCATGAAGACAAGAATTATTCGATCGGGGCATATGATTTAATTGAGCCTCGAGAGACCACTGATTCAAGAGTTTTAATGAAGAAAGCACAAGAATTTAATGTTGAAAATTTGAGAAATCTTTCCATCAATAACAACACTTCATTCATGAAAAATATTGCTACTCCAACTCTCAGAACCAGTGACTCAGCCTCAAATCTTATGGGAGCTCCTGCCAATCCTCGAGTCTATTCCTCTCCACTATCTAATCACTTCAATAAAAACTCCCTCAGTTCCATGGGATCCAAACTTGAAATCAAAAGTGGTCCTTATATTCCATACACTCCTGGAAGCTTTATTACAAACTCAGCAACAGTCACTCCAACTGAGGCTTTTAAATCCTTTACTCAAAATGGTCTCAATATTGTCAAAGGAAACATCACTCCACACAAAGATGTGACTCCAAATAATGAAAGTTCAATCGTGAGAATCAAAAAGCGATATGAACATTCAATTGATTTTGCTGACCTCAATCAGGATTCCAAACAAGAAATGAAACCCCTCAAATCATACCGCCCAATTATCAATATCTTGAAAGAAGATGCTTCAGCCTCATTCTTGAAAAGTAATAATCAGACAAGAAAAGACTTTTATAGCATCAACCACCCAGGCACATCTCCTGCATATATTTCCTATGATGGCAAAAATCCTGATCATCATGACACCTTGAAATATACTGTCATCGATACTGCCTTGACAAGAAATACCGTGTATACACCCACACAAAGCCAATTAAACAGTCTCCAAAATACTACAAAATATTCAAATAACCATCCCTTAAAACTTACTGCAAAAATAAATTCATATGACACTGCCTTAGAAAGAAAGGCTCAAGAAGAGTTTACAAAGAGCAAATGGGGCTTCAATAATCAAAACCCACAATATCAAGAAGAAGGATTACCAAGACTTGATAGCAAACAAAAATTCCCCAAAGAAGTCTTTTCTCTCAACCTTAAAAAGAGAGCATGCCCTTAACTAATTATCCTTTCAAATAAATTTCACCATTGTACAACATTGTTTTTGGGAAGGTGATCAAAAGTATTAATTATTTTCAAATTGGTTTCTCAATAATAATTCAATATTTATTATGTATTGCTTTCCATTAGTTTTTTTTCATTCCATCAGTATTTATGATCCTTTTTTAAAACTATCTATATTATTTTTATTCGAGTGTAATCCTTCTTTCACGTCAAAAAAGTTTTTTCTTGAACAGATTTTCAGAATTATTATTATTTTAAAGATTAATATAAAATGGACAAGAAAAACTACAACAATAGGAGGATGAATCCTCCTCCTAATATGAATAATGTTCCAATGAATTATTATCCTCCTCCTAATATGAATAATGTTCCAATGAATTATTACCTCCCTCCTCATCTGAATGTTTCAATGAACTATAATCCTCCTACTCCAATGTATTATCCTGTTCTTAATCAACCAAATATGGAGATGTTAAAAGATGAACCACTTGATAAACCATCAGCCATTCAAACAACTACAACAGAATCAAATACAACGACAACAACAACTCTTAATTTAGAGGAGGAAGCCATCAAATTGCAATTGAATCTCAAAAGAACCACGATTCAATCCAGTTCATTCAATAGTCAAAGCTTTCCTTTGCTTGTTTCATTATCAGTTGAGAATCTCAAGACAACTTCTCAAAGAGTTCCAGTCGATTTAGTTTGTGTCATTGATCAGAGCAGAAGTATGGAAGGACAAAAGATCACTCTTGTAAAGCAGGCTTTTGCTTCACTCCTCAACTTCCTTGGAGATTCTGATCGCCTCTCGATTATTTGTTTCAACACAAGTGCGAGATTAGTGACACAATTGATTCGAACAAAAGCAGAAAATAAGATTATCATCATGGACAAACTTGAAAAGATCCCGACTGTATTGGGCACAAATATTCTCTCAGGCTTAGACCTTGCTTTTTCTGTCTTGAAGAGTAGACAATATAAAAATCCAGTCTCCAGTATCTTTCTTCTGACTGATGGACGTGATGGCCAAGCGAAAACAGCAGAAAAAACAAGACAAAGAATGCTCGCCCAGAAACTTGACAATGAGACCACGATCCATACTTTTGGATTTGGCGAAGATCATGATCCAAAACTAATGAGCGATATTTCTGGCTTAAGAGATGGCAACTTTTATTTTCTTGATCAACTCGACACAGTGGACGAAGCATTTGTTGACTGTCTTGGAGGTCTTCTCAGTTCTATTGGTCAAAATGTGACCTTAAAAGTAAAGGGACAGAATTCTGATGTCTTGAATGGCGTCAAAATTACCAAGACTTATGGCGAAAGTGCAATGTGGAATAATACTAATGGCACTTTCACGACTCATATGTCAAGTTTGATTACTGGAAGCCAGAAAGATTTTGTGCTGGAACTGGAAATTCCACCAAATCTCAAAGAACTCACCGATGAGCAGAAAAATATCAAAGTCGCTTCAGCAGAAGTTGATATCACAGACTTGAATGGGAATCATATTGTTAAAAAAGCTGATTTACAAATCACTCTATTGAATGAACTCGAAGAAACCAAGGAAACAGAAGAGGATAATAAAGAAGTGACAAAACATTTTTATCGACTCAAAAGTGCATCAATTTTGGATGAAGCAAGAAAATTGGCTGACATAAATGATTTTGAAAAGGCCAAAAAATTACTCCAAAATCTCAATGAGGAACTCTTGAATTGCTCACTGAAAAATGAGCAGTTTATTATTCATCTGACTCAGGATGTGAAGCAAGCAATGGTCAACATTGAACCAAAAATGTATAAGATTGGAGGAAAACATGGTATGTATGAAAGTGTCCGTGCACAATTCCATCAGAGAAGCAATTTAAGAAGCTTTGCTAATTATCAAAATCCCACTCAAATGCAAATGCTCCATCAAGTTAGAAAACAAAAAGGTCATACTCAACTTGAAAATAATAAATAATTTTGTTTTGTTTTGTTTTAATTGCATAAAATTAAAAAAAATTAATTGTTCTTTTATTTCTGAAAAGCTTGACTTTCTGACAAAAGACTATTCTCTTTCAAATCTTAATTTTGGCTCCACCTCCGTATTATCTTTCTACTTTTAGACTTTCTCTCACTTGAAGTTTCCATGATTTGAGAGAGAGAACTTGCATCACTGGAATAACTTCTTTATCTCTAACAAGTCAGATCTTAAATCTTTGATTTTCAGTCTTTTTGACTCCATCTAATCTTCCTCTATTCTCTACTCTTTCTCTCTCCACACTGACCTTCTGGCATAATCATTCCACGATTTGAATAATCTTTAACAACTCCTTTTCTGATTCTTGGGAATTAGATTTAGATTTCTGCAGACATAATGCAATCTTAAAACAATTTT
>PJUD01000903.1_pt1 | contig 11388 bp, 9 predicted proteins | sample 1512341 | NCBI WGS metagenome assembly PJUD01 (sample SAMN08177675, study PRJNA422409) | Feces metagenome, whole genome shotgun sequencing project. | isolation source: Chicken feces (3) enriched on wood chips: beechwood xylan treatment | host: Gallus gallus | place: USA: Madison | collected 2015-01-15 | reverse complement strand
TTTCATCAGTTGCAATCAATTAAAAATTTAAAAATAGTAATCACGCATAATTTTTATCTTGTCACGTGCAACTCAAAAAATTTCGTATCTTGATTTTTTATTAAATTCCTCCAAACAAAAATCTCAATTTAACCACTCTTTCTCTACACTTTTCCTTCAAAATCCTCGAAATCTTCAACTACCTGCCTCTTTTCCTTCTCAAAAAGCTTTTCGAAGCTACAAATTTCAACAAAAATCATTCTCAAATCTTGAGCTCAGAAAATAACGGAGTTATCAATTTCAATAGCTCTAAATTAAAATAATTAATCGCACCCCAAATCAACTCAGAGTTAGTTATGTTCGGTTGAATACTGATTTACAACGCCTTTCTCTAAAATTTCTCTCAAAAGCTCCTTCAATGGACCCGAACTTTGAAAAATTCACACATGTTAATATCTTCTTCCTCATACCTTATCCTCATCGTTTGTTTCACAATTTTTATTAAAAATAATCTGATAATAAAAAAGTCCGAAAAATAAGAACCGTTATGTTCAATGATGTCGGTTTGCTCGAAATTCTAAAAAAACTTAATTTAGATGAAATCTAACTTATCTGATTAAATCTCAGTAAACTTACGTAACTAATATCCAATTAGAATCAACCAACTCATTCCTGTGACCCTTGCAATATACTATTTATATTCGACCAATTTCTTTTTATAATTAATTAATAAAAAATCCTTATTCAAAACCCTATATCATCACTATAAATCTTCCAAATGAATCAAATCCCTATCTCCAAGACTAACGGCCACGCCTCTTACGAACAAGAAACTGACGTTGATATCGCTATCCTCACTGCTAAGTTCACTGACTTCGCTAAATGGAACCTCTGGTCTCCTTTCTATACCAAGATGGAACAAATTGGTGACGGTTCTCAACAAGTCGGAAACTCTCAAGCCCTCTTGAAGCAAAGACTTTACAGAACCATCATGAACAAGCCTGCCGATAGAGACAACATCGAAGAACTCTATGATGTCTCCGGTACTCCCAAGGAAGGCAAGGTTGTCATTAAGTACAGAAGTGTCCAAAATGCCAATCCTCACATTGTCAAAATTGAAACTGCTATCACTTTGACCAAGGTTGAAGAAGGCAAGACCCACATCAACTGGACTTCTGACTCCGCTATCCACTTGAACTTCGAAGAAGAAATCCATGAATATTCTCAAATCATCACCAGAGTCTTGTACGGTTTCCTCGGCAGCAAGATCCAAAATAACCCTAACGACCCCTTGAAGCCTGTTGTCCATCCTTTGGACGAGCTCGTCAAGGCTCAAACTTTGATGTACCACATCAACATCCTCGCTTTGGGCTTACATCTCATCATCTTGGCCTTCAAGGATAAGGGTTTCGCCCTCATCAACTCCAAGTTCGTCGCTATTGGAGGACAAGCCATCCTTGGTAACCTCCCCTCCAACCACGGCAAATACCAATATGCTGACTACGAATTCCCCATCAAGGGCTTGCCCATGCCCAAGAAGGTCGCCGGTATCCCCGTCTCCGAAGTCTTGCCTCCCTCCAAATTTGGTCGTCTCCTCGAAAGATTACTCGAAATGGCATATCTTCAAGTCGCTAGTTTGATCGACACCGCTGAACACGGTGAAAACATCACCAAGATCAACTACGTCAAGTCTGTTGAACTTCTCTCCAAGACCTACGGTTCTAAGCAAGATCAAGTCTTGACTAGCCACCTCGCCAAGAAGGTCGGTACTGATGAAGAACTTTGCCAACAATTGTTGCAAGGTGTCAACCCCCTTATGGTTGAATGGGTCAGAGACTTCAAGAAGGTTCCCCTTCCCATGCAAAACTTGACCATCACTGACAACAAGCAAGAAGTCACCGTCAAGACTCTCTTCGAACAAAAGAGACTCTTCATCGTTGACTACTCCCTCCTTGACGACCTCCCAGTCAAGAACTCCAACCCCGGAATGTACTTCTACGCTCCTTACTTGTTGCTCTACAGAGAAGACCTCCCCAACGGCCAAAACAGACTTGCCATCGTTGGTATCCAACTCGAAAGAGGAAACTCTGCCACTGTTTACCAATCCAAGGACACCCCCACCAACCTCTGGACCGCCGTCAAGATGTTCGTCACCTCTGCTGATAACAACGCCCACGAGTTCGGCTACCATTTGGGTCTCTCCCACTTGGCCATTGAACCCGTCTGTGTTGCTGTCCACAACCAACTCCCCAAGACTCACGTCCTTAGAAACCTCCTCCAACCCCATCTTGATGAAACCATTGGTATTAACTTCCTCGCCAGAAACACCCTCGTTGATTCCGTCCTTCCCTTCACCAACAAGACCTTCGTCATTGGTACCCAAAACGGTGTTGCCGTTGCCTCCAGATTATGGGACAAGTTCGACTTCTTCGCCTCCAGTTTCCCTGGTCAATTAGCCTCCAGAGGTTTCACCAGAAACAGAGAAGATGGTGACAAGCTCACCAGCTACTTCTACAGAGATGACGGTTTCAGACTTTGGGACTGCATCGGAAACTACACCACCAACGTCGTTGAAACTTACTACAAGAGCGACGAAGATGTCCAAGCCGATAAGTGCATCCAAAAGTGGGCTGAAGAAATGGCTGACCCCGCTAGAGCCAACATGAAGGGATTCCCCGGCACCATTGGAACCAAGGACTTGCTCGCTCAATGCCTCCAAATCATCATCTGGCACGGTTCTGCTTCCCACTCCGTCATTAACTACTCTCAATGGCCTTATATTGGTTTCATTAACAACAGACCCAATGGTCTTTATAAGGATATCCCCAAGGGTAAACAAGAAATCACTGAAGACGAACTTGAAGGATTTTTGGCTGGTCCCCTCCCCAGACTCTTCCAAATCCTCTTCCCCTGGCTCTTGTCTGCTCCTATCAGTGAAGACAACCTTCCTGCTTTGAGAGCTATGAGCGGTGAAATCAACAATGCCTTCCAAAGTGACTTGAAGGACTTGACTGACCACATCGTCGAAAGAAACAAGAAGTTGGAAGCTGAAGGAAAGACTCCTTATGTCTTCTGCATGCCCGAAAACATTGCTTGCAGTGTCAGCATCTAAGTAATTTAATTGATCGATCGCCATTTCATAAAAAATACTTTTTCGAATGACTCCATATCAAATTCTCAGGGTTTAACTTTATAATAAATAATATCCTATTAATTATTGAATCCATTGGAAGATAGATGATATCTTTTTTTAGAAAATAATCTGGTCTCTTCTCGAATAACTTTAGAAAATTATTATTTTGAGGAAAAAAAAAAAATTTTATTTCTCAACTGTGCAATTTTACAATTTTTCTTCATTGAAATCTTGATGGACTTAACGAAAATAAAAAATTAAGAAAAACCAAAAAGTACACAAAAAAATAATTTTGCAGTTACTCTAGTGAATTTTCGAATTTTTATTATTGGTGTTGAATTTTTGAGACGAAGAAGACAGCTCTAATTTTTTGTTGAGCTCAGTAACAAAGAAATCTTGGAAAAAAAGCAAAACTTCATCCACAGAAATGGGTCAAGCCTCCCTCAACTTTTTTATACGATATCTGATTTAAGAATGAAGAAAATGAAAAAAATTGGATTGTGTTTCTCGTCTTTAAAAAATTCTATTTTTCATCAAAAACCATTTTCGTTTCAAAAGGCAGAATTTCTTCTGAATCGAACCTAAAACTCAAAAATTGAGACAAAAAGTAAAGATATAATGTTCACAAATGGCATAGATAGATTTTTATTTTTTCGAAGTCTCACTTTCTTTTTCAAAAAATCTGAAATAAAAATTTCTGAAGCTTGGAGAAATTGGAACTCAGAGTTTCAACATTCTTTTTTTTTTCAAAAGAAAACAAAAATAAACATTCCTAATTCTTTATTGAAAATGGAGAAAATTATTTTTTTACAAGATTACGACACATCTCGATCACTCAAATTAGAAATCCTCCAGGAAGCAAATATTCACTTTTTCAGCTGTCTCTTCTTTCTGAAAAGAGAGGAATATCATATCCACCAATTAGTGTAGCTTGAATCAATATGGATCCTTAATCTATGAAAGGACAGATCAATGTTTTTAAATAACAATGTTATATAATCTCTTCTATCGATCTCTTTTGGTAAGGTCAAAGCTTTCAAAATATTACTTTTCTCCTCAATCATAATTTTGAAAAGAAGATTTACATTGAGTATTTTAAAAAAATAATCAAACGAAAAATATCCAAGATTATCTTCACATAGGGAATCTTTGCATTCTTTTCCCAAACAAAAAGATTTTCACGAGATTTCTCAGGTTTGTTTCGGATTTTTCAATTTTGATTGCCTTCAGATCCAACAAAAAAATTCAATTTTTAAAACATACCATCTGAGAGAAAAAAATTAACTTGAGAAATTAATTGATTTCATTCTCACAAATTTTAGAAAAACATTGAAGTTGTTTTTACACAAAAAATCTCACCTTCCACAGACAAAATTATAAAAATATTCAAAATTTTCTTTTCCATTAAATTTATTCCCTCAAATTTGCAAAAAGCAAAAATCTTTCATTTTTCATGAATTAAAGAAATTCTTCTTCAAAATTCCAAAATAATCTGAAAAGAAAAATTTCTTTATCAATCAATCAATTCATATATAATTCCAGGAATCCAGAGAGAGAATAGTAGTAGAAAATTTATTACCACTAAGTTATGACGGAATTAGAGAGGTTATCTGCATTCATCTGAGCATATAACGGAATCAATATAATTATTATTCACTTTTCATATCAAGGCAGAGATATATTGTAAAACTTGATTTAATTTTGTTCTTCATGGACAGTCTTTCTGTCTCTGTATTCTTCAGGGTTCAAGTGTAAATCGTTATGGCTGTTTTCCTTTTGTAAGTAGGCGCTGTTATATGGGAGGAATTCGTAGTTGTGCTCGAAGGAGATGGTCAACATTTGTCTCAAATAATGACTATTGCTTTGAATTTCAGCCTTGGTCAAATCTCTCACATATCTATTATTCCAATTTTTAAAATTATTTCCTAATCATTAACATACTCAACGGGATTTCCAGCCCATAATTGACCACCAGGGATGATTCTGCCGGGAGGAACGACGGAATTGGGACCGATGGCGCATCCCTTTTCAAGTCTGGATCCTTCGAGGATTATACTCTTGAAACCAATATAACAATCATCATCAATGGAGCAACTGTAAATGGTGCAGTTGGGGGCGATATTGACGTAGTTTCCTTTTGGAAAAAAAATTATTTCAAATTCTCAAAACATTATTTACCGATTTCGACAACAGCGGGGACACCGGTGGGCAAAGAACCGGCGGTGTGAATGACGGTATTCTCGCCGACGCAGCAGTTGTTTCCGATCCTAAATTTCTTTTTAGAATATTTTTTATCACTCAAAGTCAAACTTAACAGAGTTCATATCTCCTCTGATGACGGCTCCGTACCAAACGATAGATTCTCCTCCGACTTGGACTTCACCAACGATAGTGGCGTTGGGGGCGACAAAGGAATCGAGCAAAACGGCGGGCTTTAAATCGTAGAGATTCATGATATTTCTATGCTTAGTGTGCTCTTCGACAAATGGGACTCTATTGGTGACTTGAGTGGATTGGGCACCAACGTCTGAGGGAAAGATGAGTCACGGTAAAACGAGAAAAAATTACTGACGCCGGTTTGTCTGAACATTCTTTGGATGCCGTAAGAGGCTCTAGAGGCAAGTGCTCGGAAAGCTTTCATCAAATATTCCTGTGCTCTTTTTAAAAGTTAAGAGTTTAATTTTATCTAATAGTTAATTAATTCACACTGGTGTATCTTTTAATGCAGCCAAGCAAAAAGATCAAGGGAGAAGTTTCTTCTATCAAGCCCCTCATTGCCGACAAGCCTGCTAAATCCAAAAAGGAACAGGCTGCTGACAGCGATGCTGAAGAACAAACTCAAAAGGATACCACCGTCTCCGCTGAAGTCAAGACATCTCAACTCGCCAGAAACAGAGAAGTATCTTTCTTCGTTTGTTACCTTCCCTTATTCCCCCACTAGATTGAAAGAGATGTTTATGGTTTCGATGTCAAGAAATCTCAAAACTGGGTCAACAAGCAAAGAACTTTGGTCTTCTGCTCCAGAGGTATCAGTGTTCATGGTAGATTCCTTATGCAAGATATCATGAATCTCCTCCCCCACGGCAAGAAAGAAGTAATCTTTTACCATAGAAATCGCCCTAAATGACCATAGAATAAAATCGAAAAAGTCGAAATCAAAGAACAAGTCAACGAACTCTGCACTCTCACCTCCTGCAATAATGTCCTCTACTTCGAATGTAGAAAAAAGCGTGATTTGTATCTCTGGATGTCCAAATTCCCCAATGGCCCCTCCACCAAATTCCACGTTGAAAACAGTACAATTTTGTCTCTAACGATCAATTTGCTTATTCTACATTCTAGTCCACACAACCGAAGAACTCCGTATGACCGGAAATTGTATAAAGGGAAGCAGACCTCTCCTTTCTTTTGACGGAGTAATTAATTTATGGTGGAAATTTAGCCTTATTTGCCTTGTAGATTTTCGATGAAAGCCCTCATTTTAAGCTCCTTAAAGAAATGTTGATCCAAACTTTCGGCACTCCCAACATGCACCCCAAGCAAAGACCTTTCTATGATCACGTTTTCGCTTTCAACGTTGCTGATAACAGAATCTGGTTCAGAAATTATCAAGTAAGAAGAGACTTTTATAACAAGGAATAATAATGTTTTTTTATTAGATTGTCTATAAAGATAATGAAGATAAAGAAGTCAGCGAAACTGAATTGATCGAAATCGGACCCAGATTTGTCCTTAACCCCATCAAGACTTTCGAAGGCTGCATGACTGGTACCATCTTATATAGCAACGAATTCTACGTCAGCCCCAATAAAGTAATTGTTTCTTATAAAATTTTCAACTAAACTTTCCCTCAAGGCAAGAAGAGATTTGAAGTTAAAGAAGGCTTTAGAAAGAGCAAAGAAGGTTGGCAAGAAGAGAGAAAAGAAGGAAGAACAAAGAAATATCCAATTGCCTGCTGATGAAGTCGATGAGATTTTCGCTGGTGAAGATTATGTCGACGGAGGTGATGACTCTTTCGATGATGATTATGATGAATAAACAACAGAGAAAAGAAATTAGTGTGCCATATTTATCCTCTAGTTTTTTTGTATAAATATTAAAATCATGTTATATCCTATGTTAGTACATAATATTAGCAACCCAAAGTATCGGTATAATTATCCCCAAAAAAACCTCATTTATTTGTCATTATTCATAAATTCAATAAAAATCTCTTCCTCTATTTTGACATCATCATTGAAAATTTTTTTAAAGTATGATAAAAAAATCATAAAATACCTGTGCAGATTTTTGACTTGAGATTTCTCATTGAGCTCAGAAACCAAGTTCCATAAAGCTAAAGTGATTTTTTAGTATTGAGAATCTTCAGCCACAGAAATCCAATTTTCAGCTTTTGGGCTTTTCAAAATTAGCAAGAACCCTCTAATCTTGACAGAAGATCTTGGTTTGGTCTTTACAAGATAAATTCAACTATTCAGAATGAATAAAGAAGAAATTTCAGAAGTTGAGTTCAAAAACAAACAAAAAAACACAGCATTTCTTTAATTTTTTTATTGACAAAACTTTCTGTGGATTTTCGTGCAATTTTTTTTGTTAGAAAACTTTTTGACAAGAAAAATTAAAATTGGGAAAAATTGAGCTTTGGATGACTCAAAAAGGCCAAAGACCCAAAAGGAAACTTCCAATCATTAGATTTTGATAAAAAAATTTCTTGACATAACATTTGATAAAATTTTAGTTCTCTTGAATTTTTTTTGTTTTTGTTGTTGTTGTTAGACTGAAGCTTTAATCTCGTTCAAAAATAGGACTTGGAGCAAGAGTAAAAATAAACTTGAATATATGAATATGATGAAACTCCAAAGAATTATAATTTAGAATGCTCTGAATAATCAAGTTCTCAACATTGTCCCTCTACACTTTTCCCTTCTGAGTTAAGCTTCTCTATTTTTTATAATCTTAGCAAGAAAATCTACAATTTACGATATGAAAAGAACAAATTTGATTTCAAAATCTTATTTTTCAACACGACACTTTTTTTTCCAACGAAATTTATCGAATCTTTTCAGAGAGACATTTTTTGAAAGCCAGTTTTTTCACTTTTTCCACTTCTCAAGATATTCTCAATATAGACATGACAAAAAAATCTTCAATTTTCGATATCAGTACCTTTTTCTATTTTTATTATATCATAAATACAGTAATTTAAAAATGATCAAAAACTTCGAGTTTTAGCTTGCCCCTTGACTAAATTACTAATTTAAGCAGCACTAAAAATAACAGCCATTTCAATCTAAATTTGCATAGTTTCATCTCATCAAAGAAGGCTATCCTATTAGCCAACTCAAAGACGACTCATTGCTATGGAAAAACTCTCTTTCTTTCAATATAAAAATATCAGAATTCATACATAAAAGTTTCCTTCTGATCAGTTAGTTTGATAAATTTCCTTGTCAATTCTCATAGGATTTTAATTAAAAATCACCATTTACCCTTCTCTATAAATACATATCCTCCCCTTCAACATGTATAATAAATAAATCATTCTTTCACAACACCTCATGAGCTTCCTTTTTTCATCATTTCAATCCCAAGAACAACAACAGCAACAATACCAACGAAGAAAACGCCAAGCTTATTACTTTGAAAGAAGAATCCTTGAAAAATCCGGCTTACAACTTGATATTGAGCTCAAAGTCTTCGACGTTCCAATCATCTTCCAAGGAGCCGACCACTACATCCACACTTACCTTTGTGGAGAAGAAAATACAAAAACTCTTGTCCTTTTACATGGTTATGGAGGCTCCAGTATTTTATTTTACTCAATGTTAAAAGACTTATCACAAAAATACAAAGTCTATTGCATTGATTTGCTCGGTATGGGATTATCTTCCAAGCTCGATTTCCCATGCAAAAACACTGAAGAAACGATCGACTACTTCGTTGAAAGTATTGAAAAATGGAGAGAAGCAATGGATATCAAGGAGTTTGATCTTGGCGGATTGTCGTTTGGAGGCTATATGAGCACACATTATGCTATAAAATATCAAGAAAGAGTCAAGAGATTGTTTTTGATCTCCCCTGCTGGGCTGACTAAAGCAACTCCCCAAATTGACGCAGAAACCTGGTCAGGTAATTTGCCCTTTATGAAGAAGATCAAGTTTCATTTGGCGTTAAAAGCTTGGGAGGAGAAAACTTCTTTGTCGGACTATTATTCGAGATACTCTTTAATAGCCAATTTTGTGATAAAAAGAGATATGCACAGGAAATTCGGTGACAATGGAAAAGAGAGCGATTTAGCAGATTTACTGTATAGACTCTTCACAAAGATCATGAAAATGGGAAGCGGAAGTGATCGCGCTGTTTACTATATATTAAAGTCACCAAGAGCTTATGCCCACATCCCTCTTGAAGGTCTTATTTTGGAAGATTTGAATGTCCCTGTGATTTGTTATTATGGGGATAATGATTGGATGGATTGGACTGGTGCTGTGAGAATTAAAAGATCAAGAAAAGCAAACTTTGATGTCAAGCAAATTGAAAATTCTGGACATCTGATTTCTATGAATAACCCTACTGTTTTGTCTCAGGACATATTGTCTTATTTTATTGTATAATCCTTCCCCTTTTGCTATGAAAAGGGAACTATTTTGGTATTAATGTTATGTATGAATAATATATGTAAATTTTTTATCAAGAGAAATTATTGAATGTTTTTAAACGAATTTTCTCCTCAAATTCGATTTGACTCTAAAGGCTCGAAAAAAAATTTTGCTCAAGATTGAAAAAAAAATAATTGAAAAATTTTTCACTTTTCTTTTCAAGCAAAATTTTCAGACAAATACACACAATCAATTTTTTTTGAAGAAATACAAAAACAATATATATTCATTCAAACTAGTTTTATAATTAGACTTAATGATAAGAAAGATATTTTTTATGAATTTTATGAAAGAAACCAGCTCAAAGTTATCGTTTAGCACGGACACCACTGGGACTCATCATATCAAATTTATAAGAATTTGCCAACAGATGCAATTTATCAGGTTTCATTCTAAACATATTGTGATGCGAAGGGAATATCGTCTTGCTCTTTGCATTTTTCTGACTCATTTTCCCGAGATAATTCGTTGGAATCTTTTGCAATTCCTTCAAATTCTCAACAGGCGCTACAATATTCCCAATTCTCTTAAAGATATTTGACAACTGCGGTACTTGATCTGCTGTTTTAAACGTATTCATACACAAGCTTGCACTTTGCTCCTTCTTACTCTTATGCGGTCCTCCCAATTCAATCGTTAACAAATCAGCATCAGATTCACTTATCAAATAATCACTATTCTTGATAAATTGACTTTTTCCCGTTGTCTGGAACGTCCTTGCGCTTTTATATCCTCTTGATGACGCCATTATTGACGCTGAAGTCACCTGTGGTTGTTGTAAAGTTGGTAAATATACACTTCCTTGCTGTCTAGCGCTCTTTATTTCTTGCTGCTCTTCTGTAGGGAATCTGAATGCATTTTCCCCAAAACTCTTTAAAGGAGGCGAATCGCCTAATTTCAACGATTTCTTATTTGATGCAATTGACCTTGAGGTGTTTATAATTATGGTCTTTTGACCTCTTTGTGTTGGTAAAGTCGGAATATCGATCTCCTGTTTAGATCCGTGAGAGACTCCTTCTAATTGCAAAGAATTCATGTTAATTCCGTTCACTTTTCCCTTGATCGATTCGAATTTATAAGGCAAGAAATGACGATGATTCTGAGAATAAGACACAGATTGATCCTTTTTCAGAGCTGCAGAAGCCGCTATTTTCCTTTCAGATAATGCTCCACTTTTATTGTCAAATAACTTTTTGGGGGTTGAAGTGCTTGGCTGTTTCGTTAAATTCAACATTCCTTCAGCACTTTCTGGGTCTTTTGCTTGTAAAGACTTTTTCTGCATGACCTTAAATTTACTCTCCACAATCCCAGGAATAACCTTAGCTCCATTAAAAGAAGCAGTGGGACCAATAATTCTCGCAGAAACAGGCTCAGGCATTTCTCTCTGAGTCAACTCAACTTCGCTCTGATCTTCGTAGCAGAAACTACTCAGTTTTTCCGAGCTATACGGAGATAATTTTTGTGGTCTTTCTCCACCCTCACTCCCTTTTTGTGAAGGGAAAATCTTCAATGGCAGTTTATACCCATTTTTCCCTCTTCGGCTTAACAACGATCCCTTGTCATCATCTTCAGTTTTATTCACTGCTATAGAGTCAAATGAATCGTCACGAGCTGTTG
>PJUD01000898.1_pt1 | contig 11413 bp, 11 predicted proteins | sample 1512341 | NCBI WGS metagenome assembly PJUD01 (sample SAMN08177675, study PRJNA422409) | Feces metagenome, whole genome shotgun sequencing project. | isolation source: Chicken feces (3) enriched on wood chips: beechwood xylan treatment | host: Gallus gallus | place: USA: Madison | collected 2015-01-15 | reverse complement strand
TTATCGCCGTTACGAATAGAGGTGTATTCTAATCATCCTAGATTGAGTTATTGTCTCGTATATAGGTGTTATAGTAAGAAATCACTATAGAAGTGATCCTGTACGAGTACAGTCTTAATCGATAATTCACATGATGTTCTTTTTATAAGGTGTTTTGGAAATAATTTTATGGGTCCAAAATACCTTTTACTTTTGCTCTCATAAAATCAGAATAAACTTTTTAACCAATCCCTCTTACTTGGCACAATGTTCAAAAAGTTAATCCTCATTCTTTCCCCTTAGCTAACTGATTCTAGGAACGAAGATCTCGGTAACGTTACTCAAGTAAATTTCTGGCCTCATATTTCCTAACACAAAAAGGTCAACAAATCGACCTTGAGATTCATTAGAAACAGTCTTATCGAAAACTTTCCTCAATTAGAACGTTGGTGCCCTTGTGTTTTCTTAATGAATAATTATCATAGAATATATTGACGAAATTTTGCCCAAGAAGGCCACTCTCTGGAGTGCTAAATTAAAATCGTAAAATTTGCTCCACATTTTCCGATTTCTCATCATATTTTCCATTAGTGATAACAAAAACGAAATTATCTTCCTCGATGGTTTCGTCTTTGGCTGCATCAAGGATAAAATTCTCATTCCCTCTTTAAGACTTGTGCACAAGTGTATAGAAGAATTTTCAATGAAAAATGCCTAAAATCACAATAATAGGGGGAGATGCTTTTACTAAAATGAGAGTTGATAAAGGTGGTATTAAATTCGTTATGGGTGGTGCTAATATCATGGCTCCTGGTCTTCTTAACCCTGGTATGAGCAGAGACTTTTTACAAAAGGAATAATGAATTTTTTTTAAAGGTGGTGAAATGGACGATGTTGAAGCTGGTAAAGTTGTGGTAAGGAATTTATTCATGAGTTTTTTTATTAATGGGCAATTTTAAGACAATTCATGGTGAAGGAAAGAATTACGCTATGGCTGTTGGTGTTACCAGAAATTCCACCAAAGAAATGTATTTGTTTCCTTTTTGTGCTAGTTAGTAATTTTGATAGCCGTGAAATGGGTAAAGGTCAAGTTATTGATGTTGTTCATTTCCTTGGTGATACTTTATGGGAAATGAGAGCTCCTAAATCTACTTTGGGTAAGGCTGAAAAATAAAAGAAAGATTGAAGAAAAGGAGAAATCAAGCAAAGTTTGAATAGAAAAATTGTTTCTCGAATTTTAAGAAAGGGAACTCTACTTGATTTGTATGTATTTTATACTGTCATCTCTTACATTTCAAACCCAAGATTATTGGAATAGATAAAGTAATCAATGCAGAAAAACCCCTCTTTGTAAAAAATACTGCTCTCTCGTCTTCATTCTTGCTCTCCTCATCAAGAGTTCCGGACATATAATCTAAACATAGAAAAGTTGAAAATCGATTCTTAGGAATACCACTCAGCAATACCAAAAAAAGTTTTTCCGAAAATCTTGCAGAGAAGAACATTAAATTCTAATTTTATAACCTCCTTTGTGCGAAGGGAATTCATATTAATGTGAAATTTTCCCCTTCATTCAACCTCTATTGCATCATCAAAAAAAATTCCTGAAAGTCAAATCAATAACCTGTCAACAAATTCTTTTGTCAAAAGACAATTTTCTCTATTTTGAAGTCTCACTTAAAACTCTTCTTTTTTCTGATTTTAAAATATTTCTGTTGCTTAAAAAAAAATCCAAATTTGCAAAAAACAATTTATTAAATCAAATGAATCCTTCTTCGAGCACTAATCCTCCCACTATGATCAGTAATGCTGTCACCAGTGACACGATCTTTCAAGAAGTCATTGACAATGAGTTCAGCCTGCTTGCTTCTCAGTTTGATGAAATAAAAGCAACAAAATGGTCAGAAGAGGAATTTATTGTTCTCGAAGCAGCTATGGCAATCGCAGCTGGCACGTGCGTAGAGTTTCGAGAAGACACCAAATCTGCTCTCAAATATCTCTGCTTCTCTATCGAAGCTTGCAAAAGAAGCACAAAAATCCCTGGAGAGGAGCTCACAGCATTATTGTCCTGTTTAGGACTGACATTGAAGTCATCTGAAAGAGACATGAAAAAAGCACTAGAAAAAGCGCGAAATCACTATGCAGAGTCAAAAAATTAAAATGATTCATCAGGGAAGATTGATTCTATCTCTCCGTATGAGTTCATAAATTTTACAATTAGAGTTGAAACAATGTGTCTGAATAGTTAAATATTTTGAGAAGATGTTTTCTCATATTTGTTGGGATCTGAAAGCTTTACTTCCCAGATTTATGTCATATATTTTATGGTTTTTATTCATTTTCTCAAGAGTCATTATTTATGAAAGCTCTTATTTTGTTTATTTAAGAGACACCAAATTTTCATTTCTCAATTTCAACTTCACTGAATATTCTTAATTTCAATAAACCACAAATTTGCAAGAAATCTAAATAAATGCACGAACCCACTACCAATTTCCTCCTCAGCAACCTCAAGCATAGTACAGATTCATCAGGAGTTGCCAGCAATCTCGGCCCGACTCTCCAAGAAGAATTTCAACACCAGAAACAGCTCCCAGCCTCAATTGATCTTATCAATCATAATATCCTCTGCGTCAGCGTTCTCTCAAGAAGCCCAAAAAGTGCTAAATGGAAGTGCTCTCGCTGGCCAAGGAACTATTTTAATGGTTGGGATAATAATAAAGAAAGTCAAGGCAAATCAAAGGGCAAACTTGAAAGCAAGACTCAAGAAAAGAACTTATGGAGTTTCGGCAATGTGGCTCTAAAAAAAGCTGGCTCTGTTATTAGTGATGAATTGAGTCATAACATTTATCGCACCATCGCAGCAAACCTTGAAAAATTAAGTAAATAAAAAATCCATTTTCGCAATTACATTCTTTTTCTCAAGAAGTCAAGATTTATTCAAGAGGAGGCCAAGCTTTTTACCGTAAGAATTGCCACACTGAAATGGCTTTTTTTTATGATATTCTTTATGGAGATGTTAAAATTCCAAAAATACCAAAAACGCATACTGAAATCCTCCTTTTCTTTACCTCAAGACTACCAGCTTGTGATGATTGCAACGGTTTAATGAATGAAATGCTTAAGGATGCAAACCGAAAAGCCCTCCTCGATATAATTGCACCAGAGAGTAAAGTGACTCGAGTAAATATTGCTTTTGCTTATACTACCTCAAAGATTCAAGTTACATCAACACCACCTGATTTTGGAACTTTGAATAATACTGTGGTCGGTTTTGGTTTTGATTCAGATACTTAATGAAAGCATAAGGGTAGTATCTATTTTTCTCAAGCTAAAGTGCATAGAAAGATCGATTTGTTATTATTTTTAATAATATTATTATAAAGATCCTCGCTAAGATTAGCACAAGGATCAGTTCAAGTGTATAAATATATCTATATTAAATCTGATATATTTCTCTGTTTTATAATTTCATTGGAGGTCTCAGAGTAAAATCTAAGAATGTAAGAAAGATAATTCTAATCCCTTAAAAACTGGCTATCTTAAATGAATTGCAAGGAAGAGTTCATTGATACTTTTATAGCAACTTTAAGCCCGCTTGAAAGATTTATTTTCAGGCTAAATTTCATTTGAAATAAGTTGATATTGAGTTTGGCTATTTTCTCGGTTCGAAATAATTTTACTTTGATGAGTTACAGATTGAAACTTATAGAAAATTATTTTTGAGGATATTTAGAAGTAAACTCAAATGCTATTTATGCATGAGTTTTCCCAAAAGCTCGACTTTGAATTTGTTGAGCGGAAAAGAGGATTCCTTCAGAAAAATATTTTTTTATTTTCTGCATTCAGGGGTTAAACAAACCCCAAAAATACGAGGAAAAGTTTTTTTGAGTTGTGGATGAAAGGAGTTCATCTCATCTTTTCATCATGGAATATAAAATAAACTCATACTTAAGTATGTATAATACTCATCTAAATCTCGATAATAAATCGAATATTCATCCACTTCTATAAATTCTGATGACTAAATCTCTTAGAGACCAAGAGCTCTCTTAGCAGCACCTTGCATTCTAGCAACACCACAGACAGACAACTTGGGGCACTTAGTCTTAGCACTGCAGCCAGCGGGGAGGTTAAAGACGCTAGGGTCAACAACCTTGGCTTGGAAAGTACTGGCATTATAGTAGATATAATCATTGGGTTGCATGTCGATCAAAACGGGGGTTCTTGAGCTGGGAAGTTCATAGTAAAGGTTAGTTTGAAGTCCCTTAATGCTCCATTCATCAACGGTAACACCATCAAGAGTAGTTTGTCCAACATAAGTGGCGTTATTTAACCAGTTGGGGGTAACAAGACCGCAACCATCAGCAGAAGTACAGCAAGCACAGCAGTAGTTCAATTCAGGGTAGTAAAGATATCTCATATCGTCAACGACGAGGTGAGTGCAGGGAGTATCTTTGTGGAGCTTGACGGAGCCGCAATATCTGTCAGCACGGCCACTCTTTCTGTCCATACGGTAAACATTGTTAGAATAATCATAGTAGAAGGTTCCAGTAGTATTGCCAGAGCCGATAATGGGAGTTTTGGACATCTCACTGAAGTCAGCTTGCCATTGGTTAGGCCAGACGGGAGCACTGGGTTGAACAACAGCGCTAACGACGGCTAAAGCGCAAAGGGAAAGGATGAGCTTGTACATTAAAAATTAATAATTTTATGTTATTTACTATATAATTTAGAGGAAATAGTATTTAAAGAGTGCAAAGGTGAGAAATAAATTTACCCCTCTATGAGATTTACAAGTGATAAATTTTTATTTGGATTTAAGGATTGATTTCATTCTACAAAATCTACAAAAATCATTGGAAAACAATATAAATTTGAGCAATAAAAAATAATTTTGATCAAGACGTAATTTTTTTCTTATGACCGAAAAAAATCACAAAAAAAGTAAGCTTCCTTGTAATATGACGTAGTGAAAATAAACTATCTCCTCCCCTATTTTCTTCGTTTTATCATCTTCATGTTTTTCTCTCTACAAAGAAGCTATCAGAGGCACTAGAAGTCTCTCTAAGTGGACACTTTCGGTGAAGTGGGGGCCTCATTGGATTGTACTTTGCATTTTTCGAAAAAGCTCACTTTCGGGAAGGAAAATCGATTTTAAAATTATCGAATTTCCTCATTAATCACGTCACTCATTTTAATTTTTAAATATCTTCTTTCAAAAAATCACTCCCAACTTGAAGTCATAAGCTTCTCTCTCTGACAAAACGGGTTATGAGAAACTCAGCTTCTTTCAATTTTAAGTGAGTTGCTTTAAATATTCCTTGAGAAAATCCTTTCTGCAGAAAACAAAATTTGCATTGATAATTTCAAGAAAAAAAATTCAAACATTCATTCATTGGATATGTCTCAGGAAAAAAGGGAGATTCTAGTCTAAGCCAATTGGGCGGAGTTAAGTCAACAAAATCCCTTGAAACTTTTTGATTTAAGCTGTCTTGAAATAAATTTTTATCTCTTGAAATCTGAGAGGGATAAATTTTTATTTGGATTCAAGCGTTGATTTCATCCTAAAAAATTCATTTGAAAACAGTATAAATTTTATTAATACGTAATCTTTTCCTCATGACCTCAAAAATTAACTCAAAAGTAAGCTCGCCTGTAAAATGACGTGAAGTCATTAAAAAGTTTTTAAGGAAAGTGCCAAATCAAAACCATTCAAATGTTCTTAATTGCGTATTGAAAATCAGATGACCGAATTAGAAAAGATATTTATTTGATTCAGATGTCATTGCAATTTTCAATAGCTTTTTCTTTGAGAGTATGTCTTTTCAAATAAAATAACAAAAATCTTAGGTTTCTTATAAAAATGAAAAATTTACAGTATTTTATCTTTACATAAACAAACTTTACTTTCTAAGAGTGATATGTGAAATTTTATTTACTCTATATTTCAAGAGGAAATAGTATAAAAGGTTTATGAATAGAATATGTGATTTGAGAATGATAAATTTTTATTCAGATTTTAGAATTGTTATTATGTTTCAAGGATTCATTAAAAAATAGGAGAAATTTCATACATAAAATCTTAGTATGTAATTTCTTTTAGTTACCAACAAAATTAATTAAAAAGTAAGATCTCCTGTAAAATGACGTAGAAAATAGACTCATCTCTTTACTCTCATTTTCATAACTTTCTTTCGATGATTAAGAAATCAGAATCACTCATGGTTGATTCCAGTCAGAGATAAAGTTTGAATAAATTGTCCTCTTGTTTTAATACTGAGATGCCTTGAGGAGAAAGAAAAACGAACTGAAGTTAAGTTTCGATAACTTTTTAGCATGGCATATGAGAGCTTCAAACCAGTTCAATGAAAGATGATAACTTTTGGAAGTGTCGAATAGGCTGGAAGCTGAATCAGAAGAGTTTTTTCAACTCATTTCACTTGCAAATTAACAGAGAAATCGATGAAAAATAAAAGAGATGAGAGTCCCTCAATAATTTTAAATCTTCTTTCCAATTTTATTTCGCTAAAGTAGGAACAATGTCTCTCGTATTTTATGCCTGAAATGAAAATAGAAGTGAGAGTTTTTTAGAGATTGGATATGAGTAGTAACTTGAGTTATCTTAGTATATTTATGCTTTTACTGGATTTTTTATACATGTCTTAAAAGAAAGAACGCACGAATTCAAAGAACTTTAGGCTGGGAAGAAAGTTAAAATGAAAGCTTGATTGTTCAAATTTCCACCAATGGAGACTAAAGGTTCTCCCACTTGTCCTGTTGTGAAAGGGATGTTGAAAATATTATGCTCGGCTGCTCGGACATGATATTCATATTGCTCAATTTCCAGCTCCTTCTTTTTGTATCCTCTGATATAAGTAACATAAACTGGAACACCCAATAAATTAGAAAATTGTTGGATAGTTTCACAGCAGTTATTACAAGGTGACAAAGTGGTATGAATGTAGAATGTAGTGAAGGGATGAAAGCCACCGTTTTCAATCACGCCTTTAACAAGGATTGCCTCGGCGCAATAAGGGCTTTCTTTCAAGGCAGCTTTGAGCATCATACCAGCTACAGCCTGATCAAAGTTGTTAAAGGAAGCATTCAAACTGTCAGCGTTCATATCAGGATATATGACGAGATCTTGTCGAAATTTATTTGTACCAAAGAAACCCAGATCTTTTTGACTTTGAGCAGAAGAAAATTTGCCGAACTTTGTGGCTTGATCAAAAGTAATAAGGAATGCTTGGTTATGAGGGATGCTAGCTTGATAGGCTTCCAGGTGTTTATCGACATCTTTTCTGTTATCCTCACTCAATATATAGTCAACAACTCCTTGGTCAACAGCAGCCATTTCATTGATTTGATTATAACAGTGAAATAAGGCGCTGAATTTAAAGACATGAAGATACTTTCACTTCATTTTGATACAAGTTTCAAAGCTGAATTTAGACTGAAAATTGGATCAGATAGATTATATTTTCTCAAGAGAGTTTATAATTAAATGTTTGATTCTTTTAACACAATGGACTCCAAAACTAATTTGCTACAAAAGCCAAAATTTGTCGACGAAAGATGTTCAGAACTTAATCTTCGCCTCGGATTCCTCAGCGGAACTCATTTTGAAGACTTGAAATCCAGGACGGAGCTTCTCTTTCAATATGCAATAGCCAAGAGACGTTTCGGGGAGAAGAGAAATCTCCAGTTGTGCTTGGATCGCATTTTCTATGACCAATGGGATGTCATATGGGAAACTATGGTCACATTCTTTGACCAATTACCAATGATTAATGGTTTCGACTTCCAAGGTTCCGATTTGGAACTCGATGGACTACTTCGACTTTATCAAGTTTACTTAAAGTCTGAGAATATGGAGAACTTACCTATAATCGGCATTTATGACACCTTCGCACATGATGAGTATAAAGAACTCTTCAAAAAAATTGAAAATGAAGAAAGAGGCCCAGAGTTTCTCAAGAGGATCTTATTTCCTGAAAACAAGTACCTTGCTGAACCTTGGATTCCATAATTGATTGTCTAAGCTGTTACCTTTGTTAAAGTTCAACGTAGCCTCTATCTGTTTACAACAATTTTGTCTTGTCTGTCAAAAAATATTCTATTAAAATAAAAATTATACTGGTTGATTTGTTTTGCAAAATATTTTCAAAATTTCCTTTACATTAAAATCTTATTACAAATACCACAAGCCTTCTAATTATTATGACTTTCTAATTATCATCATTACAGAGAGTTCTTTCTCAAATTTTTATGAGAGAGCATTTGAGAAACTTCAATATCTTCTGATCTTATATTAACCTCCGGTGACCTCTTTCAGCTAGATAAAATAAAACTTAGATTAAAATATTTATTTTTCTAAGAAAAAATAATCTTTCTATATTTTCTAAAGCTTGAGCGTTTTCGAATTGAAATTTGATTGTTTGTCTTTTCAGAAAAGATTCGATGTGGAATAAAATGGACCAAATCCCAAAAGTTCTTTTGATTTTCTGAGAAAAATCATATCAATGAAAAATATACAGTATTTTATCTTTACATAAACAAACTTTACTTTCTATAAAAATCACAAATAATATGCTCTGAAATTGAAATTATTCAAATTTTCTTCATACATCAATTTTTTTACTTTTGATGTATTATCTGTTATTGGGCTTCTTCTCTATATGACTTTCTCAATCCTGATAAAGTACTCTTTGCCTTTTCAAAAAGGTTATTTCACATCCCCAATTCATAAGTCTCTTACTTGATTTAATCTATCTTTAAGTTTCATTCTTTGTTGACTAGAATCATTTTCAAGCAATCTGGAATAGCTTTTCTCTTTATATCCTGAATACATATCATCATCATGTCTTCTTTCATACATATCTTGGTCTCCATGAATCTCTATTTATTTATTAATAATCTTTGACCAAACTCTCTTAATGTACCACTAATTCCTGTAGGAACTCTTTGACTTTCAGCAGTATAACCTTCAATTCTAATGCTCTTTCTCACAGGATCATTATCCATAGCTTCATAAGTCTCCAATGTTTCTTCTTGGGTCGTGTACTTATTGTTACCCTTGAATGTTCTGGTATTATCGGGACTTATCGAATCATCATAATTTGTATACTTTAATCTTATATTCTCATTATCCAGCATTCTAATTGTATTTTAGTTTTAAAAAAATCTCTTTTTTCTTACTGTCGTTCTTTAGTGATAGTTTTAACAGCATCTTTTAACCCAACATTAGCTCTTTCAAGGCCAGTATTTTGAGATTTAAGTTCTTGAAGTTGACGTCTAGCTTCAATCAAGCTCTTTTCAGTCTCAATGGTAGTCTCATATCTCTTCTTTTCGTAAATTTCAAAGCTTCTAAGCTCTTCCAACAAAATGTTCTTTCTCTTGCGAAGGATAGAAAGCTGAGAGGTCAAATTGCTCAAATCGCTTCTGAAATTATCGATTTCTGATCTTCTTGCTGAGGACTTTGAAGGACTGAGATTATTTGAAGCCTTCTTGATATACAACTTGTATTCCATTTCCATCTCGCCAAGACGAACCTCAAGGTTATATTTGTCTCTTTCGATTTGATCAGTTTCTCCTTGTAATTTGATGATATCCATTATCAATTTTTGCAATTCAGGATTAGCGAATAAATTGCACAACTTCTGAAGGATCTCTTCGTAGCTCTTCTTTTCTTTTTGAATCACCTTATATCTTTCTTCCAATAAGCCGATATCTTGGCCTCTCATTTCTTGATGGTCATTTTTTCTAACAATTGTGGTCTGTAATCTTGAGTTTTCGTGGTCCAAGTTCTTCAAATTATTTCTCAATTCCTTCAATTCAAGCTCCAATTTTGCAACTTCTCTCTTCAACTCAACATTTTCTTTCTCAACTCTCGCTTCTCTTGAGTACACATTTGACTTATCTTTTTGGATCAACATCTTTTCATCTCTCATGCTTTCCAATTCTCTTCTCAATTCTCCTTCTCTTTGCTTAATCTCAGCTTCTTCATTAGACAAGTTCATGCACTTTCTTTCCAACATGACTACTCTTTGGTTTCCAATCAACAAATCTTGCTTCAAATCTATCACTCTTCTTCCTAGATTCTCACTTTCTTCCAACAAAACGCTCATAATTTCCCCAATATAATCACTCATCTTTATCAAAACAGATCTTCCATCTTTAGCATCCTTTGAGAATTGATACACATCAAAAGTCTCCAACAATGTTCTGAATCTCTTTCCAAGGATAATCAAAGCGTCAGGAGAAGTCACCAACATCTCATTATACACAGTAACATACTGTTTCACTTTATTCAAAACAATCTTTGACATATCAACAGCTTGTGTAACGATAGTTCTGTAGGATTTTTCTTCGTCTCTTGTTGTGCCCATTTCTTCAGTCAATCTACCGTAATCTGAAGATAACTCTTCAAGATCTTTGGAAACTCTTGCGAGATTCTTTTGAGCTCGGTCATTTTCTTTGATCAATTGTAAAATTTTGTCTTCTTGGTTCACTCTTTCAGAATGCATATTCTCCTTATCATTCTTAAACTCTTCAATCTTCTTTTGCAATCTTGCATTTTCAGCGATCAAATCAGCACGCTCCCTTTGTAAATCCTTCAAATTTGACAAAGTATCAAATAGCTCGTGCTCTGTTGTCTCTAATTTAGTCACTGTGTTCTTCAATGTAATGGTCTTATCTTCGATCTGGTCTTCAAAGTCTCTCAATTCTCTCTTGGCTTCATCATTTTCGTTTCTGATCATGCCCAATTGTTCTTGAATATAATCCAAATCTTCGGCCTTTTGCTTGAATAGTCTATTTTCTTCGGTCAAAACCCTGACTTGTTGGGTCTTTTTATCCAAATGATTCTTCAACATAACAATTTCTTCTTCTTTCAAACTTAAATTTGTCGTCAACTTTCCAAAATTCTCTCTTTGATGATGAGTCTCGCGTCTCAATTCGTTATTCTCATCATATAATCTTTTCACTTCATCAAGTTTTGTTTGACGATCTTTTTCTCCTCTCTTCTTTGATTCATTGATCAAATTCTCATATTCTCTGATTTCCTTTTCTTTATCATGAAGTCTCTTCTCGAGAGTAGAGTTGAAATTGGTCATTTCAGTAAGCTTGGCGTAATTCTTTTCACTTTCTTCGCGATAATTAGCAAGCTCTCTTGCGGATTTCAAGTTGCTTTCTTCATGGTCTTGGTAGAACTTTTCTTGGCGATCCAATGTGTCCTTCAATTCGCTATTCTCAATCTCAAGAGAATTATGCAAGTTTCTTAATGTTTGAAGTTCCTTTTCAAGCTTCTTATTATGATCCTTGAGATTATTGAGCTGTTTGAGCACTTTGGAGATTTCGTTATTGTTCTTCTCAACGATTGCCTTGAGATTATTCTCATTTTCTTCATACATAGCATTCTGTTCTTCAAGTC
>PJUD01000895.1_pt1 | contig 11422 bp, 16 predicted proteins | sample 1512341 | NCBI WGS metagenome assembly PJUD01 (sample SAMN08177675, study PRJNA422409) | Feces metagenome, whole genome shotgun sequencing project. | isolation source: Chicken feces (3) enriched on wood chips: beechwood xylan treatment | host: Gallus gallus | place: USA: Madison | collected 2015-01-15 | reverse complement strand
CTCGATCAGCTCGACGAGGGAAACGTCGGCAACCGGGATAATGTATTGTAGGATGACTGTTCGGTCGGGAGCCTCTTTAACAATAAAGTCTGTTATCTCGACCGTACCGTTAAGGACGACCTTTGCAATGCGCCCGTCAACGTAATCGGCGACATCACTTAAAAACTGAGCAGTTATCATTTAACGACGACCTCCGATCCGTAAGAGGCAAAAGGCTTTCGTCCGAGCAGCCACGTGCCCCTAACTTTGTAATTCCAATCGATCTGTTTCATGGAAATATGTTCCTCCATGCCGACAGCGCCGGAAATCGATGTGTTTTGCTGATAAATGAGATTGGCCGGTTTGACCGTCTCTATGGTGTACTGTACCTCGCGGAAGACGTTGGCGTTTTGAATGTTGGCCGTCACATACAGAACGAAGGTCTCCACATCAACCGAGACGATAGTCAGCCCCGGTCCGACGAGTTGGTCGAGTCGTTGCTGCAAATATCGCAGCGTAAACGGCGGCTTGGTTGAATAGCGGTTTACGATTCGGCGACGGCGGAAGTCGAGCGTTTCGACGGACGGGTCTGCCTGGATGCCAAGCATCTTTTCCCGGCGCTTAATCGCATCGATGTTGGAGGTCATGACAAATTGATCGCTGAATAGCTGGTCGACTGCGCCGGCGGCAAGCTGCAGCTCATCGTTTTCAGATTTGGCCAGCTCGACAAAGTCCTTTATGTCCGAGTAAAACGAGGGCCAATACTCTTGAATCGGTTTACTCATTGATCGTCACCGTCCCAAGCTCAGGAATCTCGTCCGCGGCAAGCGTTAGATTGGCAGCCACGCCATTAATCTCGGTATCGGTCACGTCCTCCACGCCCTGCACAGTGAGCATACGCGCATCGATCTGTGCCGTCCGGACGATGAGCTGCTGCTGGTTTGCCCAGTCTTGCCGCAGCTCCAACAAGTACGCGTCGATGACCGACTCCACGTCCGCCTGCACCTGTCCAGGCGTAACGCCGCTGGCCAGCGTCAAAGTCGTCTCAATGCTGATCTCTTCCCCGGATACTCCCGTGATCGTCACTTCGTGGCCGATCGGAGCCAGCCCAATCCCTTGACCACTGTTAACCGTCGGATCAATGGCGGTCTGCACGTCATTGATGAGCGACGGTGACGGAGCTGACCAGTCAGCGGCGATGATCGTGCATTTGACCGTCCCGCCGCCGGCCCAGGCCGGGTAGACCTTCGTAGCGCCGACACCGGATATCGCGTTAATCTTCTGCTTATAATCGGCCACGTTTCCGCCGAAAGCCGGTTCGTTTACCGCAATATAAAAACGTTCGCGCAACGCCTCGTCTGTCTCCTCGTCTTCTCCCGGCACAAGTACGTCCGTCAGTTCCGCACTCTCGAGCCCGGTAATGCTCGTGATTGGCAGCAAGTCGCCGAACTTTTGGTTACCGGCGACGCCGGCGGTCTCACACTCAAGCCGGAATGCCCCGGTAGAGATTTGAGCCACCACGATGTAAGTCAGCTCCTCGATCGCATACCGGCTGCCAATCGGCACGTTCAAGGGCGCGCCGCCAGTTCCGTAGAATAGCCCTTTCCGGATCGCCTTAGTCGCAGCTCGCCGATTAATCCCAAACTCAGCCGTCCGCCGAGACAAAAAATCTCCCGCCGCGGAGTCCGCAAACGAGAGATTGTAATTGATATCGAGATCGATATAGAGCTGCGCGAGCTCGGCCGCCGCCGGCGCCAGTGCGTCGTAGATGACGCTGCCCTCCCGCTTGTCCAGGTCATCAGGGACGCGGTCAAGCATCCGTTCCAAAATCGCATCATAAGTCTGCAATTCATACACCATTGCTCACCTCCTGTACAAAGCTTCCTTCCGTAGAAACGACGAGGAAAATCGCCGTCAGGCTGTCTCCTTCAACAGTCACTTGCATATTCTGAATCGCGTTAATGCGGTCATCCTGCAGCAACGCTTCCTGGATGATGCGGGACACCTCCGAGCGGGCGTACTGCGGATTGCCGCCAAGAACCGAGCTCAATTCGTGACCGTAATTGAACGAATAAATCTCGTGAATGAACCGGTCAGATTGTAAGATTTTAACCACCGCTTGCTTAACCGCGTCCAGTCCATCCGTTTTGCCGACGACGCGCCCACGAGCAAAGTCCAGCTTATACGTGCGGGATGGCTGAGCAACCTCTTCCATTTCCGTTTCCGCGATTGATGCACCGACCGGAATCATGAATCCACCACCTTGTCCAATATGACGTATTGTTGGCCACCTTGAGCGCGCAGAAGCACGACTCTGTCGCCTGGCTGCAGATCATCTCGCACCGGGTAATCTATGCCACCTATCGTCACCTTCAGCGGCAGCGTTGCGGCAGTTCGGAGTAAAAACTCGGACGTGAGTGTCAGGCGCTGATCCACCGTAACCGCGAGCGGTGATACGCTCTTTACCGTGCCGATCCGGACGGCAACCGGCGCGGACGCGTCCATCGCCCCCATGCTTGCCTGCTTAATTGCTCCCATTAGTTTTTCGATGCTCATATGACCTTCAGCTCCAAACTCATGGTGTGGTCTCCGCCGTTGAACCGGTGATTGCAAGAATCGACCAGAAACGGCTGCTTAATGTCCTTCTCGCTTATCACAATAGGTACATAGCAGCCGGCACGCACCCTGATATCGCCAATTGCATCAATCTTCAACGTGCGCGCCTCCCTGTTCTTTATCGCGATCAACGAGTTTAGCAACTCGCTGATCTGTGCATCATTCATATTTTCATCCACCGATTGGCTGAGTTGCAGCACACCCCACCTGGCCATGCTCGCACTGTCTTGGGTGATGTACGTGTCTCGCTTACCTGACTTTTTATTGTCCCGATAGAGTTTGACCCTGTTGAACGTGTCGCTGTCGATTGAGCGCTCAGAGTTGTAACCAGTCATGAGGCTGCGATCACCGACGATGAATTCCAGCAGCATGCTCTCGGATTCGCGAAGTGCAAGCGCGCCAAAGTCGTCGTACAAAAGATAGTTGCGGCCCCCATTAATCAGCGTCAGGTCGAGCGCCTTGCAAATGATGTCAATCAGCTTTTGGTTGTCCTCAAGCATCGTGGGGATTTGGTATCCCGTTTCATCCACCTGTCCGAGTTTCAACCCGAAGTCACCGGCGATCCGCCGCAAGATTTCGGCTGCTGTTGCTCCGGTGAAAGAGTAGGTGTCGCTGTTTTGCAAATAGCGGATCTGATCATAGCAAAGCAGTTTAACGGCCTCGCCGTCACCTTCGGATATCTTAAATACGTAGCCGAAAAAAACATTGACGGCATTATAACGAAAGCTGATTACATCTCCTGTGTTGATCTTAAAATCCTTTGCTTGGTAGATGCCGTCCCGGACGAGTGTAAATTCAAGGCTACCCGGTCGGCCGATCCGCGACGTCTTCCAGGTGATATCGGCAGCAATCCCGGACAAGTCCCATATGACGCCTTCTTTATTGTCCAACAGCAGCTCAACCACGATAATCTCCTCCTTCCTACGTCGGCAGCTTCAGCACCTTGCCCACCTTCAGCGTCTTGAGTTGCGCGTCGGTTAGTCCGTTAAGCTTCTGGATCTCCTTCCACCGACTCCCGTTCCCAAGCACACTCTTAGCCACCTTCCAGAGCGTATCTCCTGCGCGCAGCGTATACGTCTTCGGCCTCTCCCGATCATCAGGACGAGGATTGTCTGCATTAGTGAGATTCTGGCCCCCGCCTGCAGCCGCTGGCTTAACAGTCAAACGCCTTGCAGCGTAAAACACGTACTTCCGCAGCGTAAGCGAGTATTCGATGTCTCCCAAGCTGCCGGCCGACTCCTTCCAATCGAAGGACTCAATGCTAACCGCAGCGTTGATATCGAACGTATCCCCGGTAAAAACAAAACGGATGGGCCGCTTAGTGGCCATCCATCTTGTAATGTAATCTACGTAAGGATTAGTTTTCACCTTAACACTGGACTCGTTCGCCGATGTCAATGTCTGCAGCAGCGGAACGTCGACGAACGGATAGCGCTGCGCTGGGAAGATGCTGCTGAACCGGTACGTCGTCAGCTTCGGGTGCTTAATCACATTGATTTCGCCGAGCTCCACGATGTCGTATGTCTGCCCCTTGCTTCCGTCGCTCATCTCGATGCTGCTCGGGTTAACCGGGAGTTGGAAACCTTCTTGCTGATTGTTATACGAGAGCCAGATGCCGTAGGCCATTACGCATAAACCCCCCGCGCGCCTGAAGCGATGGATTCGTTCAGTTTATCGGTTATGTTATCGATGATCTCATCCACCGATCGTCCGTCCTGACGAACATGAGTGTCGCCGAAACTTAACTGAGGCGTCAACGTGACAAAGTTCTGGATGTTCTTCATCTCGGCCAACTCGCGCATCATCTTCAAATCCTCGCTGGAAATATCAACTGAGTCTTTGATTTTTCCAACTTCGCCGACTTTACCAATATTATCGATTTTCGGAATGCTCCCTTGATAATCAAAGGGACTGTCTTTTCCGGCATTTTTCTGCGCCTGCTCCGCTTCCTCGGCCAAACGTTTAGCCTGACGATTTTCAAGCATGTCCTTTACCTTTTGTTCGCGGGCTGCCGCTTTCTCTGCGGCGCTGGCTTCCATTGCCTTGACAGCATCCTCTCCGGCTTGGCGAATTGCCTCGGCTTCTGCGGCAGCTGAAGCAGCAAACTCAACATGACTAATGGTATCCATCGACACACCTGGTATTTTTTTTAGCTTTTCAATGAGCCAATTGATCCTATCGATTGTCCCATTAATGAGGTCTTCCATAACCTGCAGTGATTTCACCTTCGCAGTTTGAAATGCATTCGTTATGCCATTGCCGACCCGAGTAAAAAAGATCGGAACCTGATCGAAAAAGTTGAGGATGGTGTTCCACGCCCTCATTAGCCCCGCAGCAAATTTATCATTGGTCTGCCAAAGTCGGACGAGCCAGAGAACTAGAGCAAGAATCAATGTGATAATGAGAATCATGGGATTCATGTTCATGATTGCATTTACAATGGCCTGACCAATTGCGACTAACTTCAGCGCGGCATACATACCCAATAATGCTCCGCCAACGCCGGTTAGGATCGGCTCAATAGTCGACCAGTTGGCAGATACAAAATTGTACACACTGGACATTGCAGTTAAAAGCGTATTCGTTACTTCGGCAGCTTGCTGAATCGCTAGGCTCAGATTGTGTCCGAACCTAACTCCCGCATCACTGTTGAGGAAAGCATTAACTCTCTCGATGATCGGGCCAAACGACTGCAAGGCGGTGTTTTTGGCTTCGGTCCAAATGTCACCAAATGTCCGTGGCATCTTTGAAAATTTAGTATTGATATCATCTGCAGCGGCGAACATTGCGCCCTTGATGATGTCTGCAGTAATCGTTCCTTCAGCGGACATCGTCTTTAGTTCTCCTTTGCTCTTCCCAGTAAAATCAGCGATCGCTTGAGCAAGCATCGGGGCGTTCTCCATGATAGACCGAAATTCATCGCCCTGCAGCTTACCTGCAGCCATCGCTTGACTGAGCTGATACATACCGGCTTGCTGTTCCATAGTTGAGCTTCCGCCGACCCGAAACGATTTTTGCATAAGCTCCGAAAATGCGATTAACTCATCATTGCTCGTAAAAGAGTCAGCCGCCAGTGTGCCCATACGGCCGATAACACCGGCCATAGCCTCGTAGCTTCCCCTGGCACGATCGGCAGCTGCAAACACTTCGGATTGGAGCTCGTCCGTCGTCTGAAGGCCGTCATTGATCAGATCCAACCGGGCCTTAGCATTAATATATTCATCGCTGATTCGCATGGCGGATCCAACGCCGGCAACCGATAAGACACCCGCAGCCAGACCACCAAGACCTCCGAAGCCTCCTCCTCGACCGCCGCCTGAGCCGCCTCCTCCACCTCCGCCACCGCCTCCCCCGGGCGGCGGGATGTTCCGCACGGCTTGGTCTAGTTGTCGAACCAAGGTGATGAGCTGACTGAGCAGAGTTGTGATGTTGCTGCTCAAGTGGATCGTCGCTGTTATTGTCCCAATTCGAGAAATAATCCGGTTCCTGAGCGCTTCTGCCTGGGTAATCGCTCGGGCTGTATTTAGGCGTACCCGCACCAGTATGGGCGGCACATGTAGACCACTCAACGCTGAGCTAATTCCTGTTGTGACCACCCTCACCGGGACAGAGATAGGAGCTACGTGGATACTCCTTAACTGTGCGTTGATCGCCGCCGCATTGATGTGCACTGCAAGAGTAGATGGTCGTTCAATCAGCCGTCTCATCCGTTCCAGTGCCACAATCACTGTGTTAACTTGGTTAGTGACCTTCTGCAACGGAGTTGAGAACCTTTCCATTAATTTTAGAGTCGTCGATATCGTTGGCACTTATCGCACCTCCCGACTAAATAAAAAAAACACCCCGTTAACGGGGGGCGGCGTAAAAAAACTATATCTTCGAAAGAAGTTCCTTTTTCTTTTCATTGTATTCGTTTTCCGTAATATAACCATTATCCTTGAGTTTAGCTAACTTCTCGATTTCTTCCGCAGCAGATGTCGGTGCGGCTGCAGTTGTTGAATACCTTCTGTGCTCAACTTCACTTTTTATTTTTTCAAACTGCTCATTTGATTTCCTTGTAAATACAACTGCATTTTCGTCATTAATTGCATCTTTCAGATTTCCTTGTTTCTCGGCAGCTCCGCCGAAGCAAAAACGAATAAATCCATTTCCACCTAGTACTGAAGCTTTTTTAAGTTGAACAGATGTAATTGCACTAATCGGAATTGATTTTTCTCCGGAGGGACCACTTCCCAATTTCGCAAGAAAACCCGTAAGACCCTTTCGTTTTATCACAATCATAGAATTGGTTATCTCGATTTCGCCATTCATACCAGAAGCAAGCACAAGCAGTCCCTCCTGCATATTTTTAGGGACATTTTACCACATTATGTGACATCAGGATACAATAAAAAAACAATAGCAATATATATTGTTGGTTAACTATTTCTTCTTTAACTTAGCGGCATCTTTCTTATCATTATCGATCTTCATATCAATGGCGGCCATTACGAAGGCCCGTTCCTCTCGCGAGAGCGAAAGGAACTCGTTCGGCCATTTGTGAAACTTATGGAGGACGTAGTAGGCATAGTTGGCCTCGCTATCGCCCTCCTGAATCAGTTTTTTGCCTCTTCGACCAAATCTTCCATATCAACATCGAAGCCGCTGAGCTCCTGGATCTTGCTGGCCAGCGTTGTCACTTCGCCTGCAAGTAGCACGCGTTGCACGTACTCTTCAGGAGTGCGGCAGCCGAGCTTTTTAATACTGTCGGCATCCTTAAAATCCGGAACCACCGTATGGTTAATGACCATTTTCAGATTAAAGCGCTGCGCGTCAAACTCAACCTTACGGCTCTTTCGGATCTCCGTGCTGGCTTTACGAATTCCATCAAAATCCTGCGACGTCATCGCACGGATGGTAAACTTCAACGGCTTCCCTTCAGAGTCCTTAAACCGCGGAGATACTACCACTTCATCGGTCAAGTTATCGACCGGGTTCAAATTGAGGAAATCTTGCAAACTCATGTTAACCGCTCCTTATCATAAATGGGTGCCGCTTAAGCGCCCGAAATAGAATTGAACAAATCCGGCAGATCGTAGTCGCTGAACGTGAACGGCATTTCTTCTTCCAACATATCATCACTGGTTGCATCGAACTTCGCGGCGATGATGCTGTCCAAGTTACATTTTAATAGGTTGGCCGTCTGCTTGCCGGTTCCCGATGTCGGATCCTCGTTAGTGATTTGCAGATCGAACCAGAAATCCTTCCCGGTCTTAACAAATTCCCGCATCAACTGACGGAATACAGATGTCACGTAATAGACAGTCATCGTGCCGCTGCCCTTCCAGCCGGCAGAACGTTGAGCGGTATTTGTTCGACCCAGGATCGGCACATCGACTTTATTCTTCTCGATCGTGGCTTCAATGGTTTTGGCGTAGAACAGCTCCTCCACCCGGCCGTTGATCGTCGCAAAAGCCGTAGCCTGCTTTCCGCTGATCGCATCGCTTTCTCTGAAAAACATCTGGCATCCTCCTTCCTATTGAACGGTAATGGTCATGTAAATTTTTTCGATGCTGTCCACCGGCTGAATATCCGCTTCGATCAGAACGGCGTCGACGTCGTTGCCGGCCGCCACGGAAATGTCCGCCTGGCTGTCGAAGTTCTGAATGGCGTTGATATTCTGAAGCGAGGTCAGGTAATTCGCGCATTCCGCCCGGAGCAGGTTCCGCCCGTCAGCATTGTTCGACACCTTACCAATGTAGAACTGCGAGAAGATCCGGACAAAGTCGTTATTGATGCCGTCCAGCACACGAATAACACGGTTCTTCGAAAAAGCCTTACCTTTGTCCGGCGTGAACGAAGTAAGGGAGTTAATGTCCTGCTCCACGACCGCTCGTCCGCCGTTCGGTGTGAAGACGAATTCGCCCGCCTGCAGCGCGGCAATGATCTGGCTATTGGTGTACCGAGTGGTCACGTCCACCGCGCCCTCGTAGGCCGCATACGTCAACGACTCGTTCACCTCGGCTCCCGCCGTCGCGCCGGCCACCCAAGCCGTCGCCTGCGCCGATGTGAGCACCGTGCCGTCGTCCAAAATGACGCCGTTTTTGACCGAGATCACGCCTTCGTAGTCGGCAGACGGGTAATTCTCCAACACAACCTGAACCTTCTTGCCTTCATCGTCCCTCAGCCGCTTCGCGAAAGAAACGAACGCTCCCTTCGCCGTGACATCCGTCGACGGCAGTGCAATCGTGTTAAAGTCCTGCGCCTCGATCGCGGCCAGATAGTCGAGGTAGTCCTGATTCGTGGCCGTACCGTCGGATCCGCCGGTCAACGGAGCGCCGGCCGTAGCAGCGAGTGTGCCAGTCCCCGAGAATACGACCCAATCGTTTGAGACGAGCCCCGCAATGTTGGCCACCGTCTGGGAGTCGACTTCATCGCCGTTCAGGAGCGTCCTCACGTCGAACAGTTCTTCGTCGTCGACGTTCTCCACGATCACGACCGTCAGATCGTTCCCGCGGACGCCGCCCCATTTGGCCGTAACCGTTAGGTTGCCGCTGGTTGCCGCAGCTTTCGTACCGGTATTGACGCGATACAACAGCAACTTCTGGGAGCGCTTCAACGCTTCCCGCACGAGCAGCAGCGACGGATCCGTGATCGGATAACCCAGCTTCGGCATCGTATCCTCTCCGGCTTCGATCGTCGTGATCACCTTCGGCTCGCCCCACGGAAGCAGCAGCGGGATCGACACAATGCCGCGTTCGCCCAGCGTCCCTAACGCTTTAGGCGCGGTCACGATATTCGTGTAAACGCCAGGGCGCACTTTATTTTGTACAGTCCAGTTTCCACCGGCCATCGCTTACTTCGCCTCCTGCTTCAAATATTTGTCGAGCAGCTGCGCGGCTTCGGCGACGGAATAAGACTTGCCATCCTGCAGCAATGCCCGTAGATAGTCCTTCTGCTGCGGCGTGTATCGCTTGGATTGCAGCAGGTTGGTCTTGCTATGTTTCGCCGGCTGTGTGCCGGCATCGTCTGCTTTACGGCTCATCCTTAATCCCTCCATGCTGTTCGAGCGTCTCCATTGCCGGGTCATATGGCCGTGGCTCCCACACGAACAGCGAATATGTGACCCAGAAGTAGAGCACCTCATTTTTAATTTCATATCTCATGTCGAGCCCGTCACATGGGCGACCGCCAACCAATATCCGAGCCAAAGCAGCGGTGAGCTGCTCGGCCATGCTATACATTGCATCATTCTTTCGGTCGACCGCAAAATAACGGATGACGAACGGATGCCGGCGCTTATATCGGCGACCCAGCTCCCGCGTATGCCCTGGTTCCAGCAGACGGACGTAAAAATACGGCGCCTCGAGTCCTTGCGGGATCTCCTCCCCGGAAATCGGAATATCCGGGAAGGCGGCATCGAGAGCAACATGAACCGCGTACCGGACCGAGTTGAAACTGACTTGCGACAATGGCATCACCTCAAAAAACGATCAATAAAGCGCTGCATCTCGCGCTCCATGATCATTGGTATCTCACGCTCCAATAGCTCGCTGGAGATCAGGAGCATAAACTTGCCTTCCACCCAGCCGTTCCGTGGTCCGACGTACATTCCTGCCGGTTCTCCCTTCGGCGGGCTGTAGTTAGGGATATAATAGAAGGTATTGCCCACCCATTTTCCCGGAACCCAATGTGCTGCGAAGCCGTTTTCGACGTAAAACGAGTATTCTTCAGTGTTATGGACCTCGATCTCGTAACCGTCTCCCGCCGGACGCAACTCTCCAAGCGTCCACCCCCGGCGCAAAGCACCGTTACTGGACGGTGTACGCATAACGACATCCGCCAGCATCTCATCAGCAAGATGATAGAGGCACTTCCGCAAAAAATCCGGAAAGTGCCTCTGAATGTCCACTAGGTTGTCACGGAATTTTACAAGCTGAGAAAAATCGAAGCTCCCTAGGTTAGCCATTTCGATGCAACCTGATAAGCGCACCAGTGATCATGTTAATAGCCTGCTCCTCAGCGTCTGCCAGCGGACCGGTCAACTCATCCGTAAACGGCCAGAGATGAATATGCAGTAACTCATGGACAAGATGTCGTTCCATGTCCTGAGGGTTCACATTTTCCCGGTCATAATCGTTTGGATCAATAATCCGAATAGTTGCGGACCGATGTTGAATATTTACAGTAATCTCTGCATTGCTCTCTTTCGTTCGCATATCCCTTGCTCTAACAATCGACGTTCGGACATCCCAATCCTGCAGCCGGAGGATACGTTGCCAGTCCTCGCATTTCTGCCGCAGTTGCTCCTCCGTAAATATGACTGTCATCAAGCCCACTCCTTAGCAGTAAGATAGACTTCCTGATGACTGCTGTACGGCGGGAACGGCTTGCCGGCCGAGAACGTCTCCACTTGTCCGGTAGCCGCCCTCGTCACGGCGATGATATCACCCTGCTTGATCTCCAACTCCGGAGCGATAAACAGCTTCGCATCGAATCGGATATCGTTCTGTGCCTCAGATTGTCCATTACGCGGAAGCCCCGTCTGCGAGAGCTTGCAGGGCTTGTCCTCGTATACCGGCTGCAGTACCTGCTTTGTCTCCTTCGTGTCCGGATCCTTAACCGGCGCGTGCCGGCTAATCGTGGCCCGGTCCTCGTACATGCGCTCGATCACGCGTCGGTGCCGGCGGTAATTGATCATCGGCCCGTCCCCCAAGTCATGCGCCGGTAATGGTTCAGGTCGGCACGATAGTTGAACACGACCTGATCGATCACGGATTTGGCCGTGTTGGCTAAACCACCGCCGGATCCACCACCGCCGGAGATGGAGGTGTCGCCCACCTTAACG
>PJUD01000894.1_pt1 | contig 11429 bp, 8 predicted proteins | sample 1512341 | NCBI WGS metagenome assembly PJUD01 (sample SAMN08177675, study PRJNA422409) | Feces metagenome, whole genome shotgun sequencing project. | isolation source: Chicken feces (3) enriched on wood chips: beechwood xylan treatment | host: Gallus gallus | place: USA: Madison | collected 2015-01-15 | reverse complement strand
TCTACAATTGCAGCATTGTTCGACACGGAATTCCCTCCTAAATTTTAGGCGTAGCAATCTCTCCAACATCATAACTTGTTCCCCTCTTTTCACGCAAGGGAAAAAATCATTATTTCAAGAAATCTGGGTTCAGCCCTTCCAGTTCGGGGATAATGAAGAGGCCATCCTTGCGGATCAGCACATCGTCGAAGTACACTTCCCCGCCGCCGTATTCGGGACGCTGAATGAGAACGAGATCCCAGTGGATGGACGAACGATTGCCGTTGTCGGTCACCTCGTACGCCTGCCCGGGAGTGAAATGCAGGCTCCCCGCGATTTTCTCGTCGAACAGCGTATCCTTCATCGGATGAAGAATAAAAGGATTAAAGCCAAGGCTGAACTCGCCGATATGCCTTGCGCCCTCGTCGCTGTCCAGCAGCGCGTTGATCCGCTCGGTATCGTTGGCCGAAGCTTCCACGATTTTGCCGTTTTCGAACGTGAACTTGATGTTCTCGAACGTAAATCCGTTATAGACGCTAGGCGTATTGTAAGAAATCGTGCCGTTGACCGAGTCGCGTACCGGACAGGAGTATACCTCGCCGTCGGGTATGTTGCGCTCGCCGGAGCATTTTTGGGCGCCGATGCCTTTGATCGAGAACGACAGATCGGTGCCGGGGCCGACGATGCGCACTTTGTCCGTACGAGCCATCAGCTTCTGCAGCGGGTCCATCGCACGGTCCATTTTAGCGTAATCGAGATTGCAGACGTTGAAATAAAAATCCTCGAACGCCTCCGTGCTCATATTCGCGGATTGGGCCATCGCACTGTTCGGATAACGCAGCACGACCCACCTCGTCTTCTTCACCCGCTGCTCCATATGTACCGGATGACGATGGATGCGGTCGTACGCCTTCATGCGGTCTGCAGGCACGTCGGCCAGCTCGTTGGCATTGTCGCCGGCCCGAATGCCGATATAAGCGTCCATCCGCTGCATCCGCTCCAAGTCATACGCCGCCCAGGTTTGCAATTGCTCGTCGGTCGCGTTGAGAAGCAAGGTGCGCAGCACCGAACGGTCTTCTATTTCAACGAACGGATTTCCTCCAAGCTTGGCCACTTCCTCGATCAAGCTTTTGAGCAGTTCCCGCTCGGAGCCGATCATTTCGATAAGCACATTTTCTCCCGGCTTCACCTTCACCGAGTACCCTGCCAAGTTGGCGGCCAATTGCCGGATTCGCGGATCTCTCATACTGACACTCCTTCTCGCTGATTTCCTTTTTCAGAGATCAATCGACTTTATTGTACCACCTTAGCCGCTGCAAGGAAATTCGTTTCCGAGGTTCGCCTCTCGCTGTACGTTTTTCCTTCCCATTCGTAAAGCAGCTCCGTCTCCTCCACCATCCGTTCCGGAAACCAGCTTTTGGAATTCGCCGTCCAGAGCACGACCGTATCGACCTTTAACGTGGCGAGAGCAGCCTCAAGCCTGCGTTCGGAAGCTTTCAGCGTCTTGCGTGCCTGCTCCGGATGCTGGACATAAAGCCGTTCATCCGCGCCGACTTCCGCGAGCTCCTTGCGAAGCGCATCTGCAATCCGCTGCTTGGCCGTCTCCTCGCGTAATTGGATGCGGATACGCACTGGCTCGCCCGGCGCAGGAGCGGTGGCGTAAGCGATCGAAGCATTACGGCCGTTCAGCGCTTCGAGCAGGCTTAGCGGCTTGTACCCGGGGGCAATCCGTTCTTTCTCATCCAGCACGCCTGAAGCCTTGTCCGGTTCCGTCCAATTGAGCTTCAGATTGCCGTGAAGGCTGACCTCTCCTTTGAACGACGCGCTTTTCTCTACTTTCCCCCCAGGACTATACACGGCGAGTTTCCCCGCAAAACCGTAGTTCTCGCTGCCGGACAGCGCGGAAGCCGATAAAGCGAATGCCTCGTTCGCCGACACTCCTCCCGCCGCTCCCATGCAGCCGGTCAAAAGCGGAAGAAGCCATCCCGTTCCGCAAATTAGTAGGCAATGCCTAACCTTTTTATGCATTTCGTTGTCATCTCCCCCTCGCTTCGTATCGTTTCCCCATTTGCCGGGTCTATACACCAAGGGGACCTTCATCTCGAAATGCGCGCAGGCGACGCCGGGTTTTACTCCCCGGCGCCGCCTGCGCTTTGATGCCTATACGTTACTCGTGCATTAACCGACAACAATACAATTGCGTCCATGATGCTTCGCTTCGTACAGCGCCATATCGGCCTTGTAGAACAGCATTTCGACGCTGACCCTCTCATCCTGGAGCCGCCATTCCGAAATGCCGCACGATACGGTTACTTTCGGATTGGTCTCCGACTCGACCCGCTGCCGAATTCTTTCCGCAACCCGCTCCGTCTGCTCTAAGCTGAGCAGCGGCAAGTAGATCGCCAGTTCCTCCCCGCCCCAGCGGGCGGCGATATCGCTGTCCCGAATCGAAGTGCGAATAATCTGACTCACCTGAATCAAAATATCGTCCCCGACCTGATGCCCGTAGGTATCGTTAATTTTCTTGAAGTGGTCGATGTCGACGACGATCAAAGAGCCGGAGCTGTCTTTCAACTGCTTGCGGCCGATTCGCTCGTTCAAATAATGCCGCGCATACAGACCGGTCAAGTTGTCGGTAATGACCATCCGTCGCACTTCGGCATGCAGGGTAGCGTTCGAAATCGCCAGACCCAAATGGGCCGACAGCACCTGCAATAACTTGTAGTTATCATAGGAGAAAAAGTTCGATTCGCGCTTCGCGATCATCACCGCCCCGATGACTTCTCCGTTGAGCAGCAGCGGCGAAGCGAGCAAGGAGCGCGAGTCCGTCACGTCCATAAGCTTCGACTGGACAGGCGTCGCCGAGCAGTAGTCCGACAGAATGATCGGTTCCTGGGTCGACCACATGACGCCGCAGAATCCGTAATCTTTTGAGTACGTCTCCCCGATCATCTCCGCTACGTTCGAGGACATGACCATGAATTGTTGAAGTCCGGTATCGAATTGAAGGATGCAGCAAAAATCCGACTTAAAAATCGCAAGCAGCTCGGCAGAAGCGAACTGCATCGTCTCCGACAGCTTCAAACTGCTGTTGAGCCTCTGAGTAAGCTCGTTGATGAGGCGCAGCTCTCCTACGAGAACGTTGGCCTGCTCATGAAGCTTCGCCTTCTCGAAAGCGGCTCCCGCCGCACCCGCGAGCATCGTCAGGAAGCTGATGTCCGCTTCATCCAGCTGCTTCTCCGGCATATCTAGCCTAAGCACGCCGTACACACCCTGCTTTCCAGACAGCGGTAGCGCGGCGCGATGACGCCCAACCGAGAACTCCTCACGGATTTTCCCGTCGAGGAAAGCCGCCTTGCAAAGCTCCATCTCGTTGAGATGGAAAGCGAGCGGGCGAACCTTCTCGTTCGGGCTCGAATAATCCTGAGAGAGAAATAAGTCCGCCTTGCAGACCGGGTACAGTTGTTCGAGACTGTCCAGCACTTCGGACAGCACGCTCTCGACGTCGATATGGTCGTTCAGCCGCCTCATGACGCCGAACAGCGTATTCCGGCGAACCTCTTCTTTATTGGACAGCTTGCGTTCCCTCAGCAAGCCTCCGACGAATAAATTCTCGAAGCTCCGGTAGATGCAGCTTCGTATATGAAGCGCTGCGGCCTGAAGAAGCTTCAGGTCGCCCGCCTGCGCAGTGCCTGCCGGAAGCAGACATGCGACAACTGCGTATGGAAAGCCGGTCGTTCTCGCAAAGATCGGCACGGCAATCGAATCGTATTCTTTGAGCTTGGCGATACGATGCTCTTCCGCACGCATCAGCGTCGGGCGGCAAGTATCCAGCGCTCTGCTGGCGGCCGTAGGGCCGATGCCCGTTTCGCCCCAGAATGGAAGCTCGGCTTCCGACTCTTCGGAGGGCTGACTCGTGTTGACATTCGTTCCGTCCGGGTGAAGCAGCGCGATCGGCCCACCCAGCCAAGGGAAGCCTTCCGCTTCTTCCAGCCACTTTGCGAAGCCGCTTGCCAGCAAATCATGGATATACGGCAAGTCCGCTTCGGTTAGCTCCTGCTTCTGTAACCACTGAGGCAGTTGCTGACGGGTAAGGGACGGATTCTCCGTAACGTTTGGCGTTTCGTGATGTTGCTGAACATTCCTCTTGTAGACCGTACCCGACACCCCCTAATCCCCCGTGTAACTCTCTTTACTATACAATGAAACCGTGATTTTTGCACTAACCTCTATAGAAGTCTATAGCCTTTTGACTTATTTTCTCAGCCCTTGTTTCTCACAGTTTTAGCGCCTCGGAGTCGCTCATCGTCGGCGTAAAAAAATTCAAATAAAACAACGCCTCTTGACAAATTCCCTCAGCTTCTTATAATATATCTTGTTGAATACTGGGCTTAGATCTTGTGGCACCCTCTCGGACGATCCACCGGCGGGCAGCGGCTGAACTCCCTGCCGGAACCAATATCGGTTATTGGACAATCCGCGCAACGAGACCCATTTTCAAAACTATTTATTTTGAAAAAGGAGTTTTCTCACACATGGCAAGATATACAGGTCCTAAGTTCAAGTTAAGTCGCCGCCTGGGCATTTCTCTGGGCGGATCGGGCAAGGAATTGAAGCGGGCATTCCCTCCGGGACAACACGGCGCCAACCAACGCCGCAAAATCAGCGGATACGGCATGCAGCTGCAAGAAAAACAAAAGCTTCGTCACATGTACGGATTGAACGAGAAGCAATTCCGCAACTTGTTCGACCGCGCTTCGAAGCTGCAAGGCATCGCCGGCGACAACTTCATGATCTTGTTGGAAAGCCGTCTCGACAACCTTGTCTACCGTCTCGGCATGGCTAACTCCCGTTACGGTTCCCGTCAACTGGTCTCCCACGGCCACGTTACGGTCAACGGCAAGAAAGTCGACATCGCTTCCTACATCGTGCAAACAGGCGACGTAATCGGCCTTCGCGAGCGTAGCCGCTCCATGAAGTCGATCAAGGAAGCTCTGGAAGGACGTCACCACATTCCTGGCTACCTGGACTACAACGCCAACACGATGGAAGGCAAGTACACTCGTCTTCCGGATCGCGGCGAGCTGTCCCAAGAAATCGACGTTAAACAAATCGTCGAATTCTACAGCCGTTAATTTCGGCTAGTGCTAAAAACCCCCGAAATCCCTATAACAATGGGATTTCGGGGGTTTTTGCTGTTCGCCGTTTTTTCTCCCGATTCGACTAAGCGTCGAACTACGAAGTGCTTTACCCGAAAATTTTTCCAAATTTATTTTTATTTTAGGAACAACTTTTTTGTGAAAAAAACGTGTGTATTGTAAAGGCTTGTCTGATCGTGGACCAAAACTTGACTATTTACTTTAAAATTCCATGTATTGATTTAAATGGGATAATGAGTTAACCTTCTAAATAGGTGCCTATTTATTTACTATTTTGATATACATTTGTATCCGGCCGGTGCAGATGAATATTGAACACCAAAAGGAGGAGTTATTAGTGAAAGCATTGAAAATCAGAAAGATCGTAACTGTACTTGCTCTTGTATCCGTATTTGCCGTTGGAGCGCAAAGCGCATTTGCCGGAATTAACATTTACGAACAGAACGATTCCACCAACGGAAACATCTTTACTGCTGAACCGTTTCTCGCCGGTGCACCTGCTGGAACAACAAATCCATTTGGCTACAGTAAAGTTGGTAAGTTAACCAGCCCATCAGACCGCGACTGGTATTCCGTTTCGTTCCCTTCGTATACTTGGTCTCCGGGAGCAACTGCTCTGATTTCTTTACTCTGGCCGACGGGTTACTACTATAACCTTACGATCACCGATGAGTGGGGCGGATACGTGGATAAAAACATTGTCACCACTTCCGACAATCTCTATCAATTCACTTTCGAGTTCCAGCCAAATACGGTTTACAAGTTGCATGTCAGTGCTGGCGGTCCGGATGTAAGTCCAAACACCAACTATATCCTTTCTATCGATTAAAGTATTGGTGCGTCGCCCTTTCGGGGGCGGCGTTTTTTTAACCCCTCACAATCCCTCTCCTACCGGTTCGAATTCGCCGCGAACAAATCGCTTACGCCCCTGCTCTCTTAACCGAACCAACGTTAAATTTATTTTTGTTGACAATGATAATGAGAATTAATATCATTTGTATGACAGTTTGATACCTTGAGCGGAAAGTCGGTGTTCTTCTTAATGAAGAAAATCAAATTTTGCTGCCGAAACTTCGACAAGCATGGCTCCAAATCCGTCTATAAGACGCTAAAAATCGAATATCCGGAATTAAAGAAGAAGAAAAAGGATTGTTTAGGCGTGTGCAAACATTGTACAAAGCAGTGCATGGCGCTGATCGGCAAAACCGAAATCGTCGTCGCCCCGTCCCCCGAAGCGCTTTACGAGAAATTAAAGCAGCGGATAGGCTGAGTCGACGCTTTATGGTACAATTCGGGTAGAACCTACAAATTTCCAAAAAGGAGTGAGTCGCGAGATGATCAACGAAACTTTAAGCAAAGCTTTGAACGACCAACTCAACTACGAGCTGTTTTCCGCTCACGTGTATTTGGCGATCGCGGCTTATTGCTCCGGCGAGAGCTTGGACGGCTTCGCCAACTTCTTCACCGTGCAAGCGGAAGAGGAAAAGTTCCATGCGATGAAAATCTACAAATATCTGAACGACCGCGGCATTCGCGTCACGCTTGCGGGCATGGATACGCCAAACAACGAATATTCGTCGGTGCTCGACGCTTACGAGCATGCTTATGAGCATGAGAAGGAAGTAACCCGCCGCATCTACCACCTGTCGGATTTGGCGATGAACGACCGGGAGCATGCGACGATTCAATTCCTCAAATGGTTCATCGATGAGCAGGTTGAGGAAGAGTCGATGTTCGACACGATCATTAACAAGCTGAAGCGGATCGACAAGGACAGCAACGCCTTCTTCATGATGGATTCGGAATTCGCCGCAAGGACGTTCACTCCTCCAGCTCTGTAAAGCCGAACAAAATTAAAGGGATGCCGCGTCATCAAAGGATGGCGAAGCACCCCTTTTTTTGTCTGTCGAAAGCACAACCTCTGCCCTCCTGTTGCGTATAACCGTTACGATGCGGATATCGCCTAGGTCGCATGCGCTCGCCGTTCCGGCGGACCGGCTTTCCAATGGAGCCAAACTATGGTTAGTTGTGCTATAATAGTTCTGTTTGTTGAAGGAGGCTTTCTAAAATAATGACGACTACAAAACAACCCCCTTCGGAGCCAGAACGCAAGGGAGAAGGCTTCAAAACAGCAGGAAAAATCGCGGGTTTTACCGTTCTATGGCTGATCTTGTTCGGAATTTTGGCCGGACTTGTCGGAGCCGGGGCGGTAGCGGGATTCGTCGCTTCCCTTGTCCATGAAGAACCGATTCGCGATCGCACCTTCATAGAAGAAAGGATCAACGAAAACGCGATAACCGGCTTCGTCTATTTCAACGACGGAACTCCCATCGGACAGCTTCGTTCGGAGGAAGACCGCAGACCCGTCACCTATGATCAAATACCGCAAATCATTGTGGACGCGGTAATCGCCATCGAGGACAAAAACTTTTTTACGCACCCCGGCATCGACACGAACGGCTTGTTCCGCGCCGTGAAGCAGCAGCTTCTGAACGAGAGCGTTCAGACCGGAGGAAGCACGATTACGCAACAACTGGCCCGGCGGGTATTCCTGAACCTCGATCAGACTTCGAGCCGCAAGGCCAAGGAAATTTTCCTGTCCCTGCGTCTGGAAAGGTACTTAAGCAAAGAAGAAATTTTGACCGCCTACTTAAACAAGGTGCCTTACGGCAACGGCTCCAACGGGTATCAAGTATTCGGCATCAAAGCGGCTTCCAAAGGCATCTTCGGCATCGATAAGCTGGAGAAGCTGAACATCGCCCAAGCGGCTTATCTCGCAGGAGTCCCGCAGCTTCCCTCCCTCTACTCCGCCTTTAACGGCAAGGGAGAATTCAACGAGAAGAACTTCAATCGCGCAGTCACGCGCCAGAAGCTCGTTCTTAGCCGCATGCTTGAAGAGAATAAACTCACGAAGGCGCAATACGAAGAAGCGCTCGCTTTCGATCTCCGCAGCTCTCTGGCGAAGCCGACGGAGAAAGCGTACAATACTTATCCTTACTTGATGCTGGAAGCCGAGCGTCAAGCGGCCGAATTGCTCGTCATGAAGCAAAATCCGAATTTGACTCGCGAGGATTTGAAGAAGAAGGAAAATTCGGCGCTGATCGAGGATGCCCGCGCGCAACTGCTGCGCGGCGGCTATAAAGTAACAACCACCATCGATAAGAAGATTTACAACCTGATGCACGAAATTGCGGAAAATCCGGAAAACTTCGCAAAGGATCATCCTGTAAAAGGCGTGGAACAGATCGCCGCCGTTCTGATGGATCACAAGACGGGAGCCATTCTCGGCATGATCGAAGGACGCGACTTTCACATCGAGCAGATGAACTTTGCGACCCAGATGGTTCGCCAGCCCGGCTCCGCGATGAAACCGATCGCCGCATATTTGCCTGCGATCGACAAAGGGGTTATTCAGCCGGCCAGCATCTTGGACGATTCTCCGGTTATTCTGAAGAACGGCGGCGGCGGTTATCATATTCCGAAAAACTCCAATAATCGGTATTCGGGACTTGTCACCGCGCGTCAAGCGTTGAACAGCTCTTATAACATCCCTGCTCTGAAAATTTTCCTTGAGAAGGTCGGCATTAAAGAATCCTGGGCGTTCGTTCGTTCGCTCGGCATCACGACGCTGGTTAAGGAGGACGACGAAGCGCAGACGGGAGTTATCGGAGGTCTAAAGTACGGTACTTCCGTTGAGGAATTGACAAACGCCTACGCGGCGATTGCAAACAAAGGCGTATTCAACGATGCTTACTTGATCGAAAGCATTCGCGACGCCAACAATCAGATCGTTTACAAGCACGAATTAGATCCGAAGCGAATCGTCTCGGAGCAATCCGCCTACTTGATGACGGATATGCTGCGTACGGTCGTTACGAACGGTACGGCGACGTCCCTGACGTCGCAATTCAAAAACTACAAGAACATTCCAATCGTCGGCAAAACCGGCACGACGCAAAATTACAGCGATGTGTGGTTCGAAGGCTTCACGCCGGACGTTACGCTCGGAGTCTGGGCCGGGTACGAGAAGGTCATTCATACGCTCTCGTCGGATAGCCACGGCCGCGCTAGAGCGATCTGGGCCAAGATCATGAACGAAGTGACCGAGGCGAAGCCCGAGCTGTTCCCGACTACCAAGTTCGAGAAGCCGGACAATATCGTCTCGATGACCGTATCCAGCGTTAGCGGCAAGCTGCCTACCGATTTGACCAGACAGGCCGGTCGAATGGTTACCGACATCTTTAACCGCAAGTTTATTCCGACGGAATCCGACGACGGGCTGGTCAAGGTCAAGTACATCTCCTATAACGGAGTCAACTACTTGCCGCAGAGCGGCACGCCTGAGGATTTGCTTCGAGAATCGGTCATGGTCGTCCGCCAATCGCCGCTCGACGCGCTGATTGAGGATTTGCAAGCGAAGCTTGGCAAAGTTGCGGCCCAAAGCCGCAAGCCGCTCTCCTATTATCTGCCGAAGGATGCGCAAGACAGCGCGCCTTCGAAAGTCGATCCGAGAGTCGAGGACGGAGCCGTCCCGAATCCTCCGCGCAACGTCGCGGTAGAGACGCTGGACAATATCGCAAGAATTACGTTCTCCGCGTCTCCGCAAGCCGACGTGGCCGGCTATCGGCTGTACCGCTCCATTAACGGCAGCCCGTTCCAGAAGGTCGAAGCTTCGCTGCCGGTCGGCGAAGATTTGAAGTTCGTCAATTACATCAGCTCGCGCCAAACGTACAGCTATTACGTGACGGCAGTCGACGTCGCCGGCAACGAGTCGGCTCCAAGCGAGATCCATTCGACGGACGGTGGCATCATTATCGATCCTACGCTGCCGAATCAGCCGGATCCGAACGCAGGCCCTGGAGATGGCACTAGCGGCGGTGAGCATGGGGGCAACACAGGCGAGGTCGGTCCGGAGATTCCGAGCGGCGGAAGCAACAGCGCTCCGTCCGCCCCGAGCGGATTCAGCGCTCAAGGCACGGATATCGGCGTTATTCTGTCGTGGAACGCCAACCCGTCAGAGGATGGCGTGTCCCAATACCAAGTCTGGTTCGCCAGCTCGGAAAACGACAAGTACAAGCTTCTGGGCACAACCGAATCTACATCTTTCGAGTATATTTCTCCAGCCGCCGCAGGGTGGTACAGAATTACGGCGGTCGGCTCATCCGGCGAATCGTCGCCAACCTCCGCGGTCGAAGTGAAATCCGGCGGATAACGCCGATCATAGCAAAAAGGGGATGTCCCTAGTCATTAAGATGACTAGGGACATCCCTTTCCTTATGTTTACGAAGTTCTTATGTCGGCAAAGGCAAGTACTCCGTTCCTTACAGGAGATACGTGCCCCCTCTATTAATCTTCGATCGTGGACAGATCGCCTGTCGGCAGGTTGAGCTCCCACGCTTTCAGCACGCGGCGCATAATTTTACCGCTTCGAGTTTTCGGCAGTTTGTCCTTGAACTCGATCTCGCGTGGAGAAGCGTGAGCGGACAAGCCTTCCTTAACGAACTTGGAGATATCGGCCTTCAACTCGTCGGATGGCTCGAAGCCTTCGCGCAGCGAGATAAACGCTTTGATGATCTCTCCGCGCAACGGATCGGGCTTGCCGATAACACCGGCTTCCGCAACGGCCGGATGCTCGACCAGCTTGCTCTCGACTTCGAATGGGCCAACCCTTTCGCCCGATGTGTTAATGACATCGTCGATTCGGCCTTGGAACCAGAAGTAGCCTTCGTCGTCCATATAGGCCGAGTCTCCGGAGACGTACCATCCGGGAATATGGAAATATTCCTGGTACTTCGTCGGATTATTCCAAACGGCGCGCATCATCGACGGCCACGGCGTCTTGATCGCTAGATTGCCCATCCGGAACGGAGGCAGCACGTTGCCCTGATCGTCGATAATCGCCGCCTGTACGCCTGGAACCGGACGGCCCATCGAGCCGGGCTTGATCTCCATGCTCGGATAGTTACAGATCAGCTGCCCGCCGGTTTCCGTCATCCACCACGTATCGTGTATGCGTTGGCCGTATACGCGGTTGCCCCAGCGCACAACCTCCGGATTAAGCGGCTCTCCTACGCTCAGCACATGGCGAAGGCTCGACAGGTCAAACGACTTGACGGCATCGTCGCCGGCTCCCATGAGCATGCGGAAAGCGGTCGGCGCGCTGTACCAGACGGTGACTTTATACTTCTCGATCGTAGAGTACCAATCCTGCGGACTGAAACGTCCGCCGCGCACGACGTTCGTCACGCCGTTCAGCCACGGCGCGAAAATGCCGTAAGAAGTTCCCGTTAC
>PJUD01000892.1_pt1 | contig 11541 bp, 10 predicted proteins | sample 1512341 | NCBI WGS metagenome assembly PJUD01 (sample SAMN08177675, study PRJNA422409) | Feces metagenome, whole genome shotgun sequencing project. | isolation source: Chicken feces (3) enriched on wood chips: beechwood xylan treatment | host: Gallus gallus | place: USA: Madison | collected 2015-01-15 | reverse complement strand
TTACTTAAAATAAAGCAAATATCATAAGTAGTTTCTATTTATTTGTAAAAACAAAACACTGAAGTTTCTTTCTTTCTTTATTATTTTTCAACAATATTGATCGAAACATCAAACCAACTAAATTATTAAAAGTTATTAAATAAAAATTCCTTTTCTATCAAAAATCTCTTTAGGCATATAATTCTTCTTCATCAGAATATCTACCATCATATTCTTCTTCACTTTCCATCTTGTCACTCTTAGAATCATCAAATTGAGCTTCATCTTCATCATCACTGATAACTAACTTTCTTCTTTGAACTGAGGAATTTCTTTTAGGTCTTGAACTCAAACTTTGACTATCATCCTTGAGAGCTTTTCCAAGAGCTTCATAAGAATCGAAATCAAAGTCACTTTCACTGTCACTATCCTTTGATGTCTTGATCTTCTTTTTCTTGGATTTCTCAATGTCAATTTCAGCTTCTCTCTTTCCATTCACTGTTGTTGTGGTTAAAATTGTCTTGGTAATTTCTTTTGTTGGACTCTTCTTATATGTATTATATGTCTCATTAAATGCATTCACATCTCCTATAATTAATGATTAATATTATATTCTTTAAAAAAAATCTTCTCGTACCTGTTTTTTCTCTCATAAGAATACGTTGAGAAAGGGAGAAACCCATTGAATTAGAATCTTCTTTATTAGCAATAATTGGATTAGAAGATTCAACTGGAGTCTTGACCAAATACTTCAAAATGGAATTACCAAACTCGAAAGCAGGCTTCAATCCCTTTGGCTTCTCTTCGACCTTCTTGGGTTTTTCAACTTCCATTCTTTGAACGGGTTGAGATTCTTCATTTTCCTTGTTAACTTCAACAATCATTGACTCCTTCTTCTTCAATCTACCACCAGTCTTTGGCTTATCAGTTGCAGTAGGTTGACTGAAAGAAACATCTTTGGATTGAACACCACTCACATCTTGAGACATCTGAGCTGAGTTGGATTTTCTGAGCTTAGAAGCTCCGTTAGCCTTGCCTTCCTTTGTTGTCTTTCCCTTTTTCAAGGTGGCTCCAAAATCATCATCTGAGTCGGCCTCCTCTTCAGTTTCTTCATCACCTTCACTATCAATCAATCTGGACTTCTTCTTTGCAGGAGCCTTCTTCTTCTTGGCTTTACCATCTCCTCCAGTCTTGGCCATCTTCAAAAGAGATTCCTTGGAATGTTGCTTCTTACGAGTCTTGGCGTCGTCCTTGTTTTCTTTATCTTCGACGTCTCCCAAAACCTTCAACAATTCATCAATATCGGTCTCGTACATATCCTCGATCTTGGTGCCCTTCAAAACTTCAAGTTCACCTGCCTTTCTTTCGTATTCGCGCTTTAATTGTTCAACCTTTTCGAAGGTCAAGGACCACAAAGGCAAGGACAACAAGTAGTTATATTCTTTTGATGCGACTCCAACTTCATCGTCTTCATTAATTTCTTCTTTGGCTTCTTCGTCTTCTTGTTGGGGAAGAGCATTTTGTTTTTCAATCTTGGTAGATTTAATCTTGGTGAATTCACTCATCATCTTGTATCCCTTTCTCTTCAAGTCTTCAACGATGAGCTTCTTCTTGACGTTTCTCACCTTGACGTCATCAGCAATAACGGCAAGAATGAATCTCTTTTTGTTTTCGAGAACTTCAAGATCTCTTTCGAGCTTTGACAACAAGTATTCCTTTCTCTTACCATAAAATTTAAGACGAAGATTGTAGAATTCTTCCATGATTTCTTCTACGGAACCGTATTTCTTGGGTTTTCCGTCTTTATCAAACAAGACCATATTTGTGGTGGCCATGCTAGAGTTAAGCTTGAATTTCTTTTCGAGTCCTCCATCATTCATAATAGCATTCAATTTGCCAGGAACTAATCTCACAACGAAATCAACGCTGTTGTTAGTGTGATACTCCTTAATGTCTTCAATTTCAGGTTCAACGCCCTCTTTGGGGTTCAACATTTCTTCCAAAAAGTTCTTGTAAGAACGAGTCCAAACCTTAATTGGCAACTCAGAAATTCTGATAGTATCGTCATCTAAAATCTCACATCTACCAGAAACGGTGTAGCCCTTTTCCTTTGAGGAAGGTTCAATGGATCCTGTGTATCCCTTGAACCATGGCTTCATGGAAGTGAATTCCTCACCATTCAATCTGCCTCTAATCATCTTTGTGATTTCTCTGGGGTTGTAGCAAGGAATGTTTGTACTCCAACCAGTACCAATACCGTCAGCTCCATTCACCAAAACCATTGGGATGACGGGGAGATACCATTCGGGTTCGACCATTTGACCATCGTCTTCCAAGTACTTGTACAAGTGGTCATCATGCTCGTGGAACAAGTATCTTGTGATCTTGCTCAAGTTGGTATGCAAATATCTGGCGCTGGCAGCATCCTTACCACCCATGCTTCTTGAACCGAATTGACCATTGGGCATCAAAAGGTTAATATTGTTAGAACCAACAAAGTTTTGGGCCATACCGACAATGGTTTGAGCCAAAGAGGCTTCACCATGATGGTAAGCAGCATGTTCGGCAGTGTAACCTCCCAATTGGGCGACCTTGATTTCTTGCTTGAGGTTTCTCTTGAAGCAGGCGTACAAAATCTTTCTTTGACCGGGCTTCAAACCGTCGCAAAGACTGGGAATTGATCTTGTAGTATCATAGTAGGAAAATTGAAGAAGTTCCTTGTTCACGAAATCGTTGTATCTCAAGTTCTTAATATTGTGATCAACTGTGTTTTCGGGGTTGTGGTTTTTAAGCCATTCTTTTCTGTCATCAGCTTTAGCTTTGTTGAAAGCAAGATCGATGGCTTTATCATCGTCCTCATTAATGTACTTGAAGTTGATGACGTGCTTGTTAATATTCGAAAAATACTCTTTTCCTTCCTTATCGGATGAAGTACCGAGACCTTTGTAGTACTTAACTTTCCAAGTCTTGATATCAACAGTTTGTGACCACACCTTAAAGTCGTTCAAAGTGAAGAAAGGCTTCTCTTGGTTTCCCTTGGTGGCCTTGATAATGGGTGTAACGAATTCCTTGACAAAGCCGTTGTTCTCGATCAAAGAGGGCCAGAAGTGATGGATAAAGTTAATGATGAGACCCTTAATGTGAGAACCATCCTGATCTTGATCTGCCATGATCATCAAGTTACCGTATCTCAATTGCTTCACGCTGTCGTACTTCTTGTTGACTTGGAGACCCAGAATCTTGATCAAATTTTGAACTTCTTCGTTCTTACTGATATCCTTCAATTTTGCTTCTCTGACGTTCAACATTTTACCCTTGAGTGGGAAAACACCGTATCTGTCTCTTCCCACAACTTCAATACCGGCCATAGCCAAGGCCTTGGCTGAATCTCCTTCTGTCAAAATCAAGGTACAGTACTCAGCATTTCTTGTTCCTGCGTCATTGGCGTCTTCCAATTTGGGAATACCGAGAAGACGGGATTTCTTATCGGCCTTGAGATTCTTTTCGAATTGAACTTTAGCCTTGGCAGTAGCTTGAGCGACGATTTGGTCCAAAACACCGGACTTCACAATATCCTTAAGCATCTTTTCGCTAACTTCGTACTTGGAACCGAATTGACTGGGCTTCAAAGTGAGGGTTTCCTTAGTTTGCGAGTTGAAGGCGGGATTTTCGATCAAAGTGTTCAAGAATATACACAAATGGTTTCTGATTTGGAAGGGCTTGATATCCTTAATTTCCTTGTGCTTCTTTTTAATAATTTCTTGAAGCTTGCTGGTGATTTGGTCCACAATGTAGGTAACGTGGGTACCACCAGATGACGTACAAATGGAGTTGACGAAGGAAATTTGCTGGAATTGGCCGTCGGAAGGGGAAACAATCAATTCCCATCTGTCGTTCTTATTTGTTTTATCAGAAATTTTAAGCATTTCTTGTTCTTCCTTCTTGTGGTACATATCCGCGTATTGGGAGAACCCTTTAATAGGAATCTTCTTGTCATTAAGGTAGACTTTCACGCCTGTTGAGATAACTCCTGCAAGATCATAAACCTAAAAATTATTTATGAGAATTTTTTCATTTTTCAAGAATTGCTTACTCTTTTTCTCATTAAAGCAACCATATCGTCACTGAGTTCGCTCATGCCGAATCTGCGAAGATCAGGCTCGAATGTAACGCAAGTAAAGTCTTCTCCTTTGTATTTTTCAGTAATATCAGGAGCTGAGCAGTGAGACATATTGTCCTTCCAGGTCATCTTGAAGGACTTCTTGGTCTTGTGGTCGGCAGTTTCAACTATAAACTTCTTGGAGAAAATGTTCGTTAGCTTGGCACCATAACCATTACGACCACCGGTGACTTTTTTCTTGGTATCATCGTAGTTAGAACTGGTCAGAAGGTGACCGAAAATGAGCTCAGGCACGTAAATACTATACTCCTTGTGGACTTGGATTGGGATGCCTGATCCATTATTCCATACTGAAATCGAATTTCTTGCTTTATTAATTGTCACCTTGATGGTGTCCATATTTTTGTCACGTTGGAAGTTATCAGCAGCATTCACCAGAATTTCATCAAAAATCTTATACAATCCTGGCACGTAATCCATCTTCTTGTGGGTAAATTTATCATCATTTTCTTGCAAAATCCAAAGTTCAGCAGTCTCAGTTTCAATTGAACCAACGTAAGAATCGGGACGAAGAAGAATATGTTCAAGTTGAGTCTTCTTCTGATAGGTCTTTTCAATCGAGATCTCTGTTTCCATCTTTTTGTGGTTTTTTAATTTAAATTATTTGGAGGATTTCACAGTCAATTGGGATTTAAGTTGATCTAATCTTCTTGTAAAAATTTTAAACTCTCCCAATCTTATGAACTCTTTACTACATTCCGAATTTTCTAAAAAATTTCCAACTCAAATTTAACTCATTCTGGATGTTTTATAGTACAACTTCACAGTAGATTTCACTCTCAAAGAGAGAGTTTTCAGTGTGGTTTAATAACCTAATTAATCCAGTCCCTAGTGACAAGTATTTTGGTTGGACTGTTTTGCAAACTTGAATTCAAAATTTGGCACACTTCAACTCATAAATGCTGCAAAATTCAAATTCGATTTCAAAGAGAAATTTGAATTTGAAATCAGAGTCCATATTTTTTTTATCCTCATTTCTCTTGTATTTTATTAAACCTAACTTTATACTTACAAAATTCAAATTTAAAATCAAATGAAGATTTAAATTGATTATAAAAATATATATTATAGGGGAAAAAGTGATTCTGCCTCCAAGAGAAGAGACATTTTCTTCGAAATGACTCTTCAATAATAATTCTACCAAATATGAATTGGCGGTAAAAATTTGGAAAATACTTGAATGAAATAAATTACTTTCCATATCTTATCATATCAAATAAAATACTTTTCAAAAAATTTTTTAGTTGCAAAAAAAATTCAAATTTATATTTTCTCTTTGACTTCTTTTTTACTCAAAACTTTGTTAAAGTATGACACAAATAAATACACAGACATCATATACAATTTCTTACACTCATTTAATTACGCAAAAATTCACAAAAATTTAATTATATAGAGGTTTAGGAAGGAAAACACAAAAGTTTTACCAAGCAATCAAAATCAAAGTATTTCATTAATTGCTTTAATAATAATTAGTTTAATTAGGATTAGTGTTCATCTACAAAGTATTATCCCAGTGTCTCAAAAATTATAAGCCATATTATGAATTCCATCGATAGAATATTCTTTTGATTGTCCAACTCGAGTCCATGATCTTAAGTTAATTACAGGCGCAGGATCAGCTTTTCTTCTGATAAGATTATGAATTTTCCCTCTGAATAAATGGGTCATTTCGGTCGCCTTTATACTTTCCTTAGTGGGACGGACATTCGAATTGGCTGATTTTCTTGCATTTTGCACAGAGTTTATACCCTCGATAGCGCTGAAATATTTTAAAGCAGCTCTTGTGACAATTTTCTGTTGGTCTGAAATTGGGCTTGGCTTTATTATAGAATTTCTTGGCTTTAATATTGATCCATCAAGACCAGGCTGATTTCTTGGACTATAATTCACGCTTGTTGAGGCTCTTTTAGTTCCTGTGCAAGAAGGAAGGATATTTGCTTTGAAACTTTCTCTGGGCTTCTGCTGGCTAGCGGACTCTCTTCTATCAGCACGAAATTTAACATAATTCTGAGCACCGCTGCTGCCTATGATTTCTGAATTATTTCCGGGCTCATGAGGGCCAAAGCTCTTGTTATTAAATTCGTTTGAGGTGTTAAGATAGGATTTTGTGAGTTTATAATGCTTGGATGGTCGCACCTTAAAAGGCTTGGGGCTAGGCTGGATTATTCTTGGCTCAAGCTCGATTTTGTTAAGGATGTTGTTGGAAAAATTTGTGATAGTGAATTTATTGGACATAGCTAAAGTAGTTGAAGGAGCTAAAGGGATCATATCCAATAAATGATGAGAGTGAGAGTAAGGAGATGGACTTGCGACTCGTTCTTTTCCACCTTCACTGCCTTCAGTCAATAAATTGCTAGTTTTTGGAGGCCTCTGTCTGCTTCCAGTGCTCTTATTGCGGATAGATTTGGGCTGATGCATCAGCTTTACTTGGCATATAAATTATTTTATTGATTTATGGAATTGTGCTGTGGACTAATTTTTAAGAATAAAATTTCGTAAAAAAATCTCTATGATTTTTTTTGACAATTCAAAGGACTTTTATAAGTTCTCAAATCCCCTTTAGTTTTTTGAGTTTTTATGTTTCATTATCATTCCCACAAAAAAAAAACCTTTTCTGAAAAATCAAATACCATGCTGGTTTTTTTTATTTATACGAGTATAGTACTTTTAATAAGCATCTTATCAGAGATATATACACACTGAAATTATATATAAAAATATCATTCTTATCTTTATTGATTTATTTTCAAAGAATGCAAGGCGCCCAAAGAACCACCATAAACAAAAGTATCAGAGGTATTAAAGAAGTCCACACTATTGACTTCACCTGGAGTGGATTGAACGTGGCACAATCTATTGCCGTTTCTTCTATCGAAAATTCTGACTTGTTTGGCTATTCCCGAGAAGGCGACAATATAATTTGAAGTATTCTTGCTAAATCTGGCAGCAGTCACAGGATTGTCATAAGCAGTAGCAGGATTGTGAGTTGGGTCCCATTCGATATCCTCAATAAGCTTGTAAGTACCAAGATCCCAAAGTTGTAATTGTTTCTTATCTCTATTGTGGCCGGTCAAAATAACATTATCTTGAATATCAAGGCAGTCTCCGTAAGTTTTCATTCCAAAGATTGATTTCACAACAGCGCCCATTCTTAAATCCCAGACCTTGACAGTCTCATCCCAACTTCCACTCAATAAAATATCAGGGTTCTCGGGTGAAAATTTCATTGATAAAACTCTGTTGTCATGAGTTGGAATATCATTATGTGATCCTAATACAACAAATTGTGTCTTCTTTTGTTCATCATATACTCTAACCTGAAGAGAGAATTAATTGTTAAAGTCTCTATAAACTATTACTTGACAATCTTTACCCCCAGTAGCAAATTTAGAACCATCTCTATTATAATCGATGGCATAAACTTGATTTCCTTCTTCCTTGAATTTGTGCAAAATTTTCTCTATAAAATTGTCAGATTTCTTCTTTCCCCAAAATATTACTTGAAGTTGCGTGGACGTGGTACATATTTCCAAAAACATCAGAAGCAAGGAACACATGTTGAGTCAAATCATTATTAAGGGTAGGTCTCCATCTTTATTCGTTTTTAGTCATTAAAAACTATCACTTCATTTACTTGAGATCAAGGACGGCATTGCCAGGTTCTTCAGTGAAAACAACTTGACCAAAATATTTTCCTGAAACATTAATATTCAAACTTCAAGTAGAAATTCTACCGGTATCAGACATATATAATCTAACAACTCCATCATCACAACCTTAAAAACCATTAAAAAACTTCCAATTTTCAAATTATACCAGCTGCTATCAAAAATTCATCATTATCAACTCTGCAACTTGTGATGACAGGTTCAATTGGGCCTAATGGCTGATTTTGTTGGACATTTCTTTGAAAATATTAACTCAAATATTCAACCTTCATTACGCTGTCATATATTCTCTTAAACTTTCAGTCAGAAAGACATTTTCACGTTCTCTTTGGTGAGTTCTTTCAGTTGCAGTGGTGCTGGTATTTAAATCACTATCTTCTCCTCTAATATCATTTCTCTCATTTCTTTCATTTCTGGTGTCTTCAGATCCTATTTGGACTAAAAAAAAAGCTGATAATAAACAGTATACTGGGGATAGAAAGCAAAGAATCAGGTTCGTATTCCATTTAGACAAGCTTGTCGGTAAAATTAAATTTTTAGCGCTTATGTATTATATTAAAAAGTCCCCTCTCTTTTTTATCGAGAGTTTCATCTAAATACTGAATTTATTGAGTTAAGTAGAAGTCGAGAATTCTATCATCACATGAAAATGAGAAACATGACTTTTCCATTGAAAACAAAAAAATTATTTTCTGATGCTATTTAACAAAAATCTTTGTCTTTGGAAAATTTCTTGACAAATTTTGAATGAATGTATGTGAAAACTTTTGAAAAAAATTTCCAAGCCAATATTTAAACAAAATCCTTTAAAATTGATCTCAATCAAAAGGAAGACTTTTCGTTGAATTCAAAACTTCTAAATCAAATAATTACAGACCCATTTTTGTAACTCTGTGTTTTTAAATAAATTAAACCTGTAAAAATTCTGATCCCCTGAAAAGATCATCAGTCTTCTTCTTAATTCTTTTTCAAACCTGAATTCCCACGGAATCCGAGTATGATAACTGATTTTTATTGTTTTGAAACTTAAAAAACAAAGAAGAAGGTCTTTCAACGAACTGAAAAACTAACAAGATATCGAAAAACATTTTATTTAAAACTTATTTAAAAAAATTCAATCGGTACAATCAATATCGCTCTATGAGCGAAGAAGAAGATTATCCTGAGGTTGAAAGAATTTATATAAATACCCCCAAAGAACTAGCAACAGAGTTTGACAATTTTGACAAACTGCTAGTTGATACAAGTATTTCTTTCTTTTTAGCTCAAACTCTAACAGAAAATAGACAAAGACTGGAAGCTTCGGCTTAATGCTTTGAAACGGCTTGAAGGAATTGTCCTGGGAGGAGGCTTTGAGATCGAGGAATTCACTCCTTTATTGACTAAACTCTCTCTTCATATCAACGCACAGGTAATAGCGATTTTATCAACCAAATTTCAACATAAATAGCTTAATGATCTGAGATCGGCAATTTCAAAAGAAGCCTGCAAATTAGTTTGCATAGCAGCTGAATATGGACAAGGCCAAATCGAGAATATGAGCGATAAATTATTAAGCAAACAGTGCTTGTTCAAATTGATCAATAGTGCAACAAAAATCCTTTCTGAAAACGGCCATGAATGTGTCAAATCCCTCCTAAAAAATGTCCGGAGTTTCAAAGTCATTCCCAAACTCACTGATGAAATAAATACCAAAAATACAGCTGTTCGACAAAAAATATCCGAATACTTGTGTATAGTTACTGATATCTTCGAGCCACAAATCCTCGAAAAATATCAAATTGTCCTTGAAGAGGCTATCACGACCCTTATCTGCGACGCAAATAAAGAGGTCAGACTCAATATGAGACAGACTTTCGCTATTTACGCTGAAAAATTCCCTCCTCGTGGAGAAAAGCTATTCTCTAATTTTGACGCCTCTGTTCAAAAACCTCTCGTTGATGAAGGACACGTTGACACAAGCATTTATTTACGAAAAACTTCAAGCAACTCCTCTGCAACTCGAGAAGCCAAGGCCAATCAAAGACCCTCTTCAGCTTCTGCAAAGAAAGGCGATATGAAAGGCGGTTTTGCTAGTCCTACTTCAACTTTCGGAAGAGCAAGTGGATCCAACGGATTTGCAAGCGCAAAAATGTCTGAATCTGAAAAGAGTTCACCTGTCCTGGCTAAAAGTGCTCTGACACCTTCAAATGAAGAAAAAATTCCACCAAAATTAAGACAGAGCGATATGTATGCTGAAGGAAAAGTCGGAGCAAATAAACTTGTCACGAAGAAACTTGGTTTTGAAAAGAAGGGAATAGAAGCTTCCAGTGCAGATTTAAAACCTAAATCTCATGTTCCTCAAATCAAGCAATCAAATAGTCTTGGAACTTCTAAATCAATCTCTGATGATAGTACTCGACCTCCTACTAGAACTTCTTCCAAAGTAATATTAGTGAATAAAATATTTTTCTAAATTCATTCATAGTATGCATCATCACAAAGACTTTTGACAACAAAGGATATGCATATGAGACAAGAAAGTCCAAGTATCAGTTCAAATGGATATGATTTTGAAGGAAGTAACAATGGAAGCTACCAATATAGAAGAGAAGAGGATCTTTATGTTCTCCTTGATAATGCTAACTCCGACGTAACCTTAATTTGTTATCCAAATTTAAGCAATTGTGAAATAGGATTGGGCTGCAAGAGCTAATGCATTTGAACAGATTAATGAATTTATTTCAGATATAAAGCCTCAAGAACATTTGTCAAATAATTTGATGGATCAACTCATTCAAACACACATCCAGCATATCAACGATCATCATTACAAAGTCGTTGTCTCTTGTCAAGAATCTTTCTCAAGATTAATTACAATTTACAACAGCCGTGTCCTCACTTATTTGGATCAAATTATCCCACAATTATTCATTAATCTCACTGAAGGAAAAGAAAAAGTTTCTGCTAGCACAAACTTCCTGATCAATCTTATCAATAAAATCTATTCTGGAGATGAATTACTTCCACATTTCTTGAGATCATTAGAAAGCTATTCAAAAATCAAATATAAAACGAGCATGGTTGAATTCATGAATATTCTCATTAGAAAGTACCCGCTTCATAAAATTTTATCTAAACTCTACAGCTGTGAGACATATTTTAATTCACCAAGTGCAATAAGAGTATGCATAACAAAATTCGCAAATATTATTGGTGAACTAACTTCCACCAAAAGTATTGTTATGCCATGTCTTGGAATGATTCTTTACCTTCGTGACATCAACCTCAGTGCTACTATTGCTGCGATTGGATCTCTCAGTAATGATCTTATCACAAAAGTAACCATTTTTCAACTTCAATTTTATGAACCATTTGAATTTAGATTCGAGGATTAGCAGCAGAATATGCACCAGATTTAGAAGAGAATATCCAATTCTATCTTCAACAAACCAAAGGTTTTACCAGATTGGATAATCGCACTTCTATTTCTACAACCAATTCAACAACGACTTCTGCTTCAAAATCTGATTCAGTCAATAAATATGACAGTAACCCTAATACCAAAAAACCACCATCAGCTGCAGATTTACGATCAAGACCCGTTCCTTCCAATGATCTCAATAATTACAACTCAAGAGACAGATATGAAGTGAAAAAACAAGAAAATGCAAGACAAAGTAGTGTTGGAGGAAGACCTGTTTCTGCAAGCACTGCAAATTTGAGTAAAGT
>PJUD01000891.1_pt1 | contig 11561 bp, 8 predicted proteins | sample 1512341 | NCBI WGS metagenome assembly PJUD01 (sample SAMN08177675, study PRJNA422409) | Feces metagenome, whole genome shotgun sequencing project. | isolation source: Chicken feces (3) enriched on wood chips: beechwood xylan treatment | host: Gallus gallus | place: USA: Madison | collected 2015-01-15 | reverse complement strand
ATCTTGGTGATGATCAATGTTTTAGACCAAAACAAAAATTCAAGTATTACCTTTCGAGAATATCCACTAATCTCTATCCAGGGTTAAATTAGAAGTAACAATATATCAACCAGTTGGAGAAAAGATTCAAATATTCCCACCAAAAGAAACAAAGGAGAAGAATAATCCAGCAAATATTCAGAAACAAGGAGAAACAAAATTTAGGGATTATGATAAATCTGCAGACTTTAAATCTCGCGTTTTAAATGCCAAGAAAACAACTGATCTTGGTTTAACAGAAGTTACAGTGTGTAAGTCAAGATTCCCAACTGAGGGTCAAATTGAGCCATTCCAATTCATTACTTTCAATTATGATGAAAAGAGAATTGTGTTGGAACAAGAACAAGGCCATAAAGCAATTTCAACAAAAGGTTTTGTTGGAAATATTCAAGGGTCAGCAAATAATCGATTCATTTTCCTTCAACTTATTCTTCCTCATAAATTAAAAGCAGGTTGGTGATGAAGCATTTTTGAAAATTGATTAAAGTTTTTAGAATCGAATAATATTGTTTTTATTGCTTTTAACACTCTAACAAGCAGTCTTAAGAAGTTGAAAGTTACTTTAGAAGTTCCAAGACTTGATAGTGGTGTTGACTTTTTGGTATCTGATAATTACACGCCACATGGAGCCAGCTACATTTATATGTTGTTAAGAGATGGAATTTATGTTATTTCAACTGCAACAGGTACAACTTAGACTGAGAGAAGTGAAGGATCTAAATATTTTTTAAAAGGATTGATTGTCAAGATTTTTAAGGATCATTTACAAAAGATTGACCCTTCATTAAAAAATAAATTTGAATTTGATCAATTCCAAGTTTTCAAGAACAAAGATATCTATCTGGCTTCAACTGTAGCTATTTGTTTGATATGGTTGAATATCTAACTTACATAGGGAAATGGAATGATTTGGAGATTTAAACTGAAAGATGGAAATACAAGAGAAGATTATCATACTATTAGCAAAGAAAAACCAGAATTCTTGAAACTTCTGAATCTTTAATATAGGATCTGTATAATAGTTTATAAATTTTACTTTAATTACCTTCTATCTCAGTTGAATGAAAAAACATTTTGCTTTGATTTCATGTAGTCTACTTTTGGATGTTTCTTGTAAAAGGGCCTTCAGAACAAATTTTGCTCAAGTCGATGGAAAACTGGGATTTTTCATTTGAATTTATTTGAAAAAAAAAATTATCATTCAAAATTCTTTTTTAATATTTACAATAAGATGAAATTACAGAAATATAGAAATAAAAAATCTTGGGTTTATTTTTTTTTAGAGTATCGATGTAAGATGCGTAATCCATCTTGGGAGGTATTTTGTAAAAATGTTTTGAGGACAAAATTTGCGAGGATAAGATCTGATGGGAAAATTTGGAGAACCTTTTTAAAGTTATTATTGACTTCACCAAGTTTTTTAAGGATTTGAAACCAAAACAGGATACCAACAAGAATTAAGCATACAAGAAAACCAGTTAGAAATTTGGATCGGTTTTCTTGGGCTTCATCAGTTTTTTGTTTTAATTTGGCACTCACAATATCGACCAACAATTCACTATTTCCGGCTGTAACTTCAAAAGCTTGCAACATACTTCCACCATTTCTGTTTGAAAGATGAACAAAGTCGCCTATTGTCATGTTGCTAAAATTTTGACTTTGATAGAGCCTTGCTCTTTCGATGACAATTTGCTCAAAGTAGGAAAGAGCGGAGAATACATCAGTTCTCATTCCAGTTTTAATTAACAACCCGCAATAATAATTGTAGATTCCAGCCAGATTCTCACAATTGCCGTCTTTATACAATATGTCATAAATATCATTATCATAGGTCTCGCTAACTTCGTTGAAGATCTCTCTCAATCGGGTTGGAAGCTCTTTGAGATATTTCAAATGCTGGGCTGTGGCATTCAATGGGTAAGCACCCTCAACTGGGAGAGTATTATTTGAAGTAATGAGCTCAGTGGATACTGAATAGATCAAGCATAAATCTGGTCCAACTGAACTAATGACCTCAAGCTGATCTTGACGCTTGTAAATAGCATCGATTGACTTTTGTGCAGAGACAAAATTGGCAATAATAATTGATAAAAGAATTGCAATGCAGAAAAACGCTTTAAAGAAATAATTCCAATATCTTTTTTGGAGAGTCGAAGTTCTGATGACTTGAAGACCTTGTTTTTTATCATATTGACTCGTACTGGTAAAAAGAATTTGAGTTTCAGTGAGCATAGTTGAGCCTTGATGGTCTAAATACTCATCAGTTATTAAATATTGTTCTAGGTCTTGTAGCTTGAGGAGGATTGCTTGTATAGCCTTATGGTTGAGCTTTAGAAAGGCAAACAGGAGGCTCTTTTCAGCTTTATATTGTTGATAAATGATCAAACCAAGCATTAAACCGACGCCTGCTAACAAAACAGGGATGATAACGAGACAGAGAATGATAATCAGCTGGTAGTGTTCCTTTTGTTCTTGGACAGAATTTACAAAAAGGCTTCTCATTTGATTATCTTTAACGGTCCAATCATCCAATATGTTTAGTTCCATGAAGCGCAGAGCATACAAGCAGTCATTGGAGTAGACATCTGTCACTGTATTCACGTAGGCTGCTGAGTTGAGGATTTTATCAATCAGTTCAAAATTGGTGATATTTTGATATATTTCACTTTCACTATCTCGGTAAGTTCCAAGAACGCGCACGTCATCTTGATATAGCTCTTTTTTTATTTGCGTATCCAAGGTATCAACACTGGTAATGATCAATTGGTTGTAACTTTGTGTTAATTTGGCATAATTTAGAATTGATGGCAGCATTGTCTGGATTGGAATGAAACTGCTTCCAAAGTCTTCTTTTGTCAGGAGGCCTTCAACTTGGAGGACTTGACCGACCGAAATAAATTGGATTTTAAACAAGTAATAGGACCTAAATTGAGCGTATTTAAGCAGGTCTTTTTTGAGTTGAAGATCTTGAAAAGTGTTATCTGAAACACTTTTAAGGACGATTTGACTGACTCCTGTAATGAGTACAATCAGATAAAATACTGCGGATAGCACGATGAATGATTTTGAATAGTATTTTGTTTTCAGAGCAAGCCTGAATACTTTGGTATTGTGCTCCTGAAGATCTTCTGTTTTGAAATGACTTGTGTTGACAGAACTCTCCACCTGTGAAACATAGAATTCTTCATCTTCTGGAATTGAATTCTGGGACTTGTGATTTCCGAATAAAAATTTTCTTTCAGTGTTTGCAGGTGATTCTAGAATGGGTTTTCTTGGTGATTCTAGGGTCGCTTGATTTTCAACTCGTCTCCTTCTCTTTTTTCTATGGGCTTTCATGACTGATTGGAGCATATTTACAGAATGACTAGCTTTACTGGTTGGTTCCAAAGTGAATAACTTGAGAAGAGAAGGTTGCTGAGCAAGAAAACTCACACTTACTTGATAAGTGTTCGCATTGGTGTTTTTATCAAAATCTTGATCAAAATCAATTTCTTGTTGGAGTTGTTCTAAAAGGTCTTGATAATCAATTTTTCCTGGACTATGAGATTCTTGAATAAGATTACAAGCTTGATCAATATCAGAGAGTTGTGGTGAAAGGGAAGCAATTTTGAGATTCTGTGAAGAAAGATCTTTTCTGATTTTGTTATCTAACTGATCGAACAGAGTCTTTGTCATGCCTGCAAGAGCTCCACTTTCTTCTGTGATCAAATATTCTTTGGAGGAATAGCTTGGTCTTATGAGGATATCCAGATACAAATCATCGTGGATATGCGGGTGGAGCTGGATATACAGTTCGACTTCGATGAGGTAGCCAGTTTCGTGGAGAATAAAAGAACGCTGGATTTTATTGAGATTGGATGTGTCACCTTTTTCAAAGATTCCTCTGATGAGATCGTCATACTTACTATGCAATATTTGTGGGAAGACCTTCGAGATATGCATTCCATGATAGGACTTGTTTTTCTTGCCACTGCAAAGATCCTGGAATGACTTTGAATGATGAACAATTTTGCCTTGTGAGTTTTTGCCAGTTGAGACAAGGAGGAAGGCATTTTTATTGTGGTGAAGGTTCTCTTCAGTGAGATTGGGATCATCGAAGTATTTTTGATATTTGATAACTCTTTGGGACATTAACTGACGAAAATTGTAAATTTCCTTGCTCGCATGATTGAATGTCTTGTAATATTCAGAACAGAGGAGGAGAGGTTCAATCCAATTTTCTGAAAGTTCAGAGTAGACAGAGTCGATTTTCAGAAGTGTTTGCTCTTTAGAATCTTCAAGTGTTCGCGCAAGAACATCAATTTCTCCAATATCAGGAGTGTTGCTGAGTATATGTTGACATATTTTGCTTTTTAAGCGAATCTGCTTCAAAATTCCTTGTTTTAGCTCATCAATAAGGAGTTGGCTTTTGATGTAATTATCTAAATTCAAAGAAGGTTTTTCTTTTTGCATTATTGCTTCTTCTATTGTTTTGAGCAAGAATAAGCAAGTCAAGTGACTCTTGTTCCATAGTTTATGGCGCAGTTCAGTGATGATTCGAATTGCCTGACCATAAAATTTGAGTTTCTTGGAATATATATGAGCAGCAGTGAGTGAAACTAGTGTGCTTCGAGGGTACTTTTTTGAGATTTGTTTCAAGAACTCTGCAAGTTGGAGATCATTCTCATTACTTGAGTAGTTTTTGAGAGATATCGAGTCAATAGAGCGTGCTAAGCTTGTCCAATGAAGGTTGTTGGTTTGTGATCCTGGGAGCTTTTCAAGAGTTTCAAGCTGCCAAGAAGCGCTCACTCGATGAACAAGTAATTCTGCTGGACCATCTATCTTTCCCATATACAATCTCATTTGCAATTTTTGAATCCATTGACGTGAAATCATACAGAATAAAATACTGATAATGATTGTAAAAATAATGGTGTAATTCAATGCTTCTCCAAGAGAGTGAGTGGGTCTGACCGCAAGTCCGAAAAGTCCAGAAAAGGCTAGTGCATTGACAATGCTAATGAGATTGCCTTCAAAAAATAGAGCATCAAAGTTGTAGCGGGGTAATACTCTATAAAAATGGAAAGTTCGGAGCAGGCAAAAAAGGATATTGATTGAACAAATAACCCAAATTCCGTCTTGGGGAATGTTTCTAAAGCATAAAACAAGAATTTGGCCAACAAGCTTTTGGACAAGGTTGATGCAGGTTATATAAAAATCTTTAGAAGATGAGAAATGTTTTGTTGGGATTCTGTAGTTAAAATAGAATAAGTGCATGAATGATGCTACATATTCTATAATAATGAAAAAAAGCGAAATGACAGTGATTCCAGCGTTGTTAATCCCAAGAATATGATTTTTCGGAAGATCTCCAAGATGAAGTAAAAGTTGAGTAAAGAACGATGTGGTGTAGAAGCAGAGCAATCTTGTTTGAATGCGAAATATCCATCTTATCATGAGGTTCGAGTATCTGTTTTGCTTGATGTTGGAGAATGCAAGATACCAGCTGTATGCACACAAAAGGTACTTGAATAAAGTAACGAGGCAGATGATTAGAAAAAGTGCTGGAGTGACTGGATCAGAACTTCCAAAATTAAGCAAATAACTTGGAACAATAAGTTGAATCAAGTAAACGACTGCTCGGAAGAAAAGACTAGAGCCATAGTTTTCGGAATTGCTTGCATCATAGTAATACTTGATATTCTGGGAGACTAGTTGGAGATATTCGATGATCACAAGTATTTTCTCGCTCCAGACTGAATTTTTGATTTTGTAGAGAGTAATAAATCCTATTCTAGCTGCTGTAGTGATATCACTCTCACAGAATGACCGTAGGCTTGTTTGACTGTCATGGGGAGATCTCATTTTACTCCCTTGAACCGTGACTTTCAATAATTATTCAGAGATTAATCGATGAAATTGATTGTAAGAGATTTGCTTTTATTTTAATTTTACTGGAAATGTTCATTGGTTAGTATGACCTTTCTTCGGCTAGTTTGTTTTGACTTGAAACTTGGAGAGAGATGAATCATTTTCAGGAAACAATGGAATAATCCTTGTTAGTGAATGTACCAAAAAAAATTTATTTTGAAAAATTACCCTTAATCCTCATCCAAGAAAGTATAAGTTTCAAAAAAAGTTTATTTTAAAATTAAAAATTGTCTCTCAAGACTTTTACGATTTCAAAAATTAAAATACGTTCAAGGAGTTTGACTGTAATGATCATAATGAAGTGAGAATTCTTGAAAAAATAATTTAATTGATTTTTTATCTGAAATTGCTGGTATTTTCAAAGCAAAACCAGAATATTATAAATACATAAACATGAATACCTTTATTTACATATATATTAAATTACGTTCTTCAAAATTATATGTTATGGATTTGGAAATATGAAGATAACTCTTTGTCATAGAAATCAAGATCAAGGATTTGAATGATATTTTGGGTTTTTCTGCGAATGTAAATGCCAAGAATAACATAGACAAGACTGATGATTCCTGTGATAAGAGTCAAGATTCCAGAAGAACTATTCAATAATGTGCCTTCTTTCCAGTAGCTATGAATGATGAAAGCAAAGAGAATAGTCTCAATCATTGATTTCAAGATGGCAAGATTAAAGATAGATTTTCTCTGTTTTTGGTCTTTTCTTTCGAATGTGTCAGCTTTGACGACCATTGATAACAAAAAGAGAGCATTTGGAATGGTGACAAAAAGCATGTATTTATTTGGGAAGAATAAAAGAACTATGCTCCAAATTGCCAAAACACCCTAATAATGTTAATTATTCACAAAGATGCGTGTTACGAGAAGAGTGAAAGCAGCTCTCTGTCTTTGTCTGAGATACTCAGAGAGAGTGTCACTGTATGTTTCGATGGTAGGAAGCAATCTAGTTCCTGATTCTCTTTTATATGAAGCTGTGCTGCTTAGTTCCATTTGTGTTGACAAAAAATAATCTAATTTACTATATAAAGAAATCCAGAAAGCATGATGAAATCACGAATTTTTTTATTTTTAATAATAAAATTTTCCCTCAAATTACTTCATTTCTTATTCAGAAAATAGTCCATTTCTAAATACTGCGCGGTAATTGGGACTTCTAGAAGGTTCTAAACATTTTCTGGAGAGAATATTGCATTTGAGTGGTTAGCTGGAGGTGTGTTTTCTATTTGTTAGAACAGGAGTTATCAGATCGATCAGAAAGTCTAAAATGAATCATAAAAATTCTGACAGATTTTGTTAATTATTCTGAAATTAGAAAAATAGTATATTCGAGAGAGTTTTTTAGATTATTCTTAAAAAATGGGAGTCTTTATGTAGCACAAATAAAATGAACAATTTTATTAATTCTTTGATACTATTAATTAATAAAGAAAGTAAAGGAATTCATAACATTGTTGAGTTTTATCATCAATTAGATCGATGAAGGGTTATTTCTACAGATTATATAATCATTATTCTAGGTTTTCTATTTCAAGATCTGTTTCTGGGAATTTATTCTGGTTATTGTTTGCATAATGATTCATGCTTTGATTTTCGCTTAGTTGGCTGTTGTTTTCAATTAATTCCATTTTCTGATTATTATAAGGGTCATTAAGTTCGGTGAAATTTCCAAAAGAATTTTTCATGCCTTCAAAATCACCAGCATAATCTTTTTCTTCTTCAATTACCCCTCCAGGACTGTAATTATATTTGCATGTAAATAAGAGGTTGCTAACCCAGTCAGAAAGGTCATAATTCAATTCACTGTTTTGTAACAACCAAGGATGTTCCTAGGAGAAAAGTTATACTCTTTGTCGATCAAATAACAATTTACTAATAAATCAATCGCAGTATTTCTCTTTGCAGACTCTTTTCTTAAGCATCGAGAGATGAAATCTCTAAATTCAGGGGAATATTCGCCATTATCAGGTAAATTTGGTTCAGGTTGTGTGGTGATATTTTGCAGTGTTTCAATGAAAGTTTTGGTTTTCTTATAGGGATATGCACCTGTTGCCAGTTCAACCAGAACAAGCCCAAGACTCCACATATCACTAGAAAAAGCATATGGCTCTCCAACAAGTCTTTCAGGACTCCTTTTTGAATTTATTATTACTCAGATTATTTGGCTGAAATTTACATGTATGTGACAGTGCCAACGAATGTCTTGCTGAAGGCATGTGTTTGTTCCAACTGCTTGCTGATACCAAAGTCGGTCAGTTTAACTTGACCCAAACTGTTGATTAAAACATTTTCTGGCTTGATGTCTCTGTGAATTTGCTTTTTTCTTGTGTGAATATAATGCAAGCCCGATAATATCTATATATAATAAATATTCTGCTTTGCTTTTAATGATACCTGATATGCGATATTTGCAAGATAGGGCTCCTCAATATAGGGAGGGCCTTGTTTAACTGTTTTGGCCATATTTAATAAGCTTCTGAGAGATCCAGCGTCCATAAGTTCCATAATGATTTTGATTGAGCCTTCATCATAATATGCTCCGAAGACTTGGACGAGATAGTTTGGAATTTCAGGCTCATTGCCTTTGAGTTTTTCGAGCCTGTCTTGGAGGAAAAGTTTCAAGTCATTAACGACCTGATGCCTTTTATCCTTGTCATAAACATTGATAGTCTATAAATAGTAGAGTTATGGTTTTATATCAAAGGAATTTGATCAACCTTGATGGCAATAGGGATATTTTCTGGCTTATAAATTCCTTCTTGCACAAATCCTGATGATCCTCTTCCAATTTCTGCTCCATACTAAATTATTATTAAATTTCTGAAAGCATTTTCCTAAAGAGTTACTTCAACTTCAGAAGCTTGAACGATAGAAAGAGGGAGAATCTGGTCTCCAGTGATCTTGCACATTCCATTTTTAGTGATTTTAACACCTGCACGAAGAAATTGGATTCCATCAGGACCACTAGGATTTTTTAGAACATGGAATTGGATTGGAAATAAAGAAAAGTCTGAAAGGAGATTTCTTACAATTCACATGATATGGATGAAGCCATAGTATTTTCATCAAGATTTGCAAGGTTTGGTTTCTTTTTTGTTTTCATATGAGATGTTGGATTACTGGTAAGGATCATCTCTTTAGTTTATCAAAAGTAATAATTTCATTTAAAATCGAGCAATAGATTAAACCTGGACCTTTTTCTGGCATTGGTTAATCTTAACTGATGAGATGATGATTTTCATTTGTTCAATCAGTGAAGTAATATTTTCAGAGAAGAGTCTAATTTTTCATTGGAAAGAAAATTCTGATGATGTTATTTTTTTCTTCATTTTCTGACCGAAAAGAATTTTCTTTGATTAAGAAAAAAAAGAAAGGCGAAGGAGCGAATAATAAAGCGAAAATATTTGTTTAGATTGTGTATAAAATTTAACCTAATTTATTAAATATCATTCGCGATCATGGACGACTGGGAAAATTGGGAAGAAGCCGCTGAAAAGGACGTTAAGGAAGTCAAGGTTGACAGCAAGTTTGCTGAAGAAGAAAGCGAAGCTATCGATATCGATGCCAAGGATGACACCAAGATTAAATCTCAACCTAAAAATCCTGAAAAGGTAATTAGTTCATTCTGGAAATCTTTCAATTGTGCTATAGAATGCCAAGAGAGAAAAGGCCAATCAACTTGCTAAAAAGTGGGAAGAAAAGGAAAAGCAATATGACACCGTTATCGGTGGTGATAAAAAGGGACCCTTGACCGCTGAAGAAAGAAAAAAGGCCCAACAGTATATTGCTCTACTCGGAAGATTCTCTAAAATTGTCTAGATTGTCCGAGGCATCTGATGCTAAGAATACCGTCGACTTATTCGGAGGATTCATTGAACAAACTGAAACCCAAAACTTGAAAACCGAACAAGCATTCGTTGATTATGCCAAGAAAATCGCTGATATTCTTGCCCAAGAAGATAGAAAGAAATACATTCAAGAATTCATGAAGGAACTCTTGCAACAAATCTATCCCAAGCTCACTTCACTCGAATATGAGGTAATAATTTCTATTTGAGATCTCGAAAGACTGAATATTTTTCCAGCAAATTCACTCCAAATGCCAAATCCTCTTCAACCAAAAGCAAAAGGAAGAAAAGGGAGGTCCCGCAACCAAGAAGAAGGGTAATAATATTAATGGAAATTTTCAAAGATTTAATTCTTGTTTTAGCTCAACCCAAATTGAATGCCGCTAAGGGTAGCAATGCCGCTAAATTGATGGACTTTGATGAAGATGAAGAAGAAGAATACGTTCCCCGTGGCAGAAATGACCTTTATGATGATTTCATGTAATTGAAAAGTCACAAAAAAGATAATTTGATCATCTTTCATTTGAAAAATTAGTTATAAATCTGCATATTTTCCCTTGAAATTATTTGGACGAAGAAGCCATACATTGATTGTTAGATGTTTATATAATATCCAATAAAAAGTATAATGACCATGAATTGTGAATTGAGTATAAACCTCTAAAAAACATTACAAGCAAGATTAATCCTTTTTCACTAGGGGGAGGAAAGAGTTGATTTTAAAGATTTTTTTTTTTCATTTTGAAACTTAATGAATGATTTAAAGAAAATTCTAGAAAAAAAATTCGAACAATGGTGAGTTAAAAATTTTCGGTTTAGAGAGTTTTTGAAAAATATGTCATAGTAAAATAGATTTGATAAAGTGTTGAAACTATTTTAGGAATCGATATTTAGGGCCTTGTGGGTGATTTATAGGTTTTAATGTATGAAAATCACCAGCCATAAATTCGATGTTTTTCTTAAAATAGAAATACGAATAGTTGTACTTAATTATCAATTTCATTTTGGGCAAATAAATCATGGTTGTCTAAAAGAGGTGAGAACAGAAATGACTCTCATTGTATTCCTTTTAAAATTCAAGACAAGAGTCTATTTTGGATCAAGTTAGGAAGTACTTTGTTGTTGTTCAAGAGGAAAGTGAAATTTCTGTTAGCCTGATCATGTAATTAAATATAAATAGTTATTTGTTGTTTGGAAGCACATATTTTTTTTTAAAAGTCAATCAACAAAAACATTGTCCAATGCACAAGCAAGAATGAAATTATTCATTGGTAAAACATATTTTGAAAGTTTAAAGAGTTTTTTTTTTGCAGAATTTTAAAATTTATTCCTTCATTTAAGTTTTGGGCAATTTGAAGCAATTAAAGAATTAGTTTAAGTACAAATCAAAACAATACAAATTAAATTTATATTTTTTCTCCTTTCTAAATTGCTCGAAATTAATTTACCATGAGTGTAAGCGAGAAATTCAAGGACTCTCCTGTCTCTCAACATACAAAGAGCTCATTTTCCCGACAAAACTCGGATATTGTCAACGGAACTCTTTCAGGACCCGAATCCAACACAAGAAAAAGTTCTATTCTAAAGAATACAACCAGATTCCAGAATCGGAAGCGGGAAGACAATTTTGGACAAGAAATCAAGCAGAATAGCAAAGAACATAAAATATGCTTCAGTGAAAATTTATGCGAAGTAAATGAGGTTGAGAATTGGAAGAAATACAATGTTGAAGACGAAATGTCGAGCAGAACT
>PJUD01000889.1_pt1 | contig 11564 bp, 14 predicted proteins | sample 1512341 | NCBI WGS metagenome assembly PJUD01 (sample SAMN08177675, study PRJNA422409) | Feces metagenome, whole genome shotgun sequencing project. | isolation source: Chicken feces (3) enriched on wood chips: beechwood xylan treatment | host: Gallus gallus | place: USA: Madison | collected 2015-01-15 | reverse complement strand
GATTGGTCAAACAACTCGATGAATTCTATGCTAAGCCTGAAGAACAAACTGAAGATGTATTTTTACTATTTATAGAGGGAATTTTCTTAGTTTTTCATGTAGAGTTTGGAAGATAAATTTATGGAGTTAGATGAAAAGAATGTGACAAAAGCCGAGACATTCCAAGTTTTAACATTGGGCAAACTTGATGATATTTTACAAAATCAACCAGAAGAAGATTTTGTTTCCTATGAAGCCAAGAGAAAGATTGATGAAGCTAATGTCTTGAAATCAATGGAAGAAGATGAATATACCATTATTTCCGGAGGAGCTGAAGAAAGCAATAAGCAATTTATTACTGACTATGCAAAGGTTTATCAGCCTAAACGTGCCAATTTGAACGTTAGTGCTGCTTCAACCACCGATCAGAATGAATCTTCTGCTTCTGAAGACGCCGCCTTGAAAGAGCCTGCTGAAGCTCAACCTAAGGAAAACAAGACTTTAGATAGAGAAGAAAAGCATAAGAAAATGGTGACATTGCTTGGTAATGGGCCAAGTCGAAGAGTTTTGATTGATTCTCTTGTGAAACAAAGAGATCCAGTCAAAGATAATTTCGAAATCAAGTTATCACCTAAAGTTTATGATCAACTTCAAGATCTTTTATTGAAGGTGTTGAAAGAATTAATCAAAGATAATGATTATGAAACTTTGGCTCAATATCTTCCTTTAATCAATAAATATTACACTTATGTAAATTGAAATGGTCGATTGTGATTTCCTAACCCCAAAATTAGAGAGAAGGACAGAATTTCTTTATTTATAGATTTTTGAAGACCAAGACTCTTTGGGAAGATCCTTTATTATGGTCCAGTATTTTGAGATGTCTTTATGAAAAGAGAACTAATGAAGAATCTCAAAAGCAAAAGAAATATCAAGAAATTGAAAAGGGCTATAGTCAACCAAAGCTGATGAACCAATTATGGAGTCTTGGTAAAAGTATTACCGCAGCTTTGGATGTGACCAAGAAAAACACTGTCACTGATTCTGAAATTTACACTTCAGTCTTACATGAAATTGCCTTTTATTTGAGCCATTTGACCAAAAATCTTTTGGTCTCTAGTGAAATTCTCATGAGACTTGCTTTAGAGTAATTTTTTATGTGAAGAGGGTCTCTTATTTTAATTTAGAGTTGGAATTGAGAAAGAAGATATAAGTGATTTGATATTGGTGCAAAAGAGAGAATTTGATGAGATAGTTAGAGAAAGAATCAAGTACTATCCTTATACCAAGAATAAGAAGGCTCAGAATAAGTGGAATACTTTCTATCCTATTCATTTGGCCTTGGACTATTTGGAGCCCAAGGATTTGGTCAATTTGCTTGGTCTCAGCAAGCAAACTAGAGAATTGTTCAAGAGAAAGATTTACAGAACAATTTTCTATAATTACAGTGAGAAATTGACTTCTGAACAAAGATTCAAGATTTGGTGGAATATCCTCGAAGTTGATGATATGAAATTGGATTATAAGCAATTGGCAGAGGAATTCAAGAGTATCCCAGATGATAAATCTATAAGAAGTGTTGAAGAAGTTATTCAAATCGATGTTGCCAGATCTTTCACCAAACATTCTAATTGCGATGCTTCTGTATCATTTAAAAAAAAATGAATTTCCTCATGTTAAAATAGTTGTTGAGAAAATTGTTGGAAAGTTATGCAGCATATGATCAAGAGACTTCATATTGCCAAGGAATGAATTATATGATGGGATTCTTGTATATCAATACTCAAGATCCCGATAGAAGTTTCAAGGCATTTGTAAAGGTCATGGACAAATTCTTGAAGGGAATTTTCGATAATGAATTCAAACAATTGAAGCTCTATTTCTTCAAATTTACTAGAGTCCTTGAACTCTATGCTCCTGATTTGGCTCAACATTTCAAGGTAAAAGAAAAGCAAATATTCCCATATCATAATTCTCTCAAATAGAAAGAAAAAGTGGAACCAAGTTTCTTTATTCCATCATGGTTTATCACCGTTTTTTCAAATGCATTCCAATATTCAACCAAATCTCAATTCCTTGAGAAGATTTGGGACTTTTTCCTTGTGGTACGAGAAGTCCAGTAGGTCTATTATAATTCCCTTAATAGGACGGAATAAAAATTATTTTCAAGACAGCACTGTTAATTTTAGTGTTTTACAAGAAAGATTTACTGGAAATGAAATTTGACAAAATTTTGCATTTCTTGAGCGATCTTGGCAGAGAAGAACTCTTCTCAAATGTGTTGTACTGGAAGGTTAGAAAAGGAGAGATTCCAGAAGAACAAGCGCCAAGAGAATACAATTTCGTCAAAAACTTTGAAAAGAGCATGAAGAATCTTCATTTAACCAAACAGCTTTTGAAGACTTTTGACTCGGATCATGATGTGTTGGAAACAAGAATGGGAAGGCTCTTGAATCTTGCAAAGAAGAAGTAGTTGGAGCCGAGATTTTGCGGTTTCAAGAAAGATTTCTAGAATTGTCTTTATTTAATCAGAAGGCTATTAATGGCCACAAGAAATTACTTTATAATTTGCTAAATTGTGTCCTATATTTGTCAGTTTAATGAGAAAAAAACTTAATTATTTTTGGCCTATTTAATTAAATTTTCTCAGAATAATTCTGAAGTTAATTTGAAGAAAATCTTTGTTCGAAGAAGATTTTTCTCAACTCAATTATCAATTCGGAATTTCCATTTCGATTCTGAATCTGCACTATGATAAATTTTCATTATTGCATAAAAACTCTCCATAGATTTTGTTTAGAAAAGAGAAAATATCTGGAAAAAGAGAATAAATCGAGAAGGAAATAATGATTAGGCTTTCTTGAAGGAATCATAACGAACATGTTTGAATCTGCTGGTTTTTGATGAACTGGTTCAATTAAAAGGGAAATAAACTTGTGAGTCAAGTCTCGCAAAAGGCTGGTTTGAAAAAATATGATCGAGATGAATAATTGATTGTTTTCCATAGTTTAATCTTTTTAATAAAAAATTTCGAAAATTCTAATTTGCTTTCAAATATTGGCCCGCTCAAATCGTCCTTTAACTTATTTTTGTCGATCTTCAGAAATATCGAAAAAGTCTGGTTTTCATATCATTGTCAATTCCAGCCTCATTTCTGGGCTGAGAACTTTGAATAGATGTCAAAATTGGGCTGATTTTCTTGAGAATTTTGAAAAAGCTAAAACGATTTGAAATCTTTAATGCAAGGGCTCGCTTTATAAATTTAGTATTTATCGATATCCTTGACTCTGATTATTTCGTTTTTTGCAGAACATATACTGGAGAAAAGTTACTGAATCGCCCCAAAATCTGGCTCCAACTGTTCTGGAAAATCATTTCAGGGAAAAACTCATCTGGTTTAGTGAAAAACTCGGTGATTGGAGTCAGTGTCCAGTGAAGGAAAGTTCAAAACAACATTGGGAAAAGAGGAAGGAAAGAAGGGGAAGGACAGAAGGAAATAAAGACGAAGGTTGCTCAAAAGTTCGTCGAAAAGTAATTTATTTGGTCCTGATCTGGAAAAGGCAAAGCTGTTTGCTGATTGGTTCTTGGGACATTAAAAACTAAAGTTAGTTAATCCTTAAATTAGCAAAGAATTTAAAGAAATTAATCAAGAGGAAAGTGAATGAACAACTATTTTTGTTTTAAATTAAACATTTTTGCTTATTTTGTTATTTTCCTGACTAATAATAAAATTTTCATTTAATACCCATATCAATTCCGAAAAAGTTCAAAATGTGTCTCCTAAAACGCGATCAAAAAGACACCAACTGCGGTCATGATGAATGCAAAAATTTCTATGCTCTGAACAAACAATACTGTGTTTATGCCATGAACAAGCCTCAAAATCAAATGTCCCTTCTTGCCAATCCAAGCATTCTTCTCCAAACCCAGAATCAACCGCCCAGACAATTCCAACAGGCCGTTATTTCACCAGCCGTCAACGTTTCTCCCTCTCTAAACACCAAAAGACCTTCTGCCTACCAAGAACCTTCAGGTGCCGAAGAGGAAGAAATCGGAATGTTAAATAAAAAGAAGATTAAGGCAAAAGGTAATTTTTCAAACTCTTTTTGTCCTCTAACTTTGTCTTTTAGAAGAAAAAGTCACTACCGAGATCCCACAATCTCAGCTTACAGTCAGCGATGTCCCTTTGAATTATCAAAACCTTGCTATGTTCAATCAACAACTTAATCCTATGGCAAATCAAAACATGTTCAACCCTCCCCTCTTCAACAGTCTCCTTCTCAATCCCAATCAACAGACAATCACCAAGATTGAAAACCAAGCTCCCCAACTTGGCGATTTAATGACTATCCTCCAGACATCTCAGCCAAACAACATTTACGCTGGACTTAATGCCGCTGCTAATCAGCAAGGAGCATTCCAGTTGAGTCAATTTATGGCTCCTAATACCAAGCCAAAGATGGACCAACTTGGAGCTTTGCAAGAGGCTATGATTGATGAAAACAACAAGGCAAAGATTGAACACACAGCTGGTTGTGAGGCCTTCATGAGAGAATTCCAGTCAAAGACTTTGAGTTTACTTTACAATCAAAACAAGATGTTGTTGGATCTTAAGGAAAGGAATAGCATGGTTCAAGATACTTTGGCATGCTTGATCAGTGAGATCAACACCATTAAGTAAAAAATCTTTCGAGAAAAATCTTTTAATGAATTGCGAATAGGACGACGGTTAGCCAGATTGTGACCGAGAAAAGTTCAACACCCAGCACTTCTGTCGTTCTGCACCAAGCCCTTGCCAACTCCAGCGACACTGTTGGAGTTGAAACTCTCTTGGCCTACTTATATGGACCCAAACCTGAATTCAAGTACAGTATTGTCTTGAAAAATGATTTGCCCTTGCCTTTATACAGAGAGAGAAACTTCAAGTAAGACTTTTGAGATTTAGAAGTGAGTTATTAAAATTTTTTAATAGATTTACTGTTATGTTGGTTGATACTCAAGGCAATGTGGTGGAGAATTCCAATAAGATTCCTTTGACTATTGGAATTTACAGCTCTGAAAACCCTCCCAAGTATATCGATGCCAATACTGCAGGTAACTGATAAAATACTTAAAGAGCTTTATCTTATCCCACTTATATAGGAAATAAAATATTGAAAGGATTTATTGAGAAAGATTTAGTGAATGGATCAGCAACATTTGATAAGATTCAGATAAAAGAAGTGACTTCACATTTCAGAAATGGTTGGATTTTCTTTGTTGTGTATCCAAAGGTCAATAAGAATTCGAATGTTTTGCTGAGTGGAAATAATGTTGTTGTGAACAGCCAACAAATCAAGCCTTTGATTATTGAGAAAGTGATTGTTAAGGCCAAAAAGACCAAAGAAAAAGATCAAGGTGACGAGGGATCTCCAAACTCTGGATACAATCAAGAGGGCATTAAAGAGGACATTTATGAGTAACATTCAAAAGGCTAGAGTTGTTTTGGCCTTGTAATTTGTTTCTTCTCCCTGTTCTCTCTCTTTCTTAAATAATAAAACCTCGTTCCGTCCCCCTATTTATGTATCACTCTTGACGTGATTTCATATGATACCTAATTGTATATTTCCTTTGTCCTTGCTTGTGTTTTCTTCAAATTTTCGATCTGAAGTTTTATTCCTATTGTAAATATTTATTGGTGTAATCATATTATTATAAGCTTTCTTTTGACTTTTGAAAGAAAATATGGTTCCATCGAAACAAGATGATTAATTAAATTGGTTAATAAATTTATGGTCAAATATGGCTGTTTCATCTCTCCAATAAAATTTCGCGATTAAAACTAATCTAAAATTTTTGATAGGAAAATTAATGCAGCTATGGCTTTGATCGCAGCTTTTTAGGATATCAAAAACAAGTCATTTAAAAATTCTCTAGAGTTGGCAACTTGCTTGTCAACACTTGGGTTTTAAACTTTTTGATTTCTGATCACGAGGCAAAAAAAAACTTTTTTTCATCCCATGAAATTTGTTTCCCATTTTGTCAAATTTGAAATAAATAAAAAAATTATCAGGTTTTTTTGAAGATTCGATGAAGTTTTTGCATGAAAAAGAAGGTTTGAAAAATTGGAGGTTTGAAAGAATCAATTTAAAATTTTAACAAGGTTTGTCCCAAGACGATGTTCTGTTTCGGAAATTGCTTGAAACAATTTTAGTCTTTTAATTAATTAGATTTGGAAATATCTCTTTTTCTTTTGTCCTAATTTTAACACTTTTTGATATTTAAAATTTTTAATTTGAATGCAATTTTGTAATTTTTTCTTCTTCTTTCAATATGAACATAATCTTAAAAAGCAGACACGCAATTTTTAAAAAAATACTCATTATTATTATTCTTCATTCATAGAATCATCAGTTTTTCCTCTAGTTGATCTTCTCAAAGAATCTTTGCCTTTAATAACACTTGCACTCTTTTTCAATTTTTTGGAGCTTCTTGTTGATCTTCTTCCAACAGTAGCCTCGTCATCTTCTTCATCTTCTTCTGGTTCTGGTTCTGGGTCTTCGGTCTCAATTGGAGTCTTCTTTTCTCCATTTAATATTTTTATTTCTTCCATTTTGTCAGTGCTCTCCTTTTCTTTCTCTTTTTCTTTTTCAGTTTCGGTTTCTGAAGGAGTAGCTTCAACAACAACCTTTCTAGGTCTTCCTCTCTTTCTCAAAACTTTTTCTGGTTCTTTATTCTTTTCTTCTTCTGATTCAATTTTTTTCATTAAAGCTTGAGCCTTTGCTGTTCTTGTCTTTCTCTCTGAACTTTCTGAAATTATCTCCTAAGGGGTGAAAGATTAACTAACGAGACCCTCAAAAAATATAAATACTGCATCTTCATCATTATCATCATCTGATGCAAGCAAATCACCATCATCACCCATATCAAGCACATAAGAAACCTGTTTTCTTGCTCTATTACCACGACCATATTCTTTCTTGTCTTCTTCTGTTTTTGTCTACAAATCATTATTTTGATGTTAGTTTCAATATCATACGTCTTGTTTCAACCAATCAGGGACTTCTTCATAAGTGACCAATCTATAATTGTGGAACTTTTCTTCAGTTTTGGAAGGATATTTAAAGTTGGGATAAATATCTTTTTCTCTTTCATATCTTTCTTGATCCATTTGTTCATAAGCCTTGAATTCTTCTTCATTTCTTGCGAGAACTTCATTGAGTTGTTCATCATCAGGAATTTCACCATCTGAATCAGCATCAGGATTTCTCTTCTTCAACAAATCTTCCAATTTTTCTCTTCTTTCAGTATCTGTGGATCTCTCATTGAACATACCAGCTTGAATCAAAATATCATCCATACTTTGCTTAAATGCTGCCTTTGATAAAATTCCTTCTTCAATTGGTGTATTTGTTACTAATCTTAAAACTCTAACTTCGCTTTTAGCACCAATTCTATGAGCTCTATCTTGAGCTTGAAGATCCATTTGAGGATTCCAATCAGAATCAAACAAAATAACGGTATCAGCAGTTTGAAGATTGAGACCAAGACCACCAGCTCTAGTACTGAGCAAGAAGATGTTGAATTCAGAATCAGGTTTGTTGAACAAAGCGACACGTTCACCTCTTTCATCAGCTTTGGTTGAACCATCAAGTCTGAGAAATTTGAAACCCTTGTACTCAAAATATAGTTCCATAATATCCATAACATGAGTCATTTGACAGAAGATCAAAACTCTATGCTTGAATGCAAAAAGTTTAGGCAAAATTCTATCCAATAATTCAAATTTGCCTGATGTTCTAATGAAGGAAAAATTAACAATAAATTCTTCCAAATAAAATTACCTGAAGATATTATCATTAATATCATTGATATAATAATTATCATTTAAGAAGAGATAAGGATGATCACAGATTTTTCTGAGTTGCATCATAAGATTCATGAGAGATTTTTTGGCAACTTGTCCTGATTCATCTTTCAAAACAGCACTGTTATCCTTGATTTGATCATAGACAATTTTTTGCCAATGAGAGAGTTCGACTTTGATAACGTCTTCTTGCTTATTGGGAATTTCAGCTTCGACTTCCTTTTTGACTCTTCTCAACAAGAAAGGTCTCAAGACTTGATGGAGACGATTGATAATCAAAAGTTGTTCTTCTTCACTCAATTGAGTATCCTTGTCACCAGTGTCTTTGCTGACGGCAAGACTGAACCACTTTTCGAATTCATCGCAAGAATTGAAAACTTTGGGAAGTAAGAAATTCAAGAGTGACCAAAGTTCTCCCAAGTTATTCTGAAGTGGTGTTCCTGTCAAAAGAATTCTGTTTTCTGAGTTATACTCTTGTCCCAATGTTAAAGCAAACTTGCTTCTTGCATTCTTCATTCTATGTCCTTCATCAATAATAATATACTATAAGGTCAGTTAGGGGACTAATAATTTTTTCAATTTCAAATACCTGCCAATTGAATTTGTTAAGAACAAGACGATCTTTAAGGATATATTCATAAGTGGTGATACAAACATTCCATTTAGTAGTTCTAAGGGTGATAGCGCATTGTTTTCTATTTTGAGGAGAGCCTTTGTAAATGACCTTTTTGATAGAGGGAGCCCATTTGTCGAATTCCAACATCCAATTGGAGAGGGTAGTGAGAGGAACGACAATCAAGAAAGGACCATAATTATGCTTGAATTCCATGAGGTAACAGAACAAGGCGATAGTTTGGATAGTTTTACCGAGACCCATTTCATCGGCCAAGATACCATTAAGCTTGTTGTTGTAAAGGGAAATCATCCATTGAAGACCAGCCATTTGATAGTTTTTAAGATTTCCTCCTTCAAGCAAAGTGGGCTGTTCAGGAATTTCTTCCTTTTTGGAGTGAGTGACGTTGTAATAAATTCTGTTAGAATTTTTCAAGTTGGCAGCAAGATTACCATCTCCAGTGATTTCTTCATCTCTTTCATCAGGCTTTTCACCTTTTTGAACCTTGACCTTAGCTCCGATTTGTCTCAAGAAATTGTCAGTATGCTTCAAAAGTTCAAGAATTCTGGTATTTTTGGCCTTTTGAACAAGATCCATATAAGCATCAAAATCTTTATCCTTCAATGCTTGAACTCTTATCTTTGTTTCTCTTTCTCTTCTTTCTTGCTCTATATAGGGGAAATTAGTATGCTTGAACTCCCATTAAAATTAGTATTACCTCTTTTTTCTTGTTGTTCAAGATAAGCTTTAACACCAATAGCTCTTTTTTTCATGACCTTGTTGACTTTTTTGTGGAATTCAAAGAACCGATCTTGATGTTCGAAAATCATACGAATGAATTCCTTATTGCGGACTTTCTTTCTAGCTTCTTGTTCAGATTTCATTTGATTTTCGAATTTTTCTATGACTTTATGCTCATGTTTTCTGGGTGGTCTTTCTCTAGTGTGGCGTTTTCTGTCCAATAAAGAGGCTTCCAAGACTCTGTTGGGGTTCTCATCCATGAGCTTCTTGAGAATGGTTTCACGAAGCTCATAATAGAAGGGCACAGTGTCAAGGAATTTGGATTCAGTAGTAAGTCTGGCTTTAGCCTGTTTTGTCAAGCATGAACTGGTGACGAAATTGGCGATTTCCTTTTTTCTCTTGACAATATTGTAATTTCCTTCTGGTTCCTTGAGCTCAAGACCGTCTTTTTCTTGATCTTGACTGGTGCTGCTTTCTTCGTTCATATTGCCCTGACTCGGTTTTTTGTCATTATATCGGCTAATGAGCTTTTTGAGTTCCTCATTCTTCTCGACTTTTTCATGGTAATATTTGACAGTTCTTTGGAGAAGTCTTTCCTTTTCAACATCCCATTGGTCCTTGTTGAGGGCGAAAAGATTCTTTTCCACATCTTTGGGAATATTTGAGCTTCTAATTAGAACCTTGTAGGCAAGGATCTGTTGCTGAATTTGAAATACTTGAGACTCGCCGACGACATCCTGAAGGTTTTCAAATGTCATATCAAGCCTGTCGTTATCATCGTTGGAAGGGAGCTGAAAAAGTTAGGTTCAAGGTCAAAGGAAAATGGATACCATGGATCCACCATAATTTTTCAATTCTTCGTACAACTGTCTATATTTTTCAGTATTCTTCATATTGCTCTTTTCTAGAGCTTGCATTTGCTATGAATGGTTAGGGAGAATGGAGATTATGGGAAATACGCTGAAGATGCTGGATACTCTTTCAATGTCCATAGTAAGATATCACTTTTTTTTTAATTTTTCAATATTATTTTCAGCAAACACAAATTGAGCATGAAAACTCCCGCAAAATGTCGGACACTCTATTCAAGAATAAAAACGATTAATCTTGATAATAATCAATTCTCCTAAATAAATATTCATAATGTTTTAGAATCTTTAATATCTTTGACATTTTCTTTTTCAAAAAATTAAAAAATTCATTTTTTCACTGAATCACAGGAAAATTATTTTCGAGGGTCAAAGAATTTTATTTCGCTGATTTGGATGGGAAAGGTGAGGGTTGGACTTGGTTAATAATTTTTGGGATCCAAATTTGGAATAATGGAGTCAATTTCGATGGGAAAATAACATTTCGAATATTCTAAATATCAGTTGAGTCAAAACTTGCATAAAAAAATTCCCAAAAATTCTAAAAAAATTATTCTAACTAGGGGTTATATTTTTCAATGTTTTGGATCAGGTTAGAAGATGTAAGATAGAGCTATAATGGATAAAAACATCGAAAAACTACAAATTAAAGGGGTAAAAAAGGTCGGATTAGAGAATTCCTCCAGCGGAGATTTTAAAATTAATTGGTGACAATTTTAATTAACCTTATTATCGCTTGATTAATTTGACAAATTCTTTAATCTCTGAATAGGATTTCAATTTAGATTTGCACGTATTTGATATTTGATTTAGATTAAAACATTTTTTACAGTGATATTCTCAAACAAAAAAAATTAACACTTTAAAGAAGTACAGAAGAAGAGTAGTGAAAAAAATTTATGAAATGGAAAATTAATGGTTTTCATCTCGATTGGAAAAATCTTTTATTTCATGCAAGTTTCTCAAGAAGCCTTTAAAAGTGAGGTCTTCTGTTGCATAGTCAGGCTGTTTAATAGGAGAAGGAAGTCTATTCTCAGGAAATTCTTGATCTGAGGCGCTGGTCTTGATATATTGGTTGACAGATTTGAGGGTTGAATTCATAAATTTGGTTCGTTCCATTAGTTTAGTTTCTCTTGTTGCAAGTGTTTGTTCTCTGAAAATTAAAGAGTTTTCTTTATCGCTTAATTTTTCGGCCTCTTTGATAATAAATGTTCTTTGATGATGAAGTTCAGCCTGGAGGTCACTAATCTCGCCTTGAAGAGATTCGTTTCGATTTATCATGTCACTATTCATCATTTCCAATTCTCTGATAATATGGATATATTCATCCAAACTTGGCGCTTGCATATTTTGAGGAGGGAGTTGGATTTCTGGTTTCACATTAGGAGGTGTAAATGAGATGACATCGGTATTTTCGAAATTGAGTAAGGGGATTAAAGAACAATTCAAGTGAGACGGTAACTGTTTTGCTTGATTTATTTTCAGCATTTCTTCTCTAACTTGCATTTCCTTTGCT
>PJUD01000887.1_pt1 | contig 11569 bp, 10 predicted proteins | sample 1512341 | NCBI WGS metagenome assembly PJUD01 (sample SAMN08177675, study PRJNA422409) | Feces metagenome, whole genome shotgun sequencing project. | isolation source: Chicken feces (3) enriched on wood chips: beechwood xylan treatment | host: Gallus gallus | place: USA: Madison | collected 2015-01-15 | reverse complement strand
GAGCCGAATTGAAAAGATGCAGGCTCAGATGAGTGTTGTACAAATTGAAGAAGTGCTGCATTGTTTGGTTCAATGTTTTGGACGATCGATTTGACCAAATTCTGCAAATGCATGTTGAAAGAGTAAATTATGCTATGTGCTTTTGGAACTCGTGAGGTCAAAAACTTGTTGTAGTTCTCGTCGTTATCCCAATTGAAATATCGGATCAAAAATGCAAGTTTCTCTGTTGTCAGGATGACGCTCTTCAAAGCATCAAGTTCCTTCTTCGTCTTTTGCACCAGCAAGGAGTTGGGAATGACCTTTGACACCAACTCGTCCAATCTCAGCAAGTAAGCTTTGAGATCTTTTAGGAGGGGTTTTTCAGCGTTTGTAGATGCAGAATGAGATGCGGTTTCAAGAAATCCCAGTGCTTGCAAAATCTCATCTTGAATGCTCTCTTTGAGTTTCTCCAAAAGACTCTGTTCTGAAGGAGTAAAACTCTCACTATACTCTGCAACTTTAATATCTGGAAGTGATTCCATCTATAAATCTATTTATTTAAAGAAAGCTTTTTTTAATACAATCAATTCGTCGTGTACTTGATTCAAAAATTTATACCAAATCTTTCAATAAGGGAGGAGAAAAACTCTATGAAAGAGATTATGAAGAAATACATTTCTTTCCCTCCCTCCCTCAGAAACAGTACTTCTCAATAATAGATAATTGATTTTGATATGAATAATTTTTTTTTAATATTTTCACTAAAATACAAAGAATAAATGAATGTTTTACAAAGCTTCTTTTTACATCTCAAAATTATAAACAAAATACATCAATTAATCACTATCATCATAATCTTCATCATCAAGATCGGCAGCAATAAGATTATATGCATCATATTCGAGGAGGTCAAGCTTTGGATTCAACTTTCTGATTTTTTTCTTTAAATCTTCAATCAACTTTTCTTTTTCCTTGATTTCTTTGAGTGTCTTTTGTTGGTCTATTGAAATAAATCATTTGAGAATTTTATCTGTAGAAACCTGCTTCAATGAAAGAGTAAGCTTCAACTTTTTTATGTTTTATGAAATGTTTTCCGACTGCCAAAAAGAGTCGAGTATCTGTATCGAGATTAAGAAAGGAACAATCTAAAATCACGACCTTCAGGGAATTTATTCTCTTTAAACATTGAACTGACTTCTCTATTATCATCTCTTCTATTTCTCAAGAGTTCAACCTATTCTCAAAGTCGGTTTGGGTGATCTGGAGTCTTTTCTTACTTGAGTGTTTGTAGTGACAAGCTGATCAGAAAGTTTATGGAGAAGTATAAAATCTTCGTGACTAATTGCCATATTTGGTAATATCAAAAGAAAAATTACTAATTTATCTTACAATTAAAAAATCATCAGGCAAAATTGAGATAGATAGTCTTGCTTGTTTGCTTGTTATTGAGAAAATTTTGGGAGATTAAAGAAAGTCGACTTATTTGGTAAAAAATTTTTCTCCTTTCCTCCCTTTCTTAGAATCACTGAAAAAAAAATCATCCATCATAAAGTCTAGAAATCAATTTTATCTTTCACACAACAGATAATAATATATCAATATCTAAGAGATATTATAAATTTTATTTTTGCAAAAATTTCCATGGATTCGCCTGTTGATCTAAGTTCAGTTCCTGACCAAGCTATTTTCGATGAGTTTACACGCAGAGTAAAATGCGAAAAAATACCCGAACAAAAAATCATCTTATTTGGTTGACACTCTTTATTTAGAAATTTCATTCTGAATCAATCCAATGTAGGCCCTCCAGGCAGTGGCAAAGGTACTCAGGGAGCAAAACTCACACATGAACTCTGCAGTTGTCATGTCTCCACTGGGGATTTGTTGCGACATGAAATTAGAGGCAATACAGAACTCGGAAATAAAGCTAAAGACATCATGAGTGCTGGAGGACTCGTTCCTGATGAGATTGTCATTGAAATTCTTAAAAAGAAGCTTGATGCACCAGAATGCAAGAGAGGAGCTGTTTTGGACGGATTTCCCAGAACATTTGAACAAGCCAAAAAACTCGATGATATGCTTATTGAACAAGGAAGCAAGATTGATCAAGTCTTTAATTTCCAAGTTGATGAACAACATCTTTTAGATAGGTATATTTTTGTTGGAATTTCCATGAGAAATAATGTTTTATAAAAGATTGGCTGGTAGAAGAGTTCATGAATCAAGTGGAAGAACATATCACTTGAAATACAATCCTCCTAAAGTTGAAGGTCATGATGATGTAACTAACGAGTTTGGAGAGAGTTTTCACTCAAATATTTTTATTATAGTTAACTGGAGAACCATTAATTCAAAGAACTGATGATAAACCAGAGACAATCAAGAATAGATTGGATACATATAATAACAAAACTAGAGCTGTATTGGAATACTATGCCAAGTACATTTTGTTTTATCTACCTGAACCGCTGACTAATTCTTCAAAAGGAGAGGCATATTGCATAATTTAAATGCCAGCAAAAATATTAACTCTGTTTGGAGTGATATATCAAAATTTGTCAATCCTGATGCTGACAATTAAAAATAGCAAGAAGTTATATTTCTTTCCAGATTTTTGCAATCCTATTTAAAATGAATGATTTATATTCTTTTATAAAAATAAATTCTCCATCTTCATAACAATTTATTCTCTCTTAAAAAACGAAATTTTTAATTAAATATTTGTGACATTTTGAGAGCTGGATCCAGTGTTTTGGAGCCGAAAACTGAGAGCATTTCAAAGATTTTTATGAGTTTGGAATTGCGAGGTAACTTTAAAAAATTTTGAAAAACAAAAAACTCTACAAAATAAAAAAAAAGAAATTAGAAACACTGATTATTTTCGAGCGATTTTTTTTCTTTCAGAAGGCCATTTCCGCATTTTTGAGTGTTTTTCAAATGAAATGGACATTTTGGCTGATGGTACATTGAAAAATGCCTCCTGAACTGAAAAATTTCTGAGCCAAAATTTTATTTGCTCTCAAAATACACATCTGAATTTACTTTTTCTTTTTCGGCTTTTGGGAGTATTTTTTCATTAACAAAAAAAACTACGTTTCTTTGAGTGAGAAGATGAATTGCCCAATTCGAAGCTTTTCCTCCAATTCAGCAGATTAAGCCATAGACAAGTATGTAAGTCCAAATAGAAAGAAATAATTTTCAAAAATTATCTTTCCAAAAAAAAAAAATTATTGAAAATTTCTCTCGAAAAAAATTCAGCAAAATTTCAGAAAAAAAAATTAGAATTTTTATTTTTATTGATTTCTCACGAGAAGAGCCAGATTCAATCAAGTTCGGTAAAAGAGGCAACTTTCTGAACAGAAGTTTCCGACAAAAACTTCTGTCCGATTTTCTTCTCTTGGAGACTGAATAAATTCCTAAAATTAATTGTTCTAGCTCTTCTCAGATACCTCTTGAAATATGAGAAAAATAATGAAAATTTACATCATCACATCCCCTCAAAAAAACTTTCAAATTGTTGGAAGTTGATCGAGATGTGTGAGAAAAGCTTCAAGAATGGATGTCTGGTTCTGAGAAAAATAATTCTGCCTTAATCTTTCAAAATTCGTGGTGAAGATTTGAAATTTCAAGTCTTTCCCTCACAAAAATGATAATCTAAATTTTTAGGATCCTTTAGAGAAAGAAACAAAAATATGTTTTTAGAAAAAAGCACCTTAAATTAGATATTTATTTTTCAGATTTCTTTAAATTTCATCGAAAATAAAATGTCAAACAAACCAGCTCAAGGAAAAGATCAAGGCAAAGGACAAGATAAGAAAAAGAAATTTGCTCCTCCAACGTAAAATATGAAACCAACTTTGAATTCACCTTTAATAGTGAAAATGAACTCGCAAAACAGAAAATTATGGAATTAGATGAGGAAGAATTAGAACACAGACGCCAACTGGATATGAAATATAGAGACAGAGCAAAAGAAAGAAGAGAAGGTGTCATGGAGGGAGAAGATGAAGACTCTGATAATGAAAATCCAGTGGCTGAAGATGGAGATGAAGAATATCAGACAACAACCAAAGGTCTCGACTTGGACTTGTTTATCAAACAAAAGGAAAAAGAAAAAGCTGAACTCATGGCAGCAAAAGAAGGATCCGGAAAAATGCAAGTTGGTATAGATTCCTCTCAAAACCAATTTTTAAACAATAAATTAGAAGGCGCTGAGGATGAGAAGGCAAAAGGTAAAAAGCTCACTGCAAAAACAAATCTCGGATTAGGTATCCAAAGAGTATTATTCAAAGACTCTTCAAAAAGAGACGGCCAGAGAAATATATTTAAATCTGGAAATTGCTATGAATTTGATCTTGATCTCAATTTTGGAAGCAACTTGCCTTCCCTAGTGATCAGAAGTCGTGAAAAAAACTTGGAAGAAGAACCCGTATCAATCGAAATTAGTGATAGAATCCACCAAAAACTTGGCCAAATCATGACTTGGATGAAAACAGGAAAAAAACCCGACGTCCCAAAAGGACCTGATGTTTCCGAATTCCACAAAGCTATGGCCATAAAAGCTCATCCTGTCAGTCAACCCCATTTAAGCGATGAAAGTGATGAAGATGAGTAAATCTTAATTTGTAGTTTTAATGAATAACAAACGTTCTCTCATAGTATTTTCCCAGATGCTAAAAAGAAGTTAAAGACTGAGAATGGACCAAAGATTCCTGTTGCATCAGTTGATGAAAGAAACCAAGTCGTGATGAAAGGATTGTTTAGTTCTTTAAAACATCATGGCGAAGGTGATTCGATGGAAGTTGAACGTGAAGACCAAACTGCTGCATATAACAAGATGGTAAGAAGGGAATTAACTTAATACTCTAATTTTCCTAGATTCAAGAGAAGAACAAGAAATTGATTGCAGAACTTGCTCAGAAAAGAGCAGAAGAAAAGCTGGCCAAATTACAGCAACAAGATGATTATTACACTGAGTGCTTCCCAGAAGAGATTCCAGAATTAGAAGCTCTGAAGGAAAGCCAAAAAAGAGCTGATCAAAGTAAAAGAGGTGGAAAGTCCAAGAAAAAAGGTATCGGGAAACAAGTTGAACAAGTTACTAAAGTAAGACGATTGAAGATATTTCTTGACCTAAAAAATTTTATTTAGATTATGGATGAAAAAAGAAAAGGAAGAGGTGGAGATTAGATTTTATTGTAAATTGTTGTTTATTTTTGTTTAAATCAATGTTTCAAACTTTTTCTCGTGAAAGAAATAAAATTCTCATTAATTAATAATCTTCAAACTAAAAAAATAATTTAAAAGCTCTTGAAATTTGAAAAGATTTGCAAATTTTTTTAATCTCAACAAAAGGAGTCAAAATCTTCTTTTTGGGGACAGATACCAGAAGTTTTCACGTCAAACCATTATTTGCAAATCCAAATTGATAAAGAGCTTGCTTAATTTTTGAAATAAATAATTTTTGGTGTAAAAAATAGAAAGAATTATGGTGTTAAAAAAATTACTCCGAATATTGTATTTTAATAATCATGGGAACAAACAAGTAATTTCAAAAATAAAACTAGAATAATTTGATTAATTAATTAATTTAGATGTTTAATTAATTAAAAAAAAAAATAATTCAAAGATAAAATTGAAATTTTAATTAAATAATTCTGAAAAAAAAAATATTGAAATTCTTCATTTGCTTTTGAAAATTACCGTGGTTCCTGCGAAGTTATCTGAATCTCTGAAATTTTTTCAAAATGTAGCTTTAATCTCTAAAAAAAAATTCAATTACCGATTTTGACGCCTGGATTTCTGAATACCTCTGAAAAAATGCAGAAATTAAGATACTTAGCTTCCTTCACCTTCTAAATTTTAAATTGCTTCTGACATAAAAACACACCCTTCAATCAGCAAAAAGATTTTTACAATAGATAAAAAATTCATATATCTCTTTCGAAAGTCTTTCAAAGAGGAATAATAATCTAGGGGGAATTTATCTGCAAAAACTACAAAGAGCATTGACTATCAAGTGAAAAATGTTTTTTTTCTAGTTTAGATTTCTGCGGGCTAAAATTTTAGCTGAAAATGAGACAGTTTGATGTCTGAGAATGGACTTTTTTGTTGCTTAGATTGTTCAAAAATCGACTTAAAAAAAAATCCGAAGACCGTAAAACTCTTAGCAAACCACGGTATTAACAATTCTTCTGATGATGGTTTTGAGTCCTTAGACTCGGTAACCCACAATAAAGCCTGCATGAGAGAACACCTTTAATTTTCAATTCGTCATTCACATGAACTTTTTTTCTCGCCTAAAAATATTTCTTCTTTAATAATTTTGTCCTTCACCTTTTAAATTTTTTTTCCCACTCAATTAATAATTATCATAATTTTAATCCTTAAACATGGAACATAAAAAGCACCCCCCACGTAACCCTAAGATCAAAAAAATCCGGGAAGACAAGATTTCTGGGAAAGTTCTCTACTTCTTTCTGACTGGGAAGTTTCAAGGCGTGGATGAAAGCATACTTGTCGACCTTTCCCTACAAAATTTTCATGGCTGGCTTGGTCTTGGTCTTGGAAGAGTTTCTCACATCTACCTCGGAGAAAAGAAGAATTGGGATGGTAACTATAAAATCATGCTTGTTGAGTGTTTCAAAGAAGTGAAAGGAAAAAAACTAAAGGAGCTTAAAAATGAAATGAAGGTTTCTGAGGATTTCACCATTGAGATTTGTGCTGTGAAACCTCTTTACAAATTTAAGCCTATAGTCCAATTCCGTATTGACTTTGAAAATACCTCTTGCTTTGAGGTGAAGTACAATTTTGAAGTGACTCGCATTGCTTCTGCTTCTCAAGTAGAAATTTCTTTGGTTCTGAGAATAAGAAATCTTTTGTTTAGGAGGATGATGGAGAAGAATTATCAGAAGGCGGAGATGCCATGGAGGAAGAGGAGGTGACTCAAGAAATGAAAGAAAAAGTTGAAAGAATTGATACCTTGGAAGAAGCAAAGCGTCAACTCTTGGATTCTCGAAGAAAGACCAAGAAGCTGAAAAAAAATAACAGGGAAAAGGAAGAGTTAGTCTATCATTACCAAGAGAAGATGAGAAACTTGAAATTATTCTTTAAGGAGTTGGTAAGTGACGAGGGGACTGAAGAGGAGGATGATGAAGATGAAAATGAAGATTTTAAATAGAAGTTTATCTCAGTCTACTGCTTCTTGTGATAAAAATTCCTTATTATCTTTATGTGTATTTTATTCAAAGAAAATTCATATATTAATTTGTATATATATTACATAACAAAACGTATCAGAAATTTGCAATTTATTTGATAGAGTTTGAGTGATAAAACCAAATAACATCAAAGAATTTTACAAAAAGATTAAATGAAGAGAAAAGCAGAATTATTGTAAATTGCATTCATTGCCGTATTTTACTGCGTACAATTCGCAAATTTTATCCATATATTTTACATAACATTTATTGAGATCTTCTGTCAGTGCAAGATTTTGTGCTGTCAAGGATTTGATGGTAGAATCTTTTAATTCATTCTGTAACATCATCTTTTGATGCTTGGACAGGCTGTCTTGTATCCTGCGATTATGCTGGAGAACAAGTTCAATTGGCAATTCTTCACCTTTAATATTTGCCTCCATCACCAACATCAGTTTCTTTGTAAAATCTTCAATTTCTTTCAATTTTTTGTTGGTTAAAATCAAAGATGTCATTTCTTCCTTATTCTAAGATTTATTAAAATTTGGTAAAAATAAAGATAAGCAACCTGTTGTCTAGCTTGAGTTTCTAAATCAATGATTTTGATTTGTTGTTCATTTGTCTGTTTTTTCAGATAAGCGTTTTCTTCAATGAGTTTATTTTGCAAATCTTCAACTTCTTCGAATTTTGTGAGAATCAGCTTGAATTCTTCCATTTTTTGAGCACTCTCCTCAAGTTCTTTCTCTAAACCCAAGATCTCTTCATCCTTTGATTTTAATTGTTCATTCAACGCTTCAATATTCTTATTCTCAAGAGATTGTGCAGAGATTTGGAAATTCTTTAATTTTAAAGTTAAATCATTGATTTCTTGATTCTTTTCTTCAATCACACCCTCATAATTAGTCACTTTGGCAATATAATCTTTTAATTCAACATTTGCTTTATTCTGTTGTTTCGAAGATTCTTCAAGGCGTTGTTTGCATTTCTTGAGGAATTCAATTTCATTTTCTTGACATTCGAGTTGATGGTTGAGTTTTCCAACACTGTCCTCAGTATTTTTATTTATTCTTAAGAGATCATTAAGTTGTGATTTCAACTCTTTATTCTCAATTTCTCCAGTCACTTTTTGGTTTCGGAGTTCCAGAATCTCGAGATCTCTTTCATGAATTTGATTTTTGAGCTCAACCAAAATTTTAAGCAGCTGGGCTTTATCTTTCTTTGATTTCTTCTTTTTAGCCTCATCTTCTGGAGGGTCAATAACGGTGAATGATTTCGAATGTCTTTGTGAGGACATTGCTCTTTCTTTTTTCTCCACCGCAACAGGTTTTTCTTTGGTTTTTGGAGCCAGTTTTTTCAAGAGTCTTTCTAACGAAGCCTTTTGACTTCCACTACTGGAGGGACTGTCTTCATTCAAAATTTTATTGAATGAAGAATCTGCTTTGATTACATTCTTTTGATTTCTAATCTGAGGTGGTTCTTTTTCAGATTTTTTGAGAATCTCATGTTGAGTGCTTTTTGATCTGATTACTTTTCTTTTAGCATCGTTGTAACTGGGTGTTGAATCATCTCTTGAAATATTTAAAAATGACCCTTCATTGTCATTATTATTTATTCTCATATCCTTTGCAAACGTGCCATTATATTCAAATTGTCCAGCAGAAGCTTTATTGGTATCTCTTTGGCCCAAATATTGTCGATTCTGCAAAACACCATAATCTTGGCTTACATTACATGAGTTTGGCATTGCCCTTGACTTGGTTTGAAATGATTCATTGACAGCAGCAGAAGTACGATAGGAAATATCCAGATTTTTTATTCCATTTTCATTGTTGACCCGCACTGAGGGTCTATTTAATAAATGATGACTTGATGAATCTTCACCAGGAAGTCGATCTTTACGAATAAAATTTCGAAAGCTTTTTGGAGAGCGATTTTCATCTTCCCTTTTGATAAAGGAGCGTTGAATGATCTTGTTGGAAAAAAACTCAGGTTGATGCGATAAAGCTATCTTTTCTGAAGACTTTCTTCCATAGATTACTGAATTATTATTATCTTGCACGATTTCACTCCTTTTTGTGTGCATTTCATTACGACTGGTTCTATAACTCTCATCTTGAGGTGTCCGACTTCTTGGAGGATCGCTCAGTCGATGAATTTTCGCAAAAACTTTTGAATCTCTTCTTGAAGACTTGATTGCATCTTTTGAAGGAAAATCTTTCTATTTTGCTTAATACTTTCAATGAATCCAACTTACTTGGAATTTTTCAAGTTCTTCTTGAACATTCATTATTCCTTTCAAAAGAGAAAGTGAGTCTTTACTATGTAAATACATGCTTCTACAAATACAAATACTTTTTTTTGAAAGTAATTAAAATTAATAGCAGTTAAAAGATGATTTATCCAGAAATCTACTTTATTAATTCATACGGAATTTGAATGAATGCTCCTAGAAATCAATTTTCTTTTTTATTGATTAACAAGAGAGAGAGAGTCTTGTTAGAAAAATAGGAGACATAGAAATCAATATATATGCATTATTGGTTACTTGCTTTGAACAATATGGAAGCAAGGAGGAAAACAAGGAAAATAAAAATAGATATCATTATGCATGACTCTTTGAAAAACCTAGTTTTGATTCAAATATACTATTACAACTGCGATATCATCGGGAGATTTCAGAGAGATGTCATCTCCAACGAATCTATATTCCGAGTTGCTATAGGAGTTTTCCCAAACTTTGCGGGCTCGAGAAACAATCTCTTCAGAGGCATTCTTCTTTTCTCGGATTAAATCGACTGTCTCACAAACTTCTCTCGAACGAAGAACATCCCATAGTCCGTCTGACCCAAGCACAACAAACCTGTCAGTCAGTTGAATCTCGAAAGATGATATTTCTGGCACAGAAATAACCCCATTTTTATTGGAGCCTAACATTCTTGTCACTATGGTTCCTGGCCCTTCTTCATTAAACCAGATTCTTTCAGGGCCTAATATCTGGGCTTTGGCTGATGGTGGCCCTGCAGATAATTTCGCACCTGCTCTTATACACCTTTCCTTTTCCCTCAAACTATCCAGGGTGTGATCCTGTGATAAATCAATAGACCGAGAAGATCCATCTTTTTTAGTTGTGCATAATACTGTTCGACAGTTTCCGATATTTGCTACATGGGCTGTATTCCCGCAAATCAGCATGGTTGTGCAGCAGGCACCGCTCTTCGTATTCTCGTAGTCGAGTTTCATGGCCTCCAAAGATTCTTGAACGTGTTTGAAAGCTTCTCGTAAGAATCTTTGACAATCCCCATCCCTTTTCATTGAAAGCAGTCTTTTTTCGCTCCTTTCAAGATATTCACGCATTACACTTTCAGCCTTCTTCGCCACTTCGTGTCCTCGTGGTCCTGCTCCGTCATAGACTGCAAAGAAATGTGTGTTTTGAGCAAAGTTTGGCATGATGGTAAATGTATCTTGGCATTTTGCACCGGAACCTTGCTTGATTCCTCCGTAAGATTCGATTTTTTTTACCAGGTTCCTGGGCAAAAGAATTGCACTCTTGTCCTCCGAAGATTTATCTTTGGGGACATATAGACATCTCAAGCACATCATTAAAATAGAAGTTTTTATCAAATCTAAAAACAATGCAGCTGATTCTATTTGGTGGCGAATCAATCTGAGGGTTTTAGTTATTAACCTTGTTGAAATTATTAATAAAAAAGTCTGGAGTCTCGCCTGTTCTCGCTCATGAAACTCTGCGAATTCATGGGAAATGTCTTTCTGACGCTAGTTTTTCAAACATTTGAAGAGAAAAGCTTAAAAATCTACTTTGGTTTGAGAAAGTTTTTCAAGTTAATTTTCTTTTCAGTTTCTTTTTTTTTTTAATTCGAAGGTGAAAAAAAAGAGAGAAGGTATAAAAATAGTCAACAAAACTCGAGAAACCGTTAAACAAAATGCCTACAAACATACCTTGATAATAATACTTTGAGAGTCCGGATGGTTTTCTTCATTTTAAACGCTTGTATCTTTATCAAGCTGAATAGCCACATACTGTCTGTAATTAAACTCGGATTTATGATTAATTAATTGTTGAATCTTTCTTTTCAACATTTCTAAAAAAATCTTTGAGAGTTCAAAACCAATTAAAACCCTTTTTTATCTTGAAAGAAGAGAGAGTTTTTTTATTGAATAAAAACGCATCATGAAAATAAAAAAAGCGTGCAGATTATCAGGAAAAAAAAACTTTTTTGAGAGAAAAACTCTCCCAAACTCGACAAAAAACTCTTTGAAAAAAGCAAAGAGAGAACAGACGAATTAATTTCATTGTTCCGGAGGACCAAAAGACAACGTAATTTTTGCCAAGATTCATAAAATATTGAATTGTATCGATTTAATGTAAATATTTGACG
>PJUD01000886.1_pt1 | contig 11572 bp, 4 predicted proteins | sample 1512341 | NCBI WGS metagenome assembly PJUD01 (sample SAMN08177675, study PRJNA422409) | Feces metagenome, whole genome shotgun sequencing project. | isolation source: Chicken feces (3) enriched on wood chips: beechwood xylan treatment | host: Gallus gallus | place: USA: Madison | collected 2015-01-15 | reverse complement strand
TATTAATTATTAGCGCATTTCTTTCTCCCTTTTAAAATTTTAAATCACCATGGACATTTAACGAGGAAAGTGAGTATTTCTATGAGTCTGGAACTTTTCCAGCCCAATCAAATTCTTTTTTGAGTCATAAACTTTCAAAAAAAACTTTTTTTTTTATTATGATTTCTCAGGAAAAAGATCAGTCTGCCAAAAAAGATTCCCCTAGAGTCGGTAAAAATAGGAACTTTGAAAACTCCCACTCAAGAAAAAAGGAAAGTTAAAGATAAATGTCTTTAGAATTATATGAGACTGTTTTCTTAAAGTACGATGCAGATTTTGAGATAAATTAAAGATTTGATAATTTATAATGCCTTAAATAAAACAAATGATGAGACGAAAAACTCAGTTTCAAAACTCCAATTTTATCGAATTTATGAATGTGCGAATTGATTAATTTAAAACAAAAACTCCTCGAATTTATACTATAAAAAGCTCATGACAAGACAAAAGAATTATTGATCATTCAGAGGAAAGGTCTCCAAGCAGAAGATCTCAAAGTGAAGACTTTGATTCTTCATGTTCAGTTATTCATATTCTCATGATAGAAAACGTGAATCTCAGACCCATCGTCTTTTTCTCTGGACTTTAATACGGATGTTTATTTTTATTTGATAATGTCATCTGCGAATTATTATTGGACGTGTCCCACAGTAATAAAAATAATAATGAAAAAAAAACTGAATTCTGAGTGGTTTAAAGTTTTAATTGGGTCAATTAAGGCTCTGATGGGCTCTGAATCGTTGTTCTTTTAGAAAAGAAAAATTGTGAAAAACCAATCTTTGAAAGGTTCAGATTGAAAAACTTCAAGCTAGAAGAGAGTCTGCAAAGTGGATACAAAGTAGAGAGAGTCAGAGAAAAAAGTTTTAATTCATTTTTTCGGACTGAATTAATGAGCTAAAAATAAAATTATTCTTTTTTTCACGTGTACAAATTTTTAGATTAATAATTTTTATTAAGAGTTTATTTTTGGACAGTTTTTGATTTCATCTTTAAAAGGGATTTCTTTTCATTTTGTAAAGAACCTCTTTGTACCAGTCTCAGTTCCCTATTTTACATAAGAAAATCGATAAACTCGAGGCTTCAAAATGACGTTTTTGAGATAAAACTTTTCACATCAAATAAACTCCAATCCAATCCTCATACCCTCTTTGACAAAGTTGATTCTCTTGAACCTTCTTTTCTCATTGTTTTAGCATATATAGATTGTCAATTTCTCGTGGGTCCTATTTAATAGGAGTATATTCTTGAATATAAAAAAAATGAGCCACAGATTTTGTTGAAATAAAACTTTTGTAAACTTTTCGATATTTTTTCATCTCTTTCTCAAGAAAATGCACATAGTAAAGAGATAAGAGATGAGAAAACCCCAAAGTCCAGGCTAGATGCCTGTTTCTGAGAAAGTTTTCTCGATCTGTTAGAAATCGTTTTTCTAATCTTATTAAAAATTTTCCAATAAAATTTAAAAATGAAATTATTTTTATTTGATTTCAAAATGAATAACAAAAGGAAAATATTTTCATGGAAATCTGACCAAAAATCTTGGAGATTTGAGGTGGATTCATGCTGATCTAAGCTGATCCAATGGAATGGGAAAGTCATGAGTTTGATTTTCAAAGTGACAAATTGAAATGAAATTTGAGTAAAAGGTTATTTCTCTCTCATGTTTTTGACCAAAATTAAGAAAACAAACTTCAAGGTTTAAATTGATTTTATTGGATTAATTAAGGAGAGACTCAAAACTCTAAGCGATAAAAGTGTGTGCATCAGTTGATACCAGCAGTGACATATCCAGATTCAAGGTTGCAAAATCTCAAAGGTCCTTTCTGTTCATAAGAGAGTTTTTTGAAATTTGAAGTTTTCTTGAGAAATTCTTTATGAGGGGGGCTTTGATTCACATAAAGCCCTTTCTAATCAAAATTAAAACTTTGATACGTATTATTGATATTAAATTTGACTATTTATTCTTGCCCTTTTGCTTCTTTTAATAATATCATTTTTTAGAAATCTTCTGAAAGATGGGAAATAGTCCTAGTCTATGTCCAAAAAAATCTGCCGAAGAAGGTGAGATTTCGATTAGTGAGGCTCCCAAAAAGAATTTCGATATTGCTTCCCCTATCAAAACAGATATTCCTCCTGAGGAGCCCCCCAAGGAAGAGCCTAAACCTATTGAAAAAGACATTATTATCAAATGCTCTATTGAAGCTATGATGAAGACTTTCTTCAAAGATTATGTCATTGTATGGCATGATCCTAATGTGGAGAATCAAGAGAACAAACATTATATTGCCGAGCTCAAGAAATTTTGTGAGGTTTTCACCTTCACAGAATGGGAAAAGGCAAAAGATTACATTAAAGACACTCAAGCTGTCTGTCATGTTCTAACATCAGGGACAAACGGAGAGCTACTTGTCAAAGAAATCTCCGAATACGATAATGTTTGCAATCTCTACGTTTTTTGTTTAAACAAAGAACATCATTCAACTTGGACCCGAAGCTATCCCAAGGTTTCATGTGTTGAAACTGATCTCAAGAGTGTTACCAACCAAATTCAACAGAATCTGCTTGAATGGTATAAAAAGAAATCCTCCTTAAATTTCAACTTGCCCGCATTTGCCCCTATTTTCAATGACGGTGATAAAAGTGTAATGAATCATTTACATCTCTATTTGAAAGTCATACCAAATTTCAACAATCGTGAACAAGCTAAAGATGATTTGATAAATCTGGCAAAAGCCATCTACACAGACTCAAACAATCAAAAACATATTGCAGATTTTGAAGCAAATTATAATGGCTACAACAAAGAGCAAATACTGAAATGGTATACGTTGGAGACTTTTTTTTATAAAGTGATAAACAATTGCCTGAGAATTGCTACATCTGATTCAATTCAATATTGCCGTTTGCCTCTTAAAGATATTGAACAGGCAATCAAAGATCAATACCAAGAGAAAAGCAAAAATTTTAACGGACTGCTCTACAGAGGAACTTATGTGTCTGAACAAGAATGGTCAAGCCTGAAAGAAAATAAAGATAAAGAAATTGAAATGCTTGGATTCTTGTCAGTCTCAAAAGTGAAGAATGTTGCTCTCAAATTTATGAATCAAAATCTAAGCAAGATGGCATTGATCACGATTATCGTGCCCAAAGGACCAAATAGCGAAGAACAAGGATTTGCAGAAATGGAAGAATATTCTCGGTTTCCAAAGGAGAAGGAAATTTTATTCAATGTCAGATCAAGATTTACTGTCTTAGAAACTGAAGATGATTATGAGCTCTCAGCCACTGCTAAATGCCGTCACCTTGTTCTATTGTATGGTGCTCAAGGATTCCGTAAATTTGCTTCAGAACAAAACCCAGTTCAAGATGTCTCACTCCCCAATATCGAAAATATTTCATGTGCTCATTGTTCCATCAAAAGTGAAAAATTCTGGTTTACTTCAATAACAAATCCTCAATATTATTGTAAAGCATGCATTGAACATGGAATTGGCCCATTCTTATGTATTACACCAACAATGAATCAATCTGTAGCCAAGATTAAAGGATGCCCATTGATGAATTCACCAACTCCATTTTATGGATACAAATGCTGCAATTGCCAAGCAAAGAGGCAGAAGTCTTACTTCATTTGTACTGATGGTTGTGGAAAGAAGTGGTGTGAAAATTGCTTTGATACGACTTTAGCTTGCAGACAAGCTGGACATAAAATTCTCCTTGAGACAAGTCCTTACACATTTTGGTGTGAACAGATGTCTGAAAATGAATTCAATCACTTAAAATTTCAGAATAGTTTGATGATGAAAACTAATCATAAATTTCAACAGGCCGAAGTTTATTTTGAAACTCATGAATATGAAAAGGTAGTCGAATATTACAACCTCTATATTCATCAAAATGAAGTGAACAATAAAAATGACGATCTTGCTTATTCCTACAATAGTCTCGGAAGGGCATATAACGCTCAAGGAAAACACAGGCAGGCGCTAGAAAGTTACTTGAAATCCTTGGAGATCATGAAATATGTCCATGGAATAGAGAATCTTCCTGAAATTGCTATTGTTTATGACAATATCGGAGAGGTTTACATCAATCAGGGAGAAATTGAGAGAGCTCTCGAATATCATTTCAAAGCTCTGGAAATCAAAAAATCGGTTGAATGTGACAATCACCTTAAAATTGCAGAGTCTTACAACAGGATCGGAACCGCATATATCCATCAGGGAGATTACAAGAAGTCACTCGAATATCATCTGAAATCTCTGGATATTGAGAAATCTGTTTTTGGAGAAAAGGATCCGAAAATTGCAGTTTCTTATAACAATATTGGAGGTATTTATTCCCATCAAGGAGAATACAATAAAGCACTCGAAAACCACTTAAAAGCCCTGGAAATTCAAAAATATATTCATGGAGATATCCATCTTCAAACTGCAGTTTCTTATGGCAATGTCGGGATGGTATATGACAGACAAGGAGAGTACGAGAAAGCACTAGAATATGTCTTGAAATCTCTAGAAATACTAAAATCCGTTTATGGAAGAAACAAGCACATTGAGATTGCGAGGTCTTACAACAATATTGGTCAGATATATTTAAATAAAGGGGAACATAAGAAGGCGCTCGAATATCACTTGAAATCCCTAGAAATTCAAAAATCTATTTATGGAAGTGACAATCATCCTAACACTGCGCTGTCTTACAACAATGTCGGAATGATATATTACAGACAAGGAGAATGCAAAAAGGCACTCAAATACCTCTCGCAAGCTTTGGAAATTCAAAAATCTGTTTATGGAGGTGCCGATCACCCAAACATGGCCAAGCTTTACGAGAATATCGGAATTATATATTCTGATCAAGGAGAACCCAAAAAGGCACTTGATTTTCACTTGAAGGCTTTGGAAATTCAAAAATCTGCCTATGGAAGTGACAATCATCCTGGCATTGCGACGTCTTACAACAATATCGGAATGGTCTATTACGATCAGGGAGAATTCCAAAAAGCACTTGAATACCTCTCAAAATCTCTGGAAATTCAAAAAGCTGTGCATGCAAGTGACAATCACCCTGATATTGCGAGAGGTTACATCAATATCGGACTTTTATATGCCAATCAAAAAGAAGATAAGATGGCGCTCGACTATTATTTGAAAGCTTTGGACATTTATAAATCTGTTTATGGTAGTAGCGATCATCCTGACATTGCGACGTGTTCCAACAACATTGGGAACGTTTACTCTCGTGAGGGAGAAAACAAGAAGGCACTCGAATATTACTTGAAAACTTTGGAGATTTATGAATCTGTTTATGGAAGTGACAATCATCCTGACATTGCGACGTGTTACAACAACATTGGGATGGTTTACTCTCATGAGGGAGATAGCAATAAGGCATTCGAATATTGCTTAAAAGCTTTGGATATTTATGAATCTGTTCATGGAAGTGGCAATCACCCTCAAATTGCAATATTTTGCAACAACATTGGGACAGCTTACTATGATGCGGGAGAAAATAAGAAGGCCTTTGAATATTACTTGAAAGCTTTGGATATTTATGAATCTGTTTATGGAGACAATCATCCCGCCACGATTTCTTCTTATAGCAATCTAGCGATGAAGTACCACGATCAGGGAGAAGAAAAGAAGGCGCTTGAATATTTTTTCAAATCTCAGGGCACCTATAAAGAGGTTTATGGAGGTAATCACCCATGATAGCCAACATTTAAGATTAAATCCTGAAAATAAAATTGATTTTCCAAAACAAAAAATCAAAAAAATTCATCTTGGCGCTCAATCAAAGCAAGAAATTATTTTTGCAGTCATTTTTATTGTCTCTAAAGGATTTTGATGATCCAAGATTTTTTATAAACTCAATATTGAAGAAAACCTTTTTATGACCTCTACCGTAATTTTGTGGAAAATAATCTTCTTTTAAAACTTTTCGCATTTTAAGAACTTTTAAAAAATTTTATTTCATCTCATTTTATCTTGTGAAGTTTAAGAAGAAATGGCTTATGAGATATGAATAGTTACTAGCTTTGAGATTTGTAAGTTGGCTGATAAAATTTTTTCCATAAGAAGAAACAAGTGAAATCTTATGCAGATCCGAGAAAAATAAAGAAAATGATTGTTTTTCCATGTCTAAATAAATATCAATATTCAAAGAAAAATCAATTCTCAAAAGCTCACTTCAAGGGATCTTCTTGGCAACTTATCGACCAATTTTGTCTCTTTCCTTCTGGATGTTCAAGGTATTGAACCAGAAGCTTTAATTAGACGAATCCTGGATCCTTTTGCTCAAGAATGGTTTTTCCTAGAGTAGCAGATTCAGGCAAAAAAACTGATCTTGAGGTGAAAACGAAAAGATAAAGAACAGATTTTCTCTCGTGAATATTTACAAATTTTCATCATCTTCTCAAAAGAAAGTCACTCAAAGAAGATTGAAGGTCTGAGGAAGCTTGAGGGCCCTGATCGAGATATTTTCTGGATGAATGAGTTGAGTCTCATGAAATTTTTCCAGTCCTAGTCTCCTTAAATTTTTCCAACAAAAAATTCAAAGGTTTTATTAATAAGTTTCAGTGATTTTTAAATTGATCATTGAATAAAGGAGAAACTTCTTCTGAGAAGCATGACAGAAATATTACCTTTGTGAATTAAAGTCTTGATGATTCGGGTCTCAAGCTTGGGAAAATACCTTTCAAAGAAATAAATTTTAAAATCCGGGCATGCAAATTAATTGAAGGATAAACCCAATAGTCATTGATTAAAAGCCGGATTTAGATGTCAAAAAGTTCTCTTTCATGGGATTAGAAAGAATGCTACCAAGTTTGATGCATGAGTTAAGTTTCGCAGACTTTTAATTTATCTAAAGATAATAAAAACCAATTGGAAACTGAAATACGTATTATGGATTATTAAACTTATTGAATTTCGTCATTAATTGCAGAACCTTGCTCTTTTTATAATAAATAAATTAACTTTCAAAAATTAAAACCTTTTAATTCACCTGAAAACTCCTATGAACCAAACTCAGCAAAATCTTCTTGAATGGTCCAAACAAGAATCTTCTCTAAAACAAGATTTGCCTGCATTTTCCCCGATTTCTAATGATAACGATCGTGAAAACTTTGACTTGGAAATCATACCGAACTTGAATCATCGAGAACAAGCTAAAAATGATCTCGAACAGGCAATAAAAGATCAATATCATACAAAAAGCAAAGACTTTAACGGGTTATTGTATAAAGGAGCTGAGATCTCAGAAGAAGACTTTTCGAGCTTAAAAGAAAATCAAGATAAAGAGATTGAAATACATGGTTTTCTGTCAGTTTCAAAGGAAAAGGACATTGCATTGAACTTTATGGAAACTGACCCAAATAAAAAAGTTTTTATAACGATTATTGTGCCTAAAGGGCCAAATGAAGAAGAACAAGGATTCGCTGAAATAGAAGAAAAAGAAGTTTTATTTAATATCAAGTCAAGATTTACTGTTTTGGAAACAGAAGATGAATACTCTCAAGATCTATCATATCGCCATTTGGTTCTTCTTTATGGAGCTCATGGATTTCGGAAATTTGTGACTGAGAGAAATCCGATCCATGAGATATCGATCAAAGAAAGAAATTTTGAAATTTCGGAAAAATTGTTATTTTTGTCAATAAAATCAGGTCTTTATTATGAAAAGGAAGAAATTGACAATGAAAATGCACCATTCTTATGCATTCCGCCAACAATGGAAAAATCAAATGAAGTCAAGATTAATGGATGCCTTCTTAGAATGACTTCAAACGAAGAGAGAATTCCATTTTATGGATACAAATGCTCTAAATGTCAAGCAAAGAGGCAGAAGTCTTACTTTATTTGTACTGATTGTTGTGGAAAGAAATGGTGTGAAAATTGCTTTGAAGGAGAGCCTCCAGCCTGTCTCACAGCAAAGCATAAGATTCTCCTTGAAACCAGCCCTTTCAGTTTCTGGTGTGAGAAGAATCAAGAGTCGAAAGAGAAAATTGAAGATAATTCGAAATTTCTGGTTAATCCGATGATCGAGTCTTCTAATGAAAAAGAAATTATTATTAAGTGCTCAATTGAAGAGATGATGAAGGGATTTTTCAAAGACTATGTTATTGTCTGGCACGATCCAGATGTGGAAAATCATCAACAATATATTGAGCAACTCACAAAGTTTTGCGAGGTTGCCACCTTCACAGAATGGGAAAAAGCGAAAGATTACATCCAAAACACCCAAACTGTATGTCATGTAGTAACAAATGGAGAATTGCTTGTAAAGGAAATTTTCGAAAAAGAAAATGTTTCCAATATCTATGTCTTTTGTGAAAACAAAGAAGAGAATTCTGACTGGATCAAAAACTATCCCAAGATTTCATGCGTTGAAAAAGACATTCAAAAGCTTATTAACCAAATTCAACAGGATCTGCTCCAATGGTACAAAAAGGCATCTTCTTTAAAATTAAATTTGCCTGCCTTTGCTCCCATCTTTAATGACAGTGATAAAAGTCAAATGAACAACCTTCATCGTTACTTGAAAATCATTCCAAATTTCAAAAATAGAGAACAAGCTAAAGAGGACCTTCTCAATCTTTCAAAGGTCATTTACACAGACCCGAACAATCAAAAACTGATTGCAGATTTTGAGGCAAATTACAATGGCTATAACAAAGAGCAAATTTTGAGGTGGTACACAATCGAGTCTTTTCTTTATAAAGTGACCAATAACTGTCTGAGAATTGCCACTTCTGATTCAATTCAATATTGTCGTTTGCTACTTCAAGATATTGAACAAGCGATAAAAGATCAATATCAGCAGAAAAGCAAGGAATTCAATGGATTATTGTACAGAGGAGCCTATATGTCTGAGCAAGAGTGGTCAAATCTTAAAGACAACCAAGATAAAGAAATAGAAATGCATGGTTTTCTGTCCGTTTCTAAGATAAAGAATATTGGTTTGCACTTTATGGAGGATGACCCCAGCAAAAAAGTCTTTGTTACGATCATTGTCCCTGCAGGACCAGACAAGGAAGAACAAGGATTTGCAGAGATGCACCAATATTCTCAATATCCACAAGAAAAGGAGATTCTATTCAACGTCAGATCTCGCTTTACTGTCTTGGAAGCCGAAGATGACTACGAGTACTCAGCAGGCTCCAAATGTCGTCACCTTGTTCTGTTATATGGTGCAAGAGGATTTCGTAAATACGCTACAAAGAATGCGACAAAAGTGACAATTGGCAATGTGGGAGCTATTTCATGTGCTCATTGTCAGGCTCAAGGTGAAAAATTATTCTTTTATTCGATGGCAGATGGTCAAGATCAGGAAAATTGTTATTGTAAAACGTGTGTTGATCATGGACGTAGCCCCTTCTTATATATCCCAACAACAGAGAATAAATTCGTAGCCGAGGTAAACGGAGCCTTATTAATAAACTCAAATCAACATCAAATTCCATTTTATGGCTACAAATGTTGTGTTTGTCAAGCAAAAAGAAAAAAACAATATTTTATGTGTACTGATTGTAATGGGAAAAAGTGGTGTGAAAATTGCTTCGAAGAAGAAGCTGTCACCTGTCTTCAAGCAAATCATTCTCTCGTTCTAGAAACTTCTCCATATACTTTTTGGAGTGAAAAAATGTCAGAAAATGAATTTGCTCACCTGAGGTATCAGAACAGTTCAGTTCGAAAAGGCCCAGATGTTTTTCAGCAGGCAGAGATGTATACCCAAACCAATGAGCATGAAAAGGCTCTAGAATATTATAAGCTCTATATTGAGGAAAATGAAGCAAAGGGCAAAGATCACAATCTTGCGACTGCTTACAACAACATTGGTTTGATTTATCAAAGGCAGAGAAAATATAAAGAGGCACTCAAATATAACTTGAAATCTCTGGAAATAGAAGAAGCTCTTGATAGAAATGATAATCATCAGACCATGGCGAATACTTATAACAATATTGGAATTATATATGTCCATCAGAAAGAGTATGATAAGGCAGCTGAGATTTGCTTGAAATCTCTGGATCTCCTGAAAACTTTTTATGGAAATGACAATCACCCTCGAATCGCTTCTTTGTATCACAATATTGGAGGCATTTCTCTTCAGCAGAAAAAAAGCGACAAGGCGCTTGAATATTACTGGAAAGCTATTGAAATCAGGAAATCTCATTATGGAGATGACAATCACCCTGGTAATGCTGCTTCTTATAACAATATTGCTGGTATCTATGAAAATCAGAAAGATTACAATTCGGCGCTCAAATACTTTTTGATATCTTTAGACATCCTCAAGACTATTCATGGAGACAATCATTCAAGCACTGAGACTTCTTATAACAATATCGCAGCTGTATATAGAAATCAGGGAGAATATGAAAAGGCGCTCGAATATTACTTGAAATCTATGGAGATAACAAAATCAGTTTTTGGAGATAATCATATTAACGTTGGTAATTCCTATGGTAAACTCGCAAATATCTATAATCATCTGGGAGAGCACAACAAATCACTCGAATATTATTCTAAATCCCTGGAAATCAAAAAATCAGTTTATGGAGATGAGCATTCCTCTACGATTGAAACTCAGGAGAAAATCAAAGAGATACAATTGATTATAGACCAATACAAATCACAATGAAATCTCTCTTGAAGGTTTGGAGAAAATTATTCGACAAAGAATAATCTTTCTTTTTTTATTAAAATATTGCTTTTTTAGTGAAACCTTCATATTTGATAATGAAATCTTATATTGATTAATAAACCTATCCTTCAAAGAAATTCTTCTCATGACCCTTAAAAACTGGGCGGCCATAGATTTTCTCTCCTAAATATTCCTACACTTTTTCATCGTTTTCTCATAAAAAAAGGTCACTAAAGAAAGAGCCAGGTCTGAGGAAAAACAGTTTCACCCTTTTTGTCAGACTTGTGAAGTGAGTCTCATTGATTAAATTTTTCCAACAAAAAATGCAAAGGTTTTATTAATTAGTTTCAGTGATTTTTTTATTGAATTCACAGCTTATAAAAGAGAAGTTTTCTCCCACAGAAGTCCAATCAAAAGTCCTACTCTAATGGGTAAAAATCATGAAGGCTCTGTCTGAGCTCACAAAATAAGGTTCAAAGCTCAAAATCAATAATTGAAGTAGAGACTCAATATTTTTTATTCAAAATCGGATTTAGAAGCCTTTTCATAGAATATTAATTTGGTTCAGCAGGTTTTGAATCTATCAAGAGGACCACACATAATAAAAATCAATTCAAGGCATTAATATGTATTATGGATTATTAAACCTCTTGAATTTAGTAAATTAATTGCAGAGCCTTGCTCTTTTTATAATCAATAAATTAACTTTTAGAAATTAAACTATTTAATTCGCCTGAAAAATCACATGAATCAAACTCAAAAGAATCTTCTTGAACGGTCCAAACAAGAATCTTCTCTAAACCAAAATTTGCCTGCAATTTCCCCGATTTCTAATGATAGGGATCGTGAAAACTTTGACTTGGAAATCATACCGAACTTGAAT